>ENA-UONS01001012-UONS01001012.1-human-gut-metagenome-genome-assembly--contig:-CS19-NODE-1012-length-28741-cov-10.608032_pt1 | contig 28741 bp, 23 predicted proteins | sample MGYA00242458_ERZ724005 | MGnify/ENA metagenome assembly ERZ724005
CAGTTAGCGATTAGTTCGCTGGAGCGTTGCGCCGGCGAGTGAGTAATACACATTGCCCAAATGCGTCCCTCCTGAAGAACTTTTCAACACACTAAATAGCAAATTTCTAAAATTCCTGCTCCAACAGCTCCCCATCAATATATCTGGCCTTAATATTCCGGTCATCTCCGATGTAGCAGAAGCGCTCCAGTTTCTCCTCTGCAGTCATTTTTGTCCATGGATCTTCCATATTATCGATCACAAGGGCATTAAATGCATACCCTTTTTCGAAAGAACCAACCTTACCGAATACACTTCCAGACTCTTTGGTTGCATGGTAGAATGCCTGTGTAATAGTAATGGTCTTACTCTCCTGTGGCTCGTAGAATTCTTTCAGCTTGGATAACTGTACGGCTCTTGCAACCTGGCGGTAGATGCCGATTCCGTGGCCACCGGCAATGTCGGTTCCCATGGCAATCTTCAGTCCCTCAGCCTCCATATGCTGCAGCGGCATAATTCCTGCAATAATATTCACAGTGGCATCCGGGCAATGAACAGAAAAGCTTCCATGTTTTTTCAGAATCCGCTTATCTTCCTCAGTTGGGAAAATAACATGGGCAAAAATAGACGGACCGTGATCCATCAGGCCTGCGCGCTCATAAATTTCTGCATCAGAGCCATAGCCTGGAAACAGATTCAGAGCTTCCTGTGCCTCCCAGAGAGACTCCACCAGATGAGTGTGCACACCACAATGATATTTTGCAGCCAGCTTGCCAAGACCATCGATCAGCGGCTTGCTGCAGGTCGGGGCAAAACGGGGAGCCAGAATAGTTTTTACCTTTTTGCTGCCCTCATGTTCTGCCAGATACTTCTCCGTTTCCTTCAGGGAATCCTCTGTGGTCTCGGTGAGAAATTCCGGGGAATTGCAGTCCATATTCACCTTACCCACATAACCATACATGCCTTTCTCTTCCATTTTATCAAAGAGATAGTTTGTGGCCTCACGGTGAATGGTTGCAAAAACATTGGCATGGAAAGTACCATGGCGGAGCATATCATCTACAAATGCATCGTAGCAGTTTTTTGCATACTCCATATTCTGGAAACGGGATTCCTGCGGAAATGTATAATGATTCAGCCAGTCGGAAAGCAGACAGTCCATACCGATTCCTCGCTGTACATACTGGGCTCCGTGTACATGAAGATCGGAAAAAGCCGGAATGATCAGCTTATCGCCGTAATCTACAACCTCTGCGCCCTGATACTGCTCCGGAATCTTTTCACAAATCTGTGAAACAACTCCCTCTTCCACAATTATATAACTGTTTTCGTGAATCTCTAACCTGTCTGCTGACGGTGTAAACAAAATATCTCCGTGATAAATCTTTACTGCCATTTTTTATCCCTCACATTCTTAATCATTGCATTTTTCTTTCTCGCGTAGCTTTTCCTCTATTTTGTATCTGCAATCCTGATCTCAATTCTGGTAGAATAATTATCATTCTCCTGTTCCACAAACTGGTCGATGATATTCAGTGCCAGAATCGTATCCTCCAGATTCAGATTCCGTCCCCATTCCTTTATCCTTTTAAAGCTGTCCTGAATCTCTTCATATGCCCCTTTGTGATACCCTACCACATAGGTTCCTGCAGGAATCGTGCGTATCTCCGCATTTTCCTCTGGAATGGCATCTGTAAGAAGCGCTCCAAATTCCTTGCTTTTTTCCCCATAAAATACAATGGTTGGATAAAAATAGAAGGATTCGCCTGCATAAAGCTCCTCTTCATCTCCAATGGGAATATATTTTCGCTCCGGATATTTCACCACCTGAATGTTTTCGTAATCAATTCCATCTTTCGAGTCTTCAATAAACTGTATTTTTCGCAAAATCGCATGGTCGATCCGCATCATCTCTTCCCACTGGGCATGAATGGCCGCGGAACGCTCCTTCAGTCTTTTAAGCGCCTCATCAGGGCTTTTCGTGTCCTGAAAATCCCGGACTGCCTCAATGGAATAGCCCAGTTTTCGCATATAGCGGATGGAGGCAAGCTTATAGGTCTGATCAAAACGATATTTCCGATATCCGTTTTTCGGGTCTCTGTAGCTGGGCTTCAGAATTCCGATTTTGTCATAATAATGCAGGGTCTGCACGTTCAATCCGAATAAGGTCGCCAGCTCGTTTACATTCAGATACTCTTTATTTGCCATATATACTCCTATCTTGAGCCTTTTACATAAGGCTTAGCAAGAGCTTCTGGTTCACTGTTCTTTCCGGCAGCCCCAAGCATTGCAATAAGGGTCAGCGCATATGGCAAAATTGCCAGAAGGAACGGGGAAATGGATACGCCGATGGTCTGGAGACGAATCTGCAGGGCATTGGCTGCTCCGAACAAAAGAGCTGCTCCAAACATTCCAAAAGGTGTGTATCGTCCAAGAATAACAGTTGCAAGAGCAATATAGCCACGGCCGGAAATCATATTTTCTGTAAAAACGCCAAGCTGTACCAGTACCAGATATGCACCGCCGATTCCTCCAAGAATTCCGTTGAACACCATCACGATCCAGCGGTATTTTTTCACCTGGATACCTGCGGATTCTGCTGCACGTGGGTGCTCTCCTACTGCCATAAAGGACAGTCCAAGATTGGTTTTTTTGTAAAAAATCCAGGTCAGAATCAGGAGCACATAAAGGATATAGGTCAGGAAATCGCAGTTAAAAAATGCATCTCCGATCAGCGGGATTTTTGACAAGCCTGGAATGGCAATGTTTGGGAAAGTCTCGATCTGCTGATAGCCCTGTCCATTTGACATTAATTTAAACAAAAAGCTGGTGATGCCAAGCATAAGCATGTTGATGGCAAGACCGGAAACAGACTGGTTCTGGATCAACGTAATGGAAAGAAGTCCATGAAGCAGACTGACTATAAGTCCTCCTGCCATACCGCACAGAAGTCCCACAAACAGATTGCCGGAATACCAGGCACCTGCAAAGGAAAAAATGCACCGCTGAGCATAACACCTTCCATTCCGATATTCAGAATACCGGATTTTTCCGCAATGGTCTCACCAATTCCGCCATACATAAGCGGCACTGCCAGACGAACTGCTGCGGCCAGAAAAGCCGTCATAAAGCTTAAACTGAAAATCTGCTGAAGCATTACGCATTTCCTCCTTTTCCAACTTTTGCCTGTTTCTTTTTGAAATGAAACAGTTCTCTTCCCAGGATCAAAACAACAACCAGACCGATCAAAATGTTAACGATCGCAGACGGTACTCCAAGCTGTCTTTGCATAGAGCTTGCACCTACCTGCATTGCTGCATAAAGCACTGCCACAAAGAATACGCCAATAGGGTTGTTAAATGCCACAAGTGCGATCAAAACAGCCGTATAGCCACAGTTTGAGGAGATTCCCTCCAGAAGCTTTTTCTGAATGGCAAGAACCTCGATTCCACCTGCCACTGCAGAAAGTCCGCCGCTTAAAAAGGCAGAAAGCACAATATTTTTCATAACAGAAATACCGTTGCAGGTGCTTCCACGTTTGTTCAGTCCAACTGCCTTCAATTCGTATCCCATAGTTGTTTTTTCCAGGAAAAACCATACTACAAGTACACAGATGATTGCGATCAGAATACCTGCATGAAAACGGGTTGCCCGGATCAGGGTTCCAAGCTGTACGGCTTTGTCAATTTTCGCAGACTGCGGAACATTTCCTTCCGGGTCCATCAAAAAAGAACGGACTGCATAGCCAAGAAAATTAATTGCAATATAATTCAGCATAATAGTGACAATAATTTCGGAAATATTGAATTTCGCTTTGCACACTGCTGCAATCAGCGCCCACACGCCACCTGCCAGAAATCCGATTACCAGGGAAAGGATAATTCTTGGTATTCCCGGAACAGCCGTCCAGTTCAGAGCTACCATGGTAGTTGCCATTGCCCCTACATAAAACTGTCCTTCTGCACCAATGTTGAAAAAGCCGGTACGATATGCTACTGCGCAGCCAAGACCTGTAAGGATCAGCGGGCATGCTTTTACAAAAATTTCTGCAAATCCTGCAGGTGTTCCAAAGATTCCACGGAAGAAAAGACCGTATGCTTCCATCGGGCTTGCGCCGCATGCAAGGATCAAAACCGTACCTGCCAGAATTGTAATCACAAGAATCAGAAGTACATCTGTAATCCCTCTTGTTCTTTTTTCCTTCTCCATTATCTTGCCTCCTCTTCTGAAATTCCGCCCATGAGAAGGCCGATTTTCTGTACAGTAGCTTCTTCTCTATTCAGGATTCCCACGATTTTTCCACCAAAAAGCACTGCGATCCTGTCACTTAACGCCATAATTTCTTCCAGGTCTGCGGATATCAGCATAACACCTTTTCCTGCATTTCTCTGATCTATAAGCTGCTGACGGACAAATTCTGTAGCACCGATGTCAAGACCTCTGGTAGGCTGACTTGCCACGATCACTTTTGCATGATCGTTCAGCTCTCTGGCTATGATCAGCTTCTGCTGGTTTCCACCTGACAAAAGCTTTACAAGCGTATCAATCCCCGACTTTCCGGATGCGCGCACCTGATATTGTTTCATTTTTTCTGCTGCATTTTTACGAATAGCTGCTTTGTTTATAATAGAATGGTTTGCAAATGGAGGCTTCCCATATTCCCGGAGAACAAGGTTTTCTGAAATGTTCATTCCGGTGATCAGACTGTCTGACAATCTGTCCTCTGAAATATAGGAAACACCTGCTTCATAACGTCCGCGGATATTGATTCCTGCCAGATTCTGTCCGTCCAGAAGAATTTCGCCCTCACCGGTTTTCTGAATTCCGGTGATCACCTCTGCAAGCTCTTTTTGTCCGTTTCCTTCCACACCGGCAATTCCAAGGATTTCCCCTTTGTGAATGGTAAGGCTGATATTCTCAAGCTTATGACGGCTGTGTTTTCTGTGATGATTGGACACATTTTTCAATTCCAGCATAATATCTTTTTTGGGAGAACCTTCTATATGATAGTCATCATTCAGCTCTCGTCCGATCATATAGGCAGACAGCTCTTCCGGATTGGTGTCTGCAGTCACAAGATCTGCCACCTGTCTGCCATCCCGAAGAATGGTAACCTTGTCACTGATTGCCATAATCTCGCTCATACGATGGGTGATGATAATGATTCCATAGCCTTCTTTTTTCAGATTGCGGAGAACATCGAAAAACTGTGTGGTTTCCTGAGGGGTGAGTACGCCAGTAGGCTCATCCAGAATCAGAAGTTCTACATTTCTGTATAATGCTTTCAGGATTTCCACGCGCTGCTGTTCTCCCACTGACAGATCACTGATCACAGCATCCGGGTTCACGTAGAGTCCGTATTTTTCTGCCAGATCAGTCAGCTTCTTTTTTGCAGCAGCTCTGTCCAGGAAAAAGGAGTTGTCCTTCAGATTCAGAACAATGTTATCCAGAACTGTCATTTTATTTACCAGGGAAAAATGCTGCTGGACCATTCCAATGCCTGCATCGATAGCTTCCCTTGGAGAGGCAAAATCCGCTGGCTTGTCTTTCCACAAAATTTCACCGCTGTCTGCAGTGTACAGACCAAATATAATATTAACAAGTGTGGTCTTTCCGGCTCCGTTCTCACCAAGGAGAGCATGGATCTCACCTTTTTCTACCGTCAGGTTGATATCCTCATTTGCATATACGCCGGAAAATGATTTACAGATATGTTTCATTTGAAGAAGAGACATGGTTTTCTCCTTTTTCTCGTATAATGATATGAGTGTCAAAAGGTCTTTTGACACTGGTATCGAATAATTAAAGTGTTTTAAAAAGCTGAAACTTCGGAAGGTTATCTCCACTGACTGATTGATAACTTTCCTCCATTTCAGCTTCATTTGTCTTTGAACAATCAGTTGCCGGATTTCAGATTGCGAGCCATTTTTATAAAAACAGATATCTCAATCCGCGGTTACAAATCCGATTTCTTACTGTCTCATTGTGTAGTCGCGCTCAACTTCAAGCTCGCCGGAAACGATCTTATCAATTGCATCCTGTGCAGTTGCTTTCACATCATCGGAAAGATTGTCGGAAAGGAGAACTTCTACTGCGCCATCTGCCATACCAAGGTTGTAAACATCTCCCTCAAAGCTTCCGTCTGCAACGCTGCCAAGGGCAGTATCAATTACAACATCAAGATTGTAAATTGCAGAATCAAGAATATTGTCAGGTGCTAAAGAGCTCTGATCGTAAGAATCGCCCTGGCACCAGATTCCAGCCTCAACAGCTGCTGTCATTGCACCGTTTCCGCAAGCATTTGCACAATGCTTGATTACGTCTACGCCATTGTCGATCATAGCTTTTGCAGCTTCCTGTGCAAGCTGTGTATCAACAAAAGAGTTTGTCCAGGCTGTCTGAACTTCGATATCAGGATTTACGGATTTTGCTCCGTCTTCATATCCGTTAATGATCTTTACAAGGGAATCTCCAGGGATCGGTCCGATGGCGCCAAGTTTACCAGACTCAGAAGTAGAAGCAGCAATGATTCCTTCTACATAAGCGGTCTGCTCACATGCCATAACGTAGGAAGCTACGTTGTCAGCGGAAGCGTCAGCCTCTGTGCAGATGAATTTGGTGTCTGGGTAGGTCTCTGCAACTTCCAGTGCAGGATCACCGAACTCATATCCGTGACCAATTACCACATCATAACCTGCACTTGCATAGTCAGCAAAAGCGGCGGAAATATCAGCAACTTCCAGGTTCTCTGTGTAAGCCAGTTCGTATCCGTATTTCTCACAGGCTTTCTGTGCTCCTTCGTATGCTGTCTGATTCCAGCCCTGGTCATTTGCTGCTCCGGAAAGTAAAAGTGCTACCTTCAGTCCTTCTCCATCAGCTGCCTGTACCGGCTGAGCACATACACCATTTACCATAGCCGCTGTCATTGCCATTGCTAATCCCATAACCACCAGTTTTTTCATCATAATCCTCCTTGATCAGATCCTGTTTTCGTGTATTCGATACTGTTCACTCCGTGGTCAGTATCACTTATTTTTCTTATCCGCAACTTTGTAGTTGCTATAAGGTTTTCTTAAGGCTTCTTTATAGTAAACTATATAGTTACTATAGAGTCAATACATTTTTTCTTTTTTTTGCAAAATTATCTGAAAAACCATTAGAGTCGCACAGGGCAGTTTTTATTATTCTCCAAATTCTTCTGCAACCTTCTTCAGCATTTCCCGGATTGGCAGATGATATGGGCATCTTGTCTCGCACTTGCCGCATCCCACACATGCAGAAGCTTTCACTGCCATGCTGCCGTAGCGGTCTTTCGCCCAGTCAGCCAGATTGTAGCGTTCCAGATATCCTGCGAAAAGGAATGCGCTTGGGATGCTGATTCCAACCGTACATGGCGCACAGTAATTGCAGCGACGGCAGAAATTGGTGCCCAGCTGATGGCGGATCTGTTCCATTTCTGCAAGCTCTGCCTCTGTAAGAGGTGCTGTGTCAGAGCATGCCTTAATGTTCTCTTCCAGTTCAGATACTTCTGCCATTCCCGGGATTACCACAATAACAGCCGGGTTAGAACAGACATAACGAAGTGCAAGAGTGCCATTCTCAATTGCACCACCTGCTAATGGCTTCATGGCAATAAAGCCCACATTTTTCTCCTGACATTTGCGGATCAGCTCGTCGCCCTGGTTTTCTACGATATTATATGGAAACATGATTGTCTCCACCCAGTCCAGATTCAGTGCGCGCTCAAAAACAGCTGTAGAATGTGCAGTCAGACCGATATGACCAATTTTACCGGCTGCTTTCGCCTCCAATAAAGCCTCCAAGGCACCGCCCTCACCTATAACAGTGTCCAGCTGTTCCATGCTTGGGTTGTGTACCTGATACAGGTCAATGTGATTGGTTCGAAGATTGCCAAGGCTCTTCTCAATGTCTGCTTCCATGGCTTCTCTGGTTCTTGCCATACTCTTGGTGGCAATTACAAATTTGTCACGAATTCCTTCAAGGGCATAACCAAGATACTCCTCGCTGACCGTATAGCCTCTGGCTGTATCGATATAATTCACACCCTCTTCTGCCAGCTGCTTCATTAATTTCTTAGTACCTTCCGCGTCAATTCTCTGGATGGGGATTCCGCCAAATCCCATACGGGAAATCTTAAGACCGGTTTTTCCAAGTGTTGTATATTTCATTTGTGCTCCTCCTTATTTTTGATATATAATAATTTATGATACCAGTGTCAAAAAGGTCAAAAAGCCGTTCGTGCTTGCACGATAAGGCGTTTGAACTTGGGACACGCCAAATATGAGAAAGTAGCGATTTACGCAGTAAATCAGCGGATTTCGAATATTTGGAGGATTGCGGGAGCAGCGTAGCTGCGGAGCAATCCGGGGTATCAAATGAGTGGCAAAAGACCTTTTGACACTCATATCATAATTTATAAAATGTGTCTGCAATTAAACAAAATATGCCACCGGCATACGCCGATGGCACATAAATAAACAGCTTATGCTATTTAGAACGGAATATTCGCAATCCGCTACTTGCTCATAAATAACTGCTCTGTAGTTATTTATACTCGTGACAGGTACTCGCCTGTTCTGGTGTCGATTTTCAGCTTGTCGCCCTGGTTAACGAACAGCGGAACCATTACCTGTGCTCCTGTCTCAACGATAGCCGGTTTGGTAGCACCCTGAGCTGTATTTCCAGCGAATCCTGGCTCTGTCTCTGTAACTACAAGCTCAACGAATAACGGAGGCTCAATAGCGAATACATTGCCATTGTGAGAACAGATCTTAACCATCTCATTCTCTTTTACAAATTTAAGAGAATCGCCAACCTGCTCTTCTGTAAGACCAACCTGGTCAAATGTCTCTACGTTCATGAAGTAATATAATCCGCCATCGCTGTAGAGATACTGCATATCAACACGCTCGATACGTGCTGTAGGGAATTTCTCTGTAGGACGGAAAGATTTCTCTAACACGGATCCTGTAATAATATTTTTGTATTTGGTTCTAACGAAAGCAGCTCCCTTACCCGGTTTAACGTGCTGGAATTCTACGATCTGACAAACGTTGCCATCAATTTCTACTGTGACACCGTTTCTGAAATCACCTGCTGAAATCATAATTAATTTTTCCTCCTTATAGTGCTTATGACTAGAAATATTTTATTATATATGTACCATTTTTTCAACTACTTTTTTTCATATGCAGCCAAATTTTCCTGTTTTTCCCATATATTATGGCAAAATACTTTTGTATTCACGGAAGCTGTCCTTCAATTTCCTTGATTAGTTCCTCAAAAGGCTTCACTCCTGTCACAACTTCAATATCTGCAAATTTATGATAAATCGGATCACGCTGTTTCAGAAGCTTTTTGATCTTTTCATCCTGATTTTCGCCTTCCAGAAGAGGATTGCTATTTCCCTCAAGCCTCTTGCGGAGAGTCTCAGCAGACCCCTTCAGGTAAACAACTGTACCCAGCTGCTTAATATACTGCTCATTCTGCTCCTGAACCGGAAGACCTGCGCCAAGAGAAATCACTTTTCTTTCTTTATCTTCAATCAGAGCTTTCACAGTCATAGTTTCCAGAGCACGGTAATATGGCTCTCCAAATTTCTGTAAAATCTCCTTTACGGACATGTTCATCTTCTTAACGATCACCTTGTCCACATCCACAAATGTCAGTCCCAGGTCACTGGACAGACGTTTCCCCACTCTTGTCTTGCCAGACCCCATAAATCCGATCACCACAATATGGTTCATGAATTCTTCTCCTCCTTGGTATAAAAATGTAATACAATTTTCTCCAGATAGCGCTTCAGCACGATCTGGATCTCTTCCTTGGGATTGATCGGCTTTACCAGAATATTACGAAGGCCAGCATTCTTAGCCCCCCATATATCGGTAAAAAGCTGGTCTCCGATAAAGACCGTATTCCCTGTGTTCGTTCCAAGTCTCTCCATGGCCCTTTCATAGCCTTTTCTGGACGGCTTGGCAGCCATTTCAATGAACTGAGCGCCTACTGAAGCGGCAAAGGGTTCTACCCTTTTTTTCCTGTTGTTTGACACCAGACAGCAGGAAAAGCCAATGTCACGAAGCTTCTGAAAAAGCCGGACAGCTTCCGGATCTGCCGGTGCCCCATGAGGAACCAGGGTATTGTCGATATCAAACAAAATCCCCCTGTATCCCTCCTGGTATAGTTTTTCATAGTTGACTACATATGCTGAATCCAGATATTTATCTGGAAAAAAGCGTTCAAACATTCTGTTACATCCTTTAATTCTTTTATTTTCTATGGTAATACAGATTGCGGGAATGATTTTTCAAACAGACTCCGGCAACGCGCTTTGCAATGCACAGAAATCATGTATTCACATGACCTCGCGCCTGTTTTCCAAGAGGTTCTGTCAGGATCCCGTCACCTGCTTAGGTACGCCTGCAGTTCCTCATAATGGTCTTTCATCACATCATAACCATGCTGATAAAACGCCATCAGCTTCTCTTTGTTCGCCTCCGCACGCCCCACAGTGGGAATTTCCGGGCGGATGACAAAAATATGTCCTTCCCTCTCCCATTTTTCCAGAAGCTCCAAAGTCCGGTTGTAGCTGCGGTAACGATTATATAAAGTGTTCAAAAATTCCGGGTAATGCCGAAATGCAGCCACATAAAGCGGAGTGCTCTTTCCCGGTTTCTTCTTGCGGTAACCCATATTTCGGGTAAGGATCACCACGTTCTTTCGATATCCCTTCTCCATGGCATGGATCAGGGGAATCGAATCTGCAATGCCGCCATCCAGATAAGGAACACCGTCAATCTCTACCATGGGACTTACAACGGGAATACTGGAAGAAGCCCTTCCAATATCCATCAGGCGACGTCTGTCATGCTTCTCAGTCATATATTCCGCATCACCAGTCTGGCAGTTGGTCACTACCAGCTCACACTCCGTATCTGACTGAAAAAAAGTATCAAAATCAAACGGAAACAATTCATTTGGATATTTGTCAAACAGCATATCCATGTCAAAAAGCTCATGCTTCTTAAGAGCTTCCTTAGTAGCAATATAGCTGTTTGCCTTATCCTCTATGATCATGCAGTCTCTGGTCCTTCCAGGCTGCCAGGATACATAATCAAGAGCATTGCAGGAACCAGCGGAAACACCCACCACATATGGGAATTTCACCTCTTTTTCCATAAGATAATCCAGAACCCCTGCTGTAAATACTCCCCTGCTTCCCCCGCCCTCCAGGACCAGGGAAGACTGATGCTTCACTGTCATTCTTATTCACGCTCCTTAAGCGGTACGTATACAGCCGGAGCCAGAACGTTCTTGTAAGCCGGACGGATGATCTTGTCTGTATTGATCAGTTCTTCCATTCGGTGGGCGCTCCAGCCCACAATACGTGCCACTGCAAAAATCGGTGTATACAGCTCAAGAGGCAAATCCAGCATGCTGTAAACAAAACCGCTGTAAAAATCCACGTTTGCGCTGACACCCTTGTAAATATGGCGCTCCTCGGCGATAACCTCCGGAGCCATTTGCTCTACCATCGCGTAGAGATTGTATTCTTTCATACGGCCTTTTTCTCTGGCCAGAGTCTCAACAAAGCCTTTCAGTACCTGGGCACGGGGATCCGATACCGAATAGATCGCGTGTCCCATACCATAAATAAGACCTCTCTTATCAAAAGCTTCTTTGCGAAGCAGTTTCTTCAGATACTCTCTTACTTCCTCTTCGTCAGAAATATCCTTCACATTCTTCTTCAAATCCTGGAACATACTTACAACCTTAATATTGGCACCACCGTGCTTCGGACCTTTCAGAGAACCGAGAGCTGCTGCGATTGCAGAATAAGTGTCTGTTCCGGATGAGGAAACAACGTGTGTAGTAAATGTAGAGTTATTACCACCGCCATGCTCCATATGAAGGATCAGGGCAAGATCCAGGATCTTCGCCTCCAGATGGGAATATTTCTTATCCGGGCGAAGCATACGGAGGATATTCTCCGCTGTGGAAAGCTCTTTCTTCGGATTGTGAATATAAAGGCTCTTGCCGCATACATAGTGATTGTAAGCCTGATATCCATAAACAGATAAAAGAGGAAATACACTGATCAGATTCAGGCACTGTCTCAGTACATTCGGAAGGGAAATATCATCCGGCTCCTTGTCATAGCAATAAAGTGTAAGCACACTTCTGGACAGGGCATTCATAATGTCCTTGGACGGTGCTTTCATGATAACGTCCCTTACGAAATTCGTAGGAAGGGAGCGCTGGTTCGCCAGAAGCTTGGTGAAATCCTCCAGTTCCTCCTCATTCGGAAGCTTGCCGAACAGTAAAAGATAGGTAGTTTCTTCGAAGCCGTATCTGTCATCTTCAATAAATCCCCTGGTCAACTCCTTGATGTCATATCCCCTGTAGGAAAGACTGCCCGCACAGGGCACTTCCTTGCCGTCAACCACCTTCGTGGCGCATACATTGGAAATCTGCGTCAGACCCGCCAGGACGCCCTTACCATTGATATCGCGAAGCCCTCGCTTTACATCGTATTTCTGATAAAGAGACAGATCCAGGCTGGAATGCTCCTTGCAAACCTCCGTCAGGTTCTCTATTTCCGGTGTTACTTTCATCTTAAATCCTGTCATTCAAATAAACTCCTTTCTTTTTAATCCGTCCGATAATCCGTTCCTCCCTCAATTATTAATGCTGTCAGAGTCAGAAGCGGATGCTTCTGCTCCGGCATTGTAAATGGATAATCTGTGACTGCCATTGTTTTATTATCTTCTTATCGCTGTTTATAGGTGGACAAGAAATCCTTCAGCTTGTCCATAGCCTTCTCCAGCTGACGCACATTCGGCAGATATACTACGCGGAAGTGGTCAGGACAATTCCAGTTAAAGCCCTTTCCCGGCACCAGAAGCACCTGTTTCTCATGTAAGAAATCAAGAGCAAACTGCTCGTCATTGTGAATATTGAATTTTTCTGTATCGATCTTCGGAAAAATATAGAACGCAGCCTTGGGCTTTACGGCTGTGATTCCCGGAATGTCATTGAGTGCCTTGTAGATAAAATCTCTCTGCTCATAAACTCTTCCGCCTGGCTGAATGTACTCATTTACACTCTGGTATCCACCAAGTGCAGTCTGTACAATGGACTGGGCCGGAACATTGGAGCAAAGACGCATGGAGGAAAGCATGTTAATACCTTCAATATACCCCTTCGCCTTATTCTTGGCACCACTTAAGATCATCCATCCAATACGGAAACCAGCGATCATATGAGACTTGGAAAGTCCGGAAAAAGTAACGCAGAATACGTCTGGTGCAAGGGATGCAATAGAAGTATGCTTATAGCCATCCATGATCAGACGGTCGTATATCTCATCTGAAAAAATGATCAGCTCGTGCTCTCTTGCGATCTGCACGATCTGCTCCAGGATCTCCTTGGGATAAACTGCTCCTGTAGGGTTATTCGGATTAATGATAACAATCGCTTTGGTCTTGTCTGTGATCTTGCTCTTAATATCATCAATGTCCGGATACCATTCAGACTGCTCATCACAAATATAATGAACTACATTTCCACCTGCCAGAGTCGCAGTAGCTGTCCACAAAGGATAATCCGGTGCAGGGATCAGAATCTCATCCCCGTTATCCAGAAGTGCCTGCATACAGAGATTGATCAGCTCACTGACACCATTACCTGTATAAATATCACTCATGGTAACCCCGGGAATTCCTCGAAGCTGGGCATACTGCATAATGGCCTTTCTTGCGGAAAAGATTCCTTTGGAATCGGAATATCCCTGAGAGGTACGAATATTGCTCAGCATGTCCAGAATTACTTCCTGCGGTGCAGAAAATCCAAATGGATATGGATTGCCGATATTCAGCTTCAGAATCTCCATTCCATCCTCTTCCATTCTGGCCGCTTCATCCACTACCGGTCCTCGCACATCATAAAGTACGTTATCCAGTTTACTGGACTTCTCGAATGTTTTCATTTATTTCACTCCTCATCTTACTACTTATGTCCGGCATATCTGTCTTTTTCCTGCTCCGGCATAATGTATTTCTTGCTATCTATCATCTCATATTTGGCTCATTTTCGCAAGCCTTAATGAAATTTTTGGAAATATGAAAAAAACTCTTTTCATTTTTAGCACTTTAGTGTATAATAGCGTCGTTAAAAAATTTTACACCTATCTGGATGAGGAGGAATTACAATGTCTTACACAGAAGAAGTATACGAAAGAGTCGTAGCACAGAATCCAGGTGAGCCTGAATTTCACCAGGCAGTAAAGGAAGTTCTGGATTCCCTGAAGGTCGTAATTGACAAAAATGAAGAAGAATACCGCAGCATGTCCCTTCTGGAGCGTCTTGTAGAGCCGGAAAGAATCATTTCCTTCCGCGTTCCATGGGTAGATGACAAGGGCGTTGTTCAGGTAAACAAGGGATATCGTGTACAGTTTAACAGCGCTATCGGACCTTATAAGGGTGGTCTTCGTTTCCATCCGTCAGTAAACCAGGGTATCTTAAAATTCCTTGGATTTGAGCAGACATTTAAGAACTCCCTTACCGGACTTCCAATCGGTGGTGGTAAAGGTGGTTCCAACTTTGACCCGAAAGGCAAATCTGACAGAGAGGTTATGGCATTCTGCCAGAGCTTCATGACAGAGCTTTCCAAATATATCGGTGCTGACACTGATGTTCCGGCTGGTGATATCGGTGTAGGCGGACGTGAGATTGGTTATTTATTCGGACAGTACAAGAGAATCCGCGGATTATACGAGGGTGTTCTCACAGGTAAAGGACTTACCTACGGCGGATCTCTGATCCGTACACAGGCTACCGGATATGGTGTTGTTTATATGCTTGATGAGATCATGAAAGCACATAACGATTCTATTGATGGAAAGACATTCATCGTAACAGGATCCGGAAACGTTGCAATCTATGCTGTAGAGAAAGCTCAGCAGCTTGGCGGCAAGGTTGTTGCTATGTGTGACTCCAACGGATATATTTATGATCCGGAAGGAATCAAGCTTGACATTGTGAAAGATATCAAAGAAGTAAAACGTGGACGTATCAAAGAGTACGCAGACCGTGTTGAGGGTGCTTCTTACACAGAAGGTACCGGAATCTGGAACATCAAATGTGATGTATACCTTCCATGTGCTACCCAGAACGAGCTTGCTCTTGATGGTGCTAAGACACTTGTTGCAAACGGCTGCAAATATGTAGTTGAGGGTGCGAACATGCCTACTACTCTTGATGCTACAACTTATCTCCAGGAGAACGGTGTTCTGTTCATGCCTGGTAAAGCAGCTAACGCTGGTGGTGTTGCTACTTCTGCTCTTGAGATGAGCCAGAACTCCATGAGACTTTCATGGACAGCAGAGGAAGTTGATGCGAAGCTTCATGGAATCATGGTAGACATCTTCCACAAAGCTGATGACGCTGCTAAGCGTTATGGTATGAAAGACAACTATGTTGCCGGTGCTAACATCGCCGGATTTGAGAAAGTTGTAGATGCTATGAAAGCTCAGGGCATCTGCTGATTTTCTGTCATCTGAAGTTTCAAAAAGACAGGTCCGCTGCGGCCTGTCTTTTTTATTCCATTTAATACTTGTTTATACAGAAAAAAATCCCCGCTCTCTGGCGAGGATTTCAGACTGTAGACAAAGCCCTGCTTTTGCAGGGTTTTGCTATTGTTGGAACCGCTTTTCTGCTATAATGAATATCAGAAGGGCGGTGTTTTTTATGATGACGAAAAATACTGTCCGGATAACGGTCGTCCCAGTATGGATCCCGTCATGCTGATAAAGATACCATTCATTCAGTATCTCTATGGGATAAAAAGCATGCGTCAGACCATGAACGAGATCGAGGTAAACGTTGCATACCGCTGGTTTCTCGGACTAGACATGTTAGATCCAGTACCTCATTTCTCTACATTTGGAAAGAATTATACCCGCCGTTTCAAAGATACAGACCTTTTTGAGCAGATCTTTTCAAAGATTCTGGAAGATTGTATGAAATATAAGCTTGTAAATACAGAACAGATCTTCGTGGATGCAACACATGTAAAAGCCTGTGCAAACAGTAAAAAAATGCGTAAGCGGGTTGCACACGAACAGGCTCTCTGGTATGAAGAGGAATTAAATAAAGAGATTGAAAAAGATCGTCTGGCACATGGAAAAAAGCCATTAAAGAAAAAAGATGATAACCAGCCACCTGCATCCGGTGGAACCGGAAATGATAAGGATGCTATATCTGAAGAACTTCCTGAAGATGTGAAAACACAAAAATGCAGCATCAGCGATCCGGAAAGTGGATGGTTTCGAAAGGGTGAACATAAACACGTTTTTGCATATGCAGTAGAAACTGCCTGTGATAAACATGAATGCCAATGTCTTTCAAAATGCACAGAAAGTAAGGATTATGTAAAACTGATCACACGTCATGTATGGGAAGAATATATGGAAGTGGTAGAAGACATTCGGCACACGATCGGAAACAGACAGATCTACCAGTTAAGAAAAGAAACCATAGAACGGATCTTCGGTACAGCGAAAGAACAGCATGGATTTCGATATACACAGTATGTAGGAAAAGCACGGATGGAAATGAAAGCCGGGTTTACCTTTGCATGCATGAATTTGAAAAAACTGGCAAAGATCCTGAAAAAACGAGATTGGAACACAGTCAGATTTTTGTTGATTTTGAAGAAAATAAAAAGAAAAGAAGTTTTAAAAGAAAAATGGTGCTGGCCATAATCCCCAACACCAAGTTTGTCTACAGTCTGAGCCGGTGTTTTTAAACACCGGCTTCATTTGTTATATGGCAGCTGCTTCATAAAGAAAAATGGCTTATTTACTGATTTTTGCTTTTGCAGAAAGTCCCTTACTCTTGAAGAGCTTTTTATAGGCGGAAAGCTTGCTTGCTGGTACTTTTACTTTCAGCTTCTTGTAGTTGTTTCTGCCGGCTTTGGTGAAAGCACTTTTTCCTACGGTACCGGAGGTAAGCTTCTTGGACTGAATGCTGACAGAAGTAAGGGCCTTGCAGTCGTAGAATGCTTTTTTGCCAATGGAAGAAACTTTGTAGCCAATCTTTACAGTCCGTAAAGCACTGCAGCCCTGGAAAGCACTGGTGCCGATGGAAGAAATATTCCTGGCAATGGTTACTTGTCTTAGCTTTCGGCAGTTTTTGAAAGCTCCGGAAGCAATGGCTGTGACTTTATAGGTCCGACCGTTTGCCTTCACAGAGGAAGGAATTGCTGCAGTCGTGATGGCTTTGGACTTTGACCGCTTTAAAGTAACAGAGGTACCATTTTTATTAACTGTGTAGACATTGTAAGAATCACTGAAGGATTTCACTACTGTAGTCTGAGGTTTATCATCTTTGTTATTTGAACTTGAGGTAATCTGGAAATCTAAGGTAATAGTTCCAAAATAGTTGTTCTGGCCTGTAATGGTTACAGTGGCAGTTCCGACTTTTTTGTTATTGCTGTAGGTAACTTTATAATCCTGTCCTTCTATAAGTTTTTGCTTTCCAAGAGTAATAGTTGGAACTGGTTTTAGAGCTTTTCCAGTATAAGCATAAGTCGCTTTAACTCCGGTTACAGATGCCTGAGAAAGGTCGCAGGCATAACCAATGTTGTTCTTACGTGCATATGTAATGGCAGCTGAGTTAGAGGAGGCATAAATGGTGGCGTAGTATACATGACCGCCGGAATACCAGTAGGAGCCTTCCCATACAATGTCATCCCCGATGTTGATTACGCTGTCTGGCAGAGTGACTGTTTCAAGATTAGAGCAGAAAGCAAAAGCTTCCTTTCCAATAGTGTGGACACCGTTTTCAATTACGACTTCCTTCAGATTGGGCAGATAATTAAATGCATTTTCTGAAATACTGGTAATCCCGGATTTTATAACTATTTTTTTTACCTGATTTTTCATGGACTTCCATGCCGTGCCGCTCCAGAAACTGTAGCCTCCCTGAGTGGAAGAAACGGGGAAACGATCGTTTTCATCCGTGGAGATATTAAGTGCACCCTGACCGGAAATGGTGAGAACACCATTTGCAAAATCCCAGGTAGCATTTTCACCTGCAGTACGGTAAATCTTTTTGGAGGCTGTGCCGTCATTTGCATCAATAGAGTAAAAATTAACAGTATTGGCATTGGAGGCGTAGTAAACAACCTTGGAATCTTTAACGACAGGCTGGCAGTCGGATACGGGCGCAGCAGTGGTGTATTCCCTGCTAAGTACATTTCCCTTACCATCAACAAAGAGGTAATGAAGAGTACTGGAAGAAAGAGAATCATCAGCAGATGCGTAATTTTCTGACGAAGAATCGTCTGTATTTTCATATTCTTCCCAGGAAATCATGAAACGGTTTTCTGTGATTGGAGTGATCTTTACCCCCATAAAACTCTTTCCATTGCCAGTGTAGTTGGTAAGGTATTTTACAGAGGTTGCTTCTTTTGAAAAATCGGAAACAGGAGTAATTGTAAGGTAAATATTATGAGGAGTGTCACTTGTCACATTGTCATACTGGGACTGGTCGATGGTCGTTCCGATACACAATACACTGTCAGCAGAAACAGCCATACCATCTACGCTTGCGTAGCAGTTCAGTGCCCATACGGAAGTACGGGAACCACCATAAGGAAGAAGCTCGATAGTTTTTTTATCAAGGGTGGTACTGTCGTATCTGGAAAGTTTGGTACAGCGGGAACCCTCGCTTTGCTCCAGAACATACAGATAAGAGGACTGCGATTTGATATACTGGGCAAAGGAGTGCCACAGATCACAGCTTACGATCTTTCCGGTCATGGAAGCCTGGTCAACGGCAATCATAAGGAATCCCTGATGTCCCTGTCCAACAGATTCATCTACATAGCCTTCATGACCGGTTACAATATAGAGAGTTCCGTTGGTTTCTGTCATTTCCACACATCCGTAATCGAATGGATAGCGAACCTCTCCTCCAAATAAATCCGGATTGCTTGTAATGGAAGCCGCACCGCTGCGATTCCAGTTTGTATCATATCGGATGACACGGATAACCTCGGCGGAATTATCTTCGGCGGTGTTATTTTGTCCCTCTACCAGGTAATATCCATCAGATCCTGCATAAAAACCACCCCATAAAGGAAGCTCCATGGGAATTTCTCTTTTGTCTGTAATCTGCAGGCTGTTGTCATAGTATTCAATACCGACGCTGTTTGTTTTGCGGAATACTCGCATATAGCCGTTGGAAATAGAAATAAGGTCAGAAGAACGCCTTAATTTAACACTAAGGTTATCTTGCGCAGTAGGGGTGAGAGAGGCTGCCTGTACCTGTCCTGGAAATGCCAGCAGATATAAAAACAGACAGCAAAATAATAGGGATGTCAGTTTTTTGATCTTTTTCATAAGTTTCTCCTTGCTGTGTTGCTTTTCATGATTCTTATTATAATAAGTTTTGGGTAGAGTTGCAATCATAATGATAATGTTTACAGCAGAAAAAGTGAAAAGCTGTAAAAAAACAGCAATTCTACATTTTTTATGGAGATTTCTGACATGGCACCTACCTGTGGAACTGTTTTGTGAGACTCATCAATAATAAGAAGGAAATCATCACCAAAGTAGTCCAGAAGTGTATAGGGCGGCTGTCCTGGTTCAAGACCGGAAAGATGCCTAGAATAATTTTCGATTCCGGAGCAGAAGCCGGTTTCCCCGCTCTCTGGCGAGGATTTTTCTAATTTAAAAATTTCTTCAATTCATCCATAAAGGTACTGACATCTTTAAACTCCCGATACACAGAAGCGAATCGCACATACGCCACCGAATCCAGATCTTTTAAATGGCTCATCACGATTTCTCCGATTTTCGTGCTGGAGATTTCTTTATCTTCGGCATTAAAGATGTCGCCTTCTATGGCATCGATCATGGCTTCCAGCTTATCGCTGGCAATGGGACGTTTGTAGCAGGCGCGGCGGACACCGTTGATCAGTTTATTGCGGTCGTACTGCTCACGGTTCAGATTCTTCTTGATTACGGTTAACGGGATTGTCTCCACATTCTCATAAGTGGTAAATCTTCTTCCACAGGAATCGCACAGTCTTCTGCGTCTTATGGAATTGGTCTCTTCCACTGGTCTTGAATCTACTACTCTTGTATTATCCTGATTACAGTATGGACATCTCATGTATTTATTTCCCCTTCCTCATGTCTCCCCTTCTGCCATACAATCCGGGCAGCAGACTTTCCTCTTTTCTGTTTGCTCAGTAACATAAAACGGACTGAATTACCTATTTCTTATTATACTTTAATCATAGAAAGTATGTCAATAAACTCCATACATATTTTCAGACTTTTTGCATAATATCATAAAAAACAGGTGCTTTTCATGCGTATTTGCGAATTAAAGCAAAAAGAAGTGATCAATATCTGTACCTGCCGTACACTTGGCTGTCCGGTGGATGTGGAATTTAACTGTGAAACCGGATGTATTACCGCCCTTGTGGTTCCCGGACCTGGCAGTTTCTGCTTTTGTTTCTGGGGAGCCGGAAGTGAATATATAATTCCATGGAATTGTATCCGGCAGATCGGAGATGACATTATCCTGGTAGAAATTGATGAAAAGTATTGCTGTAAAAAGGCTTAATTCTATTTTCCCAATTGTCAAGGGGCAATAATTTTTATATTTTCCCGAAAAAAGAATATTTATCCTCCCACGTGAGAATCATTGTTACTGTTCACTTCGTTCTCAGCAGCACGCTTCGCGATGCACAAAAGGAGGATTCAAATAATGGCACTTAACAAAGTTGAAATTTGCGGAGTCAATACATCGAAGCTTCCGGTACTGAAGGCAGAAGAAAAAGAAGAGCTTTTTCGCAGGATCAAGGAGGGTGATGAAGAAGCCAGGGAACTTTACATTAAAGGAAATCTGCGGCTGGTTCTCAGCGTGATCAAGCGTTTTTCCAACAGCAGCGAAAATATGGACGATCTTTTTCAGATTGGCTGCATTGGGCTTATAAAAGCAATTGATAATTTTGACACTACATTGAATGTAAAATTTTCCACTTATGCAGTGCCTATGATCATTGGAGAGATACGAAGGTATCTTCGTGACAATAACAGTATCCGGGTGAGCCGGTCTCTGCGGGATATTGCTTATCGAGCAATTTATGCAAAAGAAACCTATATGAAAACAAATCTGAGGGAGCCTACCATTGCGGAAATTGCCAGCGAAATAGGGATAAATAAAGAGATGATCGTATATGCTATGGATGCGATACAGAATCCGGTGTCACTTTTTGAACCGGTTTATACGGAAGGCGGGGATACGCTTTATGTGATGGACCAAATCAGCGATAAGAAAAACAAGGAGGAGACCTGGGTGGAAAATCTGTCCCTCCGGGAAGCTATAAACCGGCTGAATAAGCGGGAACGGCATATTATTGATCTGCGTTTTTACGAGGGCAAAACCCAGATGGAGGTAGCTCAGGAAATCGGGATTTCTCAGGCACAGGTCAGCCGGTTGGAAAAGAATGCGCTTAAAACCATGCGGAATTATCTGAGAGCGTGACGGAAATCATAAATCCCGGCATCATGAAATCCGCTCCTTACATGGTCTGCTGCATGAATATATTGCAAAATCGCTGGTTGTTGGCCAGCGATTTTGCTTATTATGCTTCTATTCCAGAATACGTTTGAAAAAGGCCTTCTGCAAGATGTGCGTCACAATTTGTGGGAGATTTTGTCCGGATGAGGGTGCCATAGCGGGCTACGGCAACCGAATTCGGGCAAAATATACCGCAAAGTGGGGCGTGCAGATTGCGGGAATGATTTTTCAAGTACGCTCTAATGCCTTTTCCAATTCTTTTATTACAATTTTAAGAGCTTTAATTCTCGCATACTTCTTATCTACAGATTCCAGGATATGCCACGGTGCATAGGCAGTGCTTGTCTTGGCAAGCATTTCATCTACGGCCCCTTCATAAGCATCCCATTTTTCGCGGTTGCGCCAGTCTTCGTCGGTGATCTTCCACTGTTTTTCAGGGTTGTTCTGGCGGTCGGTGAAGCGGGCCAGCTGGGTGTCTTTGTCGATCTGGACCCAGAATTTGATGATCACGGCACCCCAGTCGGACAGCTCCTTCTCGAATTCATTAATCTCGTTGTAAGCACGTTTCCAGTCGTTCTCGCTGCAGAAGCCTTCCAGACGCTCTACCATTACGCGGCCGTACCAGGTGCGGTCGAAGATGGCAATGTGACCGTCTTTGGGCAATCTGGTCCAGAAGCGCCAGAGGTAATGACGCGCCTTTTCGTGAGGTTCCGGGCTGGCGATTGGATGGACCTCAAAGCCACGGGGATCAAGGGCTTCTGTGATCCGCTTAATATTGCCTCCTTTTCCGGCTGCGTCCCAGCCTTCATAAGTAATGATCACCGGCACACGCTTGCGGTACAGACGGTTATGCAGTTCGCCCAGCTTCTTCTGGAGATGCTTCAGCTCTTTCTTGTATTCTTCATCCTCGATCACCTTGTCTGTCAGTTCGATTTCCGAAAGCTTCGGCATTTTCTCAAGCGGAAAAATGTTTGGGAGAAGCGGTGCGCTGTGTGTGCTGTTCTGCAAGGCTACCTCAATGTTATTTACCATTATTTCAAGAACCTGAAGTTCTACGAAGTTGCGGTCTTTTGCATCAATAATATACCATGGTGCAATAGAAGTATTCGTATCTGTCAGATAGCGGTCGAAAACCTTCTGGCAATGTTTGTAATGTTCGTTCTGCCACTTGTCAAAGGCATCCACACGCCATTTTGTATCCTGCTCTTTGTTAAGCTTCTCAATACGTCTGGTCTGCTCTTTTTTGTCAATCTGCATGAAAAATTTCAGAACCAGATAACCGTTGTCTGTGAGCTGTCGCTCGAAATGTTTGATGCTGTCGATCCGCTTTGCATAATCCTCTTCTTCCAGACCATTCAGACAGTCTTTGCAGGTCTGCTCCATCCAGCCAGAATCCAGAAAGGTAAATTTGCCGGCTTCCGGAATCTGATTGAAATACCGGTACAGAAATGGTCTGCGCAGTTCATCCTCTGTAGGCTTTGACATGGTTGCTACTTTAAAGAAGCGGGGATCAATGTATTTGATCACTCTGCCGATTGTGGTACCTTTGCCAGATGCCCCCCAGCCTTCAAAAAGTACCAGCACAGGCAGCTTGTGTTCTTTCAGCTTCATCTGCTGCTGATACAGCTTCTCGCCAGCTTCTTTAATCCGTTTCTTCAACTCCTCTTTTTCCGGAATCTCCTCCGGGATCCAGGTTTTCAGCATAAACACGTCCTCCTCACGTATTATTATTTTCAAACTTAAAGCATTTTTTCTGTTAAAAGCAAATTCTATTTTTTTATATTCATATTATTTTCTGCATTATAACATAATCATTCCCATTTTGCACGAATTTAACAAACATTTAACCGAATTTCGATTGCGATCGTTATCCTCTTATATACAATCCGATATTTTTGTGTTATTATTAAAAATCATATTTTGTGTAGGTTTTACGAACACATAGCGTTTTGTATGTTGCGCCTTTCTTTTCGTAGCTCAGATGTTTAAACTTACCCAAGGAGGAAGTCCCATGCCTTTATCTGTCTTCATAGAAATGACCCTGTCTGCCATCCTTACCGTCTGGTCGCCTGGTCCCAATAATATTCTTTTGCTGTCCACAGCCAGCAAATACGGCATTTCCGGTAATATCCGCTTTATGACCGGAATCTGGAGCGGATCTCTCACTTTGATGTGTCTTTCCGGACTGTTCTGCAGTACTCTTGGGAAAATCATTCCAGGGATCCAGCCGGTTATGAAATATCTAGGCGCAGCTTATGTACTCTATCTTGCCTGGCAGACCTGGCGCAGGATTCCGCCCTCTGACAATGTCCAGGACAAAAAGCCAACCTGGCTGATGGGATTTTTCCTGCAGCTGATAAATGTAAAGATCATCATCTATGGGCTGACCATGTTTTCCGCTTATATTCTGCCCTATGAGGCAAGGGTTCCTATACTGTTTTGCTTCGCTGTATATCTGATGTTTCTTGGAGCCCTGGGAAATCTAATCTGGGCATTTGCGGGAAATGTACTGAAAAGATTTTACAGCAGTCATTATAAGCTGATGAATGGAATCATGGCCCTGCTGCTGGTGTGGTGCTCTCTCAGGATCACTGGATTACTGTAAGACAGGCCAAAAACACCTCCCGGAATATGTTGGTTACTCACATTCCGGGAGGTGTTTTCTATAGGGCACTGTTCAATTTATGAGACACATGTATCAAATTGATACATGCTTATGCTGTCTTACTTAAATGCATCCACCAGTTCCTGACCATCGTCATATCCCTGGTTTTTCAGTTCTTCTACAAACCACTGGTCTACGCCTTCTACCGCCTCTTTAAAGGAATCAATATCCATATCCTCTTTTGCGGTAAAGGTAACGCCATTTTTCTCTTCCCAGCGGTTCATGATCTCATTGGCACCGGAGCGGTTGATGTAACGCTCATACTCAACAGCCATTCTTCCAGCCTTGTCTACAACAGCCTGCTGCTCTGGTGTAAGGCCATCATAGATATCCTGATTGATACAGAAGAACAGACAGTCATAGATGGCATCCCACATGGAGCAGTATGGCTGAACCTCCTGTACACTGGCTGCGTCGATTGCAGGAAGCGGATTCTCCTCTCCCTCTACGGTGTTCTGCTGAAGGGCTGTGTAAGTCTCGGACCAGTTCAGGTTGGTTGCATCTGCCCCCCATCTCTTATAGCATTCCATAAGAAGATTGGAGCCTGCAACACGGACTTTCAGGTTCTTCATATCGTCCACCGATTTTACTTCACGCACACTGTTGGTCAGTTCACGGAAGCCGTTCTCCGCAATACCCATGCAATGCAGTCCATACTCACTGAGGATTTCTTTCATCTTCTCTCCTGCCTCACCGTCAAACTTGGCATCTGCGTCTTCCACAGAATCATAAATAAACGGCAGGGAGACTACGTTAAATCTCGGATCAAATGCAGAATAAATCAGGTTGGAATGCATGGAAATCTGTACCGGGTCTCCGTTCATCAGTGCCTGGATTCCCTCGGACTGGTTTCCGTTTGTCAGCTGGTCTGCTGCATATATGTTTACTTTTACTTTTCCTCCTGTAGCTTTTTCCATCAGCTCGCCGAACTTGCGGCCGCCATCAGCCCAGGTAGAAGTCTCAGTTGTGGAGCATGCAAAATTCCAGGTAGTCTCCTCCCAGCCAAGGTCACTGTAATCGCCAATTCCGGTAAATGCCTCTACCAGCTCTTCTGCATCCTCGTATCCCTGGGATTTCAATTCCTCAATGAACCACTCATCTACACCGTCAACAGCTTCCTTAAAGGACTCAATGTCCATATCCTCTTTTGCAGTGAAGGTAACGCCGTTTTTGTCTTTCCAGCGGTTCATGATCTCTTCATCACCGGAGCGGTTGATGTAACGTTCGTACTCTACGGCTTTCTGTCCTGCCTCGTCTACAACAGCCTGCTGTTCCGGTGTAAGACCATCATAAATCTCCTGGTTGATACAGAAGAACAGGCAGTCATAGATGGCATCCCACATGGAGCAGTATGGCTGAACCTCCTGTACACTGGCTGCGTCAATTGCAGGAAGCGGGTTCTCCTGACCCTCAACTGTGTTCTGCTGAAGGGCTGTGTAAGTCTCAGACCAGTTCAGGTTGGTTGCATCTGCGCCCCATCTCTTATAGCATTCCATAAGAAGGTTGGAACCGGCAACACGGATTTTCAGGTTTTTCATATCATCCACAGATTTTACTTCGCGGACACTGTTGGTCAGTTCACGGAAACCGTTCTCTGCAATACCCATGCAATGGAGTCCGTACTCACCAAGAATTTCTTTTAATTTCTCACCAGCCTCACCGTCAAACTTAGCATCTGCATCTTCTACAGAGTCATAAATAAACGGCAGGGAAACTACGTTAAATCTTGGGTCAAATGCAGAATAGATCAGGTTGGAATGCATGGAAATCTGTACCGGGTCTCCGTTCATCAGTGCCTGGATTCCCTCGGACTGGTTTCCGTTTGTCAGCTGGTCTGCTGCATATATGTTTACTTTTACTTTTCCTCCTGTGGCCTTTTCCATCAGCTCGCCAAACTTGCGGCCGCCGTCCGCCCAGGTAGAAGTCTCAGTTGTAGAGCATGCAAAATTCCAGGTGGTTTCCTCCCAGCCAAGATCACTGTAATCTGCGATCTCATTGAAGGAATAATCCCCGTCTCCGGCTGCAGAAGCTGCGGATGAGCCACTGTCACCAGAGGAAGAATCTCCGGAATATGCACCATTTTTAGCAAGTGCTCTCGGAAGAGCCGTTGAAGTTACCGGAATATAGGTAACCACAAGAAGCACGGCCACACAGGCTGCCAGCATGGGCATAACTGCTTTTGAAATTTCCTGAAGGGTAACTTCCATGCCTTTTTTGATCTTGATTCCGATTGCCACAAACAGGTTGACACCAACCGGCGGAGTTACCTGTCCAATTGCAAGGTTTACAGTTGCCATCACACCAAATGCAACCACATCATAGCCAAGTGCTTTGCATACCGGAAGCATAACCGGAATAAAAATGTACATAGCAGAGTTTGCATCGATGAAGCAGCCTGCAATCAGGAAAATAATGTTTACGATCAGAAGGAAGGTAAACTGGTTATGTGCAATGCTTCCAAGAAGCGCTGAAGCTGCGTCTGCGATACCGAATTTGGTACATACATAGGAAAACAGGGAAGCACTTGCTACGATCAGCATGATTCCACCAGTTGTTTTCGCAGAATCCACGCAAATGTCAAACAGGTCTTTTAATTTAACCTCACGATAAATCACCATACCTACAAACAGACCGTATACAACAGATACAGCCGCTGCCTCAGTAGGAGTAAAAATACCGCCATAAATACCACCCAGAATAATAACCGGCATTAAGAATCCCCAGAAAGCATCCTTAAATGCATCCCAGCGCTCTTTTGCAGTCGCTTTCTTCTGGGCTGGCTGAATGCCTTTTTTTCTGGCTTCCACCATAACCACGATCACAAGGGCAACGCCCATCAGAATTCCAGGTACGATTCCTGCCATGAACATATCTGCAATAGATACGCCTGTGATAGAAGCATATACAACAAATGCAATACTTGGCGGGATGACAATGGCGATGGAGCTTGATGTTGCCATCAGGGCTGTGGAAAACGGTGCGCTGAAGCCTCCCCGCTCTACCATTGCCGGAATCAGAACTGCTCCAAGTGCTGCTACAGTTGCAGGTCCGGATCCGGAAATTGCGCCGAAGAAGCAGGCTACAATAACGCATACAATGGCGATGCCGCCTCTTTTATGTCCCACGCAGGTATCTACGAATCTGACAAGTCTTTTGGAAATTCCGGCTTTTGCCATGATATTTCCGGAAAGTACGAAAAACGGGATAGCCAGAAGGAGAAATTTACTGATTCCGGCATACATATTGGTTGCAACGATGGTAAGGGAGGTTCCGGAGTACAGGATTGCACAGACGGAGGACAGTCCCAGACAGATTGCAATGGGAACTCCCATGATCAGGAAAACAAAAAATGAAATAAAAAGAACTGCACTTATCATTTATTTATCCTCCTTTTTCAGATTGCCTGTACAATAGTCAAGACAGTATTCAATAAAATGTAAGATCATACATCCGGATCCGATTGGCACGAAGGACCAGAATATCCACTCCGGCCAGTTCAGAACGAAGGTACGTTTTCCGTTTTCCAGCTGTGTGATTACTTTTTCCATACCGAACCAGAATAAGATTGCGGTAAAAATAATGCACAGAACAGTGGTAAGGATAACAGATGGTTTTTTCAGTTTCTCAGGGAGACGGTCTGTAACCAGTGACAGGTTAACCAGTTCTCCTTCGCGGCATGCAAGTGCTGCAGCCATTAAGGTAATCAATACAAAGACTGCGACCACAAGTTCCTCGGTAAAGGACCAGGAACGATGGATCACTTTTCGGGAAAAAACATTTCCCACGGTCAGAACCAGTATCAGCAGGGTAGACACTACCAGAATACAATTTTCTACTGCTGCTACTGCATTCATGATTTTTTTGAAGACTTTCATGATCTCTCCTCCTCTTAATTTACTTGTCAGGTTTTCGTCTTTCGTAAAATGGAACTATCTGTTATGCAGCCGCAGTACGATCCTGCCCGGCAGGGCTTTTGTGTAACAGGAAGTTCCAACGAAATTTCCTGTTACACAAAAAAAATCCGCCCCTGAACTAGGGACGGACCATATTAGACCGCAACCACCCTGTTTCCCCTTTGAAACAAGTACGAAAAGACAACGTACCGACATACGCGATTCCGATAACGGGGAACAACCGTGGAAACCTACTTGATGCAGTTCTTCACTTCGTATCTGGTTCCTGTTTGAAAAAACGGATACTTATGAAGCGTTCGGCTTCCCTTCTCGGGGATGATCTTCAAAACAGACCTGACGCTGCTTTCCACCGACACAGCTCTCTGTAGACAAGGTGCTTCTGTTTCTACTTCTTCCCTTCAAGGAATTTAATCCTTTTTAATTTAGTTGTTTAACGAACTGAAGTAATTTTACTACCAAAATATTAGGAAGTCAAGTGTAATTATGCAAGTTGCTATTTAGTTGATTAAAAGTTCTTCAATGCGGACGCATTTGGACAATGTGTATTACTCACTCGCCGGCGC
>ENA-UONS01001015-UONS01001015.1-human-gut-metagenome-genome-assembly--contig:-CS19-NODE-1015-length-28699-cov-6.339757_pt1 | contig 28699 bp, 25 predicted proteins | sample MGYA00242458_ERZ724005 | MGnify/ENA metagenome assembly ERZ724005
TGTATTGTTCAATTTTCAAGGAGCTTTTCTTAACTCTATCGTTCTGATCTCTCAGACGACTTTGTTATTATATCACATCTTTTCGAGTTTGTCAAGAGGTTTTTCAAAATTATTTTTGAATTTTTCTTGATTTTCTTCAAAATCGACGTGATTTCGAGGTTTTCTCTCACCGCTTTTCAGCAGCCTATCCATTATATCACTTTCTTTTCGATTTGTCAAGAGTTTTTTCAAAATTTATTTTGATCTTTTCTTGATTCATCTTCAAGCGATTTTCTGGAAGAGAGCGTCGCTTTGGGCGACAGCCTAATTATTATATCACATTGTTTCCTTTTTGTCAAGCGGTTTTTTCATCTTTTTTGAAAAACTTTTTTGACTTCCGGTCGCTTTGTGACTTTTTCTTTGCTCTCTTGCGAAAGCTTAATTATTATACACCCTATTCTGCCAAAAGTCAACACTTTTTTTGAAAAATACTGCACAATAAGTTTTCCAATTTTTCAACCGAATTATACTTTTCAAGTTACAAAAAATAGCACAAACAAAAGGACTCCGTATCTTCACGGAGTCCCATTCATGTATCAGCCGTTTTCCTGCAGCTCAGAGATGATCTTCACGAATCCGTCCACGTCGTTGAAGTCCTTATAAACGGAAGCGAATCTGATATAAGCCACTACATCAATATCCTTCAGCCTGTGGAGCACCAGTTCGCCGATCTTCTCGCTCGTCACTTCTCTCTGGAGGGAATTCTTCAATTCTGCTGCGATCTCGTCCACCATATTCTCGATGGTTTCCAGCTTGACGGGACGCTTTACAGCGGCTCTGCAAAGCCTGTCAACCAGCTTCTGACGGTCAAAAGGCTCAATGGAATTATCCTTTTTTATAACCATCAGAGGAATATCCTCGATGATCTCATATGTTGTAAAACGGAAGCCGCACTGTATGCACTCACGGCGGCGGCGCACCTTATTTTCGGTCGGTCGGGAGTCGATTACCTTGCTTTCCTCGCAGCCGCATTCAGGACACTTCATGTTGATTTATCACTCGCTTTCTGCATTATATTGCCTATATATAGTATACCACATTCCCACAGAATTTTCAACACTTTAAACACAGAAAATGAAAAATATTTTTGCGGAATTACACCAGTTCAAATTTAATAGAATAGGGCGCACCGAAGCGCGCCCTGAAGCTATTCACAATCAGATAAGCCCGGAATTATTTACCGCAGCCACCAGTGCTCTTACCGAAGCCACGATGATATCCGTATGGATACCCGCGCCCCAGCTTACGGATCCGTCCGGCTTGGAAATGCCGATATAAGCCGCCGCCTTGGACTTAGAGGACTGTTCTACTGCGTTCTCTGTATAGGTAGCAAGGTGGAAGTCAATGCCGAGTCCGGTCTTGAGTGCGTTGGAAACTGCGTCTAGACGACCGTTTCCGGTACCCTCCCATTTACGCTTCTGACCGCCGACTTCCATGGTAACTGTAGCTGTGATATGCTCGCCCTGGGTATAGTGCGCCTCGATGAATTTCAGCTTACCCTGCGGCTCCAGATAGGTTTTCTCGAAAATATCATAGATCTCGCTCGGGTGAAGTTCCTTGTGCTGATGGTCGGAAACGCCCTTAACGACGTAGCCGAAGTGCTCGCGCATTTTAGGCGGCATGATAATACCGTAGGTCTGTTCCATGAGGAAGCCGATTCCGCCCTTGCCGCTCTGGCTGTTGATGCGAATAACGTCGCCCTCGTATTCTCTGCCGATGTCGTGGAGGTCGATCGGGATCTAGGGAACGTTCCAGTGCTCGGGATCCTTCTCCTCGCGCCACTTCATGCCCTTTGCAATAGCGTCCTGGTGAGAGCCGCTGAATGCCGCGAATACCAGCTGACCGCTGTAGGGCATACGCTCGTAAACGTGCATTCTGGTGAGCCGCTCGTAGATGGAAGCCAGCTCCGGCAGGTTGCTGAAATCGAGGTTCGGCTCCACGCCGTGGGAGTACATGTTCAGCGCCAAAGTTACAATATCCACGTTGCCGGTGCGCTCGCCGTTACCGAACAGAGTACCCTCAACGCGGTCAGCGCCGGCGAGAAGTCCCAGTTCAGTATCAGCGATTCCGCAGCCGCGGTCGTTGTGGGGGTGAAGGGAGATCTCAAGGGAATCCCTGTTATGCAGTACCTTGCACATGTATTCCACCTGCTGCGCGTAAACATGCGGCAGGCTCTCCTCTACTGTAACGGGGAGGTTGATTATAGCCTTCCAGTCGGGAGTAGGCTGCCAGATGTCGATGACCGCGTTGCAGATCTCCGCAGCGAATTCCGGCTCAGTTCCGGTGAAGCTCTCCGGCGAGTACTCGAAGCGGAAGTTACCGGGAGTATTCTCGCGGTATTCATTCAGAAGTTTAGCGCCGGTAACGGCGATGTCGATGATCTCCTGCTTGCTCTTACGGAATACCTGCTCGCGCTGAGCCACGGAGGTGGAATTATACAGGTGCACGATAGCATTCTTGCAGCCCTCGAGCGCCTCGAAAGTTTTTTTGATGATGTGCTCACGGCTCTGGGTGAGCACCTGTACCGTAACGTCGTCCGGTATCAGATTCTGCTCGATAAGCGCGCGGCAGAACTCGTATTCTGTTTCGGAAGCAGCCGGGAATCCGATCTCGATCTCCTTGAAGCCGACCTCGACGAGCTTTTTGAAGAACTCCAGCTTCTCGTCCAGGCTCATTGGGATTATCAGTGCCTGATTACCGTCGCGGAGGTCAACGCTGCACCACTTGGGAGCCTTCTCTATGTAGTCCTTTTCAGCCCAGTCCATGCATCTGAACGGCGGCATGAAATATCTTCTTGTGTACTTGTTTGCCTGTGTCATATCCTGTTCCTTTCCGGGCAACGCCCTGCGTGATTAACGCAATAATGCAGAATTCCGTTGAACTGCCGCAGACCGCAAAATAAAAAAAGCTCCATCTCATACAAGAGATGAAGCTGAATACTCCACGGTACCACTCTCATTGGCAGGACAAACCTGCCCACTCGGTCACATCAGACAATGTGCCTCTCTATAACGGGAGAAACCGTAACAGCTTAGTTAAGTGCGGAGTATCCGCCTGTTCAGCTGTTCTGCTCAAGGAGGAGCTATGACCCTGCTGCTCTGCCGGCTCGCACCAACCGCCGGTTCTCTGAAAGTGCGCCAGGGCTTTGTTTCCTATCATCGCATTTCAACATATTCTGTATAGATTATAGCACCAGTTTACGCATTTGTCAAGGGGTAAGCGCGAAAAATCCCGGTGAAAAAGCTGAACGGCGCCATTTGGAGCATTGATTTTTTTATAATAATGTGATACAATAATAGGATAGGAAAAACGAGCAGGAGGTAGACATTATGGCTGTAGCAGTACCAAAGCGCATAGCTTCCGGGATAATCAACGCGCTCAAGGGCGGCGTAGTTCCGCGCACGGGGCTTGGATACATCGCAGTAGGCAGGACCGCCGAGATAAACGCACTGCTCCACGATGTGGACATAACGGAGGAAGGCGGCGCGTTCTTCCGCTTCATCGTCGGAAGATACGGCAGCGGAAAGAGCTTCATGCTCCAGATGATGCGCCAGCACCTCATGGACCGGGGATTCGTGACCGCGGACGCAGACCTCTCCCCGGAACGCCGCCTGATGGGAACCAAAGGGCAGGGACTTGCCACTTACCGTGAGCTTATGCGTAATATGAGCGTGCGCACCAAGCCGGACGGCGGCGCGCTTCCGCTGATACTTGAGAAGTGGATCACCGGAGTGCGCACCGATGTCGTTGCCGAGGGCACCAGCCCGGAGGACCCGTTCTTTGACGCCGCAGTGGAGCGCAAGATCTACACGAAGATAAGCAGCCTTGAGGACATGGTGCACGGCTTTGATTTTGCCCGGGTGATTAACGCCTACCACAAAGCGTATACCGCCGGCAACGAGGAAAAGGCGTCCTGTGCGGTGCGCTGGCTGCGCGGCGAGTATTCCACCAAGACCGAGGCGAAGCAGGATCTCGGCGTGAACGTGATAATCACCGATGACAACTGGTACGACTACATCAAGCTGCTTACGGCGTTCTTTGTGAGCGCCGGATACAAGGGCTTCGTCATAATGATAGACGAGCTTGTGAATATCATGAAGATTCCCCATGCCGTGACACGTCAGTACAATTACGAGAAGATACTCATGATGTACAACGACGTCATGCAGGGAAAGGCTTCCCACCTGGGCGTTATAATGGGCGGAACTCCCCAGTGTATCGAGGACACGCGCCGCGGCGTATTCAGCTACGACGCCCTGCGCTCCCGTCTTGAGCGCGGAAGATTCGCCACGGACGAAACCCACGACATGCTTGCACCGATAATCAAGCTCCAGCCGCTTTCCTATGAAGAGATGACGGTGCTGACCGAGAAGCTGGCGGAGATACACGCCGGGCTGTACAGCTACACCTGCCGCCTTACCCTGGAGGACCGTATTTTCTTCATCAAGGCGGAATACAGCCGCGTGGGCGCGGACACGAACATCACTCCCCGTGAGATGATACGGGATTTCATCGAGCTGCTGAACATCGCCATGCAGAATCCGGACAAGACGGTCGCCGAGCTGATGGGCGAGGATTCCGGATTCGACTACGCGAAGCCCGAGGGCGAACCGGCGGAGCAGAACGACGGCTTCGAGGATTTCGAGCTGTAATTTCACAGAAACGAGGTATCCCCCATGAGCAACGTATTCCACCGCTTCGCGCCATTCATACAGGACTACATCTACCGCTGCAAGTGGGAGGAGCTCCGCGAGATACAGGTGCTTGCCGCGGAAGCGATATTCGACACGGACGAGAACCTGCTGCTCTCCAGCGGCACCGCCAGCGGAAAGACGGAAGCCGCATTCCTGCCGGTACTTACGCAGCTTTGGGAGAATCCCTCCGCGAGCGTTGGCGTACTGTACCTCTCCCCCCTGAAAGCGCTGATAAACGACCAGTTCGAGCGCCTTGAGGGACTCCTTGAGGAAGCCTCGATACCCGTCACGAAGTGGCACGGCGACGCCTCTGCGGCGGCGAAGAAGCGCGTAATGAAGCGCCCCCAGGGAATAATCCAGACCACGCCGGAGTCCCTGGAAAGCATGCTCATGCACAATTCCAGCGGCGCGTTCAAGCTGTTCTCGGATCTGCGCTTCGTCATAATCGACGAAATGCACTACTTCATGGACAACGACCGGGGATTGCAGCTGCTCTGCCTGCTGGAGCGCCTGGCGCGGCTCATCGGGTACGCTCCCCGGCGTATCGGACTTTCCGCGACCCTGGGCGACACCACCAACGCCGAGGAATGGCTCAACACCGACAGCGGCAGGCGCTGTATCACTCCGTGCGCCCATGAGAAAGGCCGCACCCTGAGGCTCTCCGTGAGATTCTTTCCCATCAAGGAAAAGATTCCGAATTCCGACAGCAAGGTGCTGCTGAAGAATTACTACGACTATCTTTTCGAAAGCACCTGGAACAAGCGCTGCATACTCTTCTCCAATTCCAAGGGCGAGGTGGAGGAGAACATCGCCCATCTAAAAAAAATCGCCGCCGAGCGCCGTCTGCCGGACAATTACCTGGTGCACCACGCCAACATCTCCCCTGCCCTGCGGGAATTCACCGAGCAGCGCATGAAGTCCTCCGAGCAGCCCGTCTGCACCGGAGCCACCGTCACCCTGGAGTTAGGCATCGACCTCGGCAGACTGGAGCGTATCGTCCAGACCGGCTGCCCCCTTACCGTATCGGGACTTGTCCAGCGCCTGGGGCGCACCGGGCGCCGTGGCGGAGTTGCGGAAATGCGGTTCGCATTCCGGTGGGACATGAGCCTTCCGCCGCAGGAATTCTATAAAGAGGTCAACTGGGATTTCGTGATGTGCGTTGCCATGATACTGCTGTACACCCGGGAGCGCTGGATAGAGCCGATGTACCTGCCGAAACTCCCCTACAGCCTGCTGTATCACCAGACGATGAGCTGGCTTTCCTCCCAGGGCAGCGTGAAGCCCCAGGAGCTTGCGCGGTATATTCTGACCCTGGGTGTATTCCGCCACGTCAGCAAGGAGGACTACCTCCTGCTGCTGCGGCACATGCTGGAAAACGGGCAGATAGAGCGCGGTGAGGACGGCGCACTGCTGGTCGGCGACAAGGGCGAAGCCGCAGTGAACAACTACGAGTTCCTGGCGGTATTCTCGGTCCCGTCCGAGTATTCCGTCCGCTGTAACGCCGAGGAGATAGGCACGGTGCAGACCCCGTTCCCGGAAAAGGCGCAGTTTGCCCTCGCCGGACAGGCGTGGGAGGTCACGGAGCTTGACTTAAAGGAGCGCCGCATTTTCGTTAAGCACATTCCCGGAATATCCGCGAACATGTGGCAGGATACGGGTAACGAATACGTCCACACGAAAGTGATGAAGAAAATACAGGAAGTCCTCCGCAGCGACGAGGAATACGCGTTCCTTGACGAAGCCGCGAAGAAGCGCCTGAACGATATCCGCCGCGCATGCCGGAATGCGGCGCTTTCCACATCGTCCGTTATCTCCGGGCGCATAGCGGATTCCGCCCCGGGATTCCCGGGAGGGAAAGTGGTGCAGATAACGCCGACACTGTATACTGTGTTCCCGTTCCTGGGCACAAGGGCGTGCATGGCGCTGATGTACGAGCTGCGCCAGCGCGGATTCGGCGCGAATGTATGGCTGCACAGGTACATTCCGGTGTGTATCGAGGTCAAGACCGACCGCAGCCTGGCGGAGCTGGAAACGGCGCTGTCGGAAATAAAGCTGCACGGCGCGGACAAATACACGTTCCGGATTCCGGATAACTGCGAGATTTCCGGCAAATATAACGACTATATCCCCCGGGAGCTTCTCCGGAAGCAGTACGTCGAGGATTATCTCGACACCGATGACATGCAGCGGAATCTCTGACGCTAAAAAAAGTCCCGGCTCCGATGAGCCGGGAAAAATTATTTTGGGAAGTATTAAGGATTTAACCAATGACAATTGTTGAAAGGTACTGAAATTACTTGATAGCCGCGAAAGCAGTATCAAGGGCGTCGATAAGGTCGTCGATATGCTCCGTGCCTATGGAAAGTCTGATGGTGTTGGGCTTGATTCCCTGCTCTGCAAGTTCCTCCTCGGTCAGCTGGGAGTGAGTTGTGGAAGCCGGGTGGATAACCAGGGACTTCACGTCTGCAACGTTAGCCAGCAGTGAGAATATCGGCAGGTTGTCGATGAACTTCTGAGCGTCCGCCGCAGTGCCCTTTACCTCGAAGGTGAAGATGGAGCCGCCGCCGTTCGGGAAGTACTTCTTGTACAGCTCGTGAGTAGGCTCGGAAGCGAGGGAGGGGTGGTGAACAGCCTCTACCTGGGGGTGCTTGCTGAGGTATTCAACCACCTTGAGAGCGTTGAATACATGGCGCTCAACACGCAGGGAGAGTGTTTCCAGACCCTGAAGGAATATGAAAGCGTGGAACGGGGAGATTGTCGCACCGGTGTCGCGCAGGAGAATTGCACGAATGTAGGTAACGAAAGCAGCTGCGCCCACAGCGTCGGAGAAGCTGATTCCATGGTAGGAGGGGTTCGGCTCGGAGATCCACGGATAAGCCCCGGACTTCTTCCAGTCGAAGTTGCCGCTGTCAACGATCACGCCGCCGATGGCAGTGCCGTGACCGCCGATGAACTTGGTAGCGGAGTGTACGACGATGTCTGCGCCGTATTCGATCGGGCGGAGCAGGTAGGGAGTGGCGAACGTGCTGTCCACAACCAGCGGAATATTGTGCTTGTGCGCGATCTGAGCGAGCTTCTCGATGTCCGCAACATTGGAGTTCGGGTTGCCGAGAGATTCAACGTACAGCGCCTTTGTGTTCTCGTCGATAGCCGCCTCGAAGGAGCCCTCTACATAAGGATCAACGAACTTTGCGGTCACGCCGTAAAGCGGAAGCGTGTGTGCCAACAGGTTGTAGGTACCACCGTAGATAGTGTTGGAAGCCACGATATTCTCGCCCTGCTTTGCAAGCGCCTGGATCGTGTAGGTGATTGCCGCAGCGCCGGAAGCAGTTGCCAGAGCAGCAACGCCGCCCTCAAGAGCCGCGATTCTCTTCTCGAAAACGTCCTGGGTGGAGTTTGTAAGTCTGCCGTAGATGTTGCCTGCGTCCGCAAGACCGAAGCGTGCAGCTGCGTGCGCGGAGTTCTTGAATACATAGGAAGTTGTAGCGTAAATCGGTACTGCTCTTGCGTCGGAAGCGGGGTCGGGCTGCTCCTGGCCAACGTGAAGCTGTAAGGTTTCGAATCTGTAGTTCTTGTTCTCAGACATGGTATTTATCCTCCGTAAAAATCGTATTTATGTTTCATTCATTTTTAGGTTTTATGGTCGTGTACGGGTCAACAGCGGCACATTCGTCCGTTTCTGGCTTCAATGATGTATTTCATCTGAACACCTCCGTGTTTTCTTTCTGTACTAAGTATATCACAATAGTAGGTATTTGTCCAATTGTATTTTCTTATTACTTGCTATAGATTCATTTTATAACTGTACAACAAAAACCGGCACCCGAAAAGGTGCCGGTCTGTCTGTTAAATCAGCCGATAAGTGACTTGATGTACTCAGTCATCTCATTTGCTGCGATATCCTGGGAAGCCTCTGTGGGGTGCCAGTCCGCTGCGTAGCCGTTGGTATTGCCGTCCTGCTGAGTCATGAGCAGTGTGGAAACGTTGCTGTCGCCGGTTTCCTCTGTGTATTCGGTCACTGCGCGCTGGATTCCGTTCTTGTAAAGGCCGGAGCCCATAACGCCCAGAGCGCACACAATGTGCGCGTCGGGATTCTTCTCGCGTACCACCTTGAGGAACTCCTTATAGCCCTCTGCGTATTCCAGAACACGTTCCTTGTCAGAGCCGGTGTAGCTGTTGTCGTTTGTACCGAGATTGATGACAACGTACTGCGGCTGGAATTTGCTGAAATCCCAGTCAACGTCCTGGATATTGAACTCGTTCCAGTTACCCCAGGACTTGCCGACCTTGTCGTATACGTCCGGAACACGCTGGCTCTCCTGCTTTGTGCCGTTATCTGTGTATCCGGAGATGATTCCGTTGCCGCTGTAGGAAACCAGGCTGTAGTCAGCGTCGAGCGCCATGGCAGTCTTGTATGCATACGCCTTCGTTGCGTCCTCGGTAGTGGTCTTGAAGTGGTGATTCCTGTCGGGGTCGTCCACGCCGTAGCCGCAGGTGATGGAGTCGCCGATGAATTCGATCTTGAGCGCCTTTTCCGCCGTGGGAGTGAGTCCGCCGATGGAAGTCACGTTAATGCTCTTGATACCCATAGTGGATTCCTGCGCCTCGGATATCTTGAGGAACTTGACTGTGGTTTCCACAGCCTCGTCAGCGGAGAATACCTCCACGGTCTTTTCGGGAGCGTCAACCACGTCGTCAAAGGTACGCTCGCCGTTTATGTACACAGCGAACCTCGGAGTCTTCTCGGGGTTGGAGTACATGCTGTCCCCTACCAGCGTAAAGGAAGCGCTCGTACCAGTGAATGTGAATTCTACGCCGCTTGCGGAAAGTCCCAGCCAGCGGATATTCTCGTATTCTGCGGTTCTGCCAATGAGCTTTACGTTTTCCTCATTCGCAGCGAAAGTCTTTTCTGAAAGTGTCATGTCGCCCTCCGGTGTGCTCTCTGTTGTGGAATTTGCGGAATCCCCCGCCGATGTGCCGTCGCCGGCAGTGGAACTATCCTCGCCGCCCTGAGTGTTCTCGGTCACCGCGGAGGAGCTGTCGCTGCTCCCCTGGGAAGGATCCTCTGTCTTTGCGCAGCCCGTCAGCATCATAACCAGCGCGGTGAGCAGAGAGATCGCAGATGTCTTGATGTTCATAATTCCTCCTGAAACTGTTCTGTCGATAACAGCGGAATGACCGCTTGTTAAAAAAGACCGCCCGTCGGCAATCTGTGATCCGGACGGACGGTCTGTTTAAGTTTCTGTCAAACCGGCAGATCAAACACCGAACTTGATGGTGCTTACCTTAACGCCGGGGCCCATTGTGGAAGAAACTGTACAGCTCTTGATATACTGACCCTTTGCAGCAGCAGGCTTAGCCTTAGCTACAGCCTCCATCAGAGCGTTGAAGTTCTGCTCGAGCTTCTCAGCGCCGAAAGATGCCTTGCCGATGGGGCAGTGAATGATGTTTGCCTTGTCAAGACGATACTCGATCTTACCAGCCTTAGCTTCCTGAACAGCCTTAGCTACATCAGGGGTAACAGTACCAGCCTTGGGGTTAGGCATAAGGCCTCTCGGACCGAGGACCTTACCGAGTCTACCAACAACACCCATCATGTCGGGAGTTGCGATAACAACCTCGAAATCCATCCAGCCGCCGTTGATCTTAGCAACGGTGTCGTTGTCAGCGATGTAGTCAGCGCCAGCGTCCTTGGCAGCCTGCTCCTTGTCAGCCTTGCAGAATACCAGGGTACGTACCTTCTTACCGGTACCGTTGGGCAGAACAACTGCGCCTCTGACCTGCTGGTCAGCGTGACGGGAGTCAACGCCCAGACGAACGTGCAGCTCAACAGTCTCGTCGAACTTAGCCTTTGCAGTCTTGCATACTAAATCGAAAGCCTCACCGGACTCGTAAACCTTAGCGGACTCAACGAGCTTAGTGCTTTCAACATACTTCTTTCCGTGTTTCATTAAAAAATCCTCCTTGTGGTCAAGCGGAAAAGATCCTCCCACTGAATTAATAGTTGATTTGAAGTGACAGGGGGTCGATTAGTCAACGACCTCAACGCCCATGGAACGAGCAGTACCAGCGATCATAGACATAGCTGTGTCGATGTTAGCTGCGTTCAGGTCGGGCATCTTAGTTTCAGCGATTTCCTTGAGCTGAGCCTTGGTGATCTTTGCAACTTTGGTCTTGTTCGGAACGCCGGAACCGCTCTCGATCTTGCAAGCCTTCTTGATGAGCACGCTTGCGGGAGGGGTCTTTGTAATGAATGTGAAGCTCTTATCAGCGTAAACGGTGATAACTACAGGAATGATCAGACCTGCCTTATCCTTAGTACGCTCGTTGAACTCCTTGGTGAATGCCATGATATTAACGCCGTGCTGACCCAGTGCAGGACCAACAGGGGGCGCAGGTGTAGCCTTGCCGGCCGGGATCTGTAACTTAATAAATCCTGTTACCTTCTGTGCCATGATTTTTATCCTCCATAAAAAACTTGAAGTTTGATCTCACCCTAAACGGTGGTTCAGATCTTTTCGACAGCTGAAAGCTCAAATGAAGTCGGAGCCATCTGACCCATCATCACGAGGTCAACAACGACCTTGTTCTGATCAGGATCGACGCTGCTTACGGTGCCCTCGAATCCCTCGAGCGGACCGGACTTGATCTTCACGCTGTCACCCACATCAAGAGAAACGCTTGTTTCCTTGGTGATAATGCCGAGGTTTCTGACCTCTTCTTCGCTCAGCGGAGTGGGCTGTGACCCTGGGCCGACGAAGCCGGTAACGCCACGGGTATTGCGACAGATATACCATGATTCGTTGGTAATGATCATCTTTACGAAAACATAGCTGGGGAACAGTTTTTCTTCAACCTCGACCTCCTTGCCGTTTTCCTTGACCTGCCTGGTCATCTCAACGGGGAGATAAACCTCTTCGATAAGGTTCTGAAGACCTCTGTTCTCAACGACCTTCATGATGTCGCTTGCAACCTTGTTCTCGTAGCCGGAATATGTGTGCAGTATATACCACTTTGCCTCGGTGTCAGCCATATTTACCCCCTTGAACGTGTCAGCCCAGTATCAGTGAGTTGATCAGGGCGAAGAGTGAATCAATGCCGAAAATGAACAGTCCAGCCAGCAGGCAGACAACGATAACAACGACTGTGTTATGCGTATTTTCCTTCGGGGTGGGCCATACGACCTTCTTGAATTCAGCCTTGCAGTCCTTAAAATACTTTACGATACCTTTTTTCGGCTTCTTTGCGGACGCCTTCTTGGATTTGTCAGACTTATCCTTTGCGCCCTTGTCCTTGGACTTTTTTTCCTTGGGATCTGCGCTTTCCTTTACATCGGAAATGTCATCGGGAGTGTCAGTGCCAACGTTCTTCTTTTCGATTTCGTTTGCCATTTAGACTCCTCCTGATTACTTTGTTTCCTTGTGAAGAGTATGCTTTTTGCAGAAGCGGCAGTACTTGTTCATCTCAAGTCTGTCAGGATCATTCTTCTTGTTCTTCATGGTGTTGTAGTTGCGCTGTTTGCATTCTGTACACGCCAGTGTAATTTTAACTCTCACTTTCGGCACCTCCTATTTTCTTGCCCTTTCAGGCATTATTGCCTCCCTCGTCTGCGGAATTGCAGGTTATAAACGGGGTGATGATCTTCGCGTCCATTTTAAAAATAGGCACAAAAAAATAAACCCCATTCGAGGTATCACTATTATACCACAAATACTCTCCGTTGTCAAGCGTTATTTTTTAATTTGTGAACTTTTTGCAAAATATAATTTTAATATATTTTTATATAGTATGCAGCACAACATTCAACTATTGACAAAGCTATTTTTGGGTAGTATAATTTAAAATGAAAACGTGTGACTGGCACTGATTGTGTCATAATATACGGAGCACGGCTCCGCATGGGGGGATAATATTGCAGGACAGAGGAATGTATCAGGTCCTGGCGAAGATCGGGCAGGGCAGCGGAGGAATCGTCTACAAAGCGCTGCACAAACGCCTGAACAAATTTGTTATCATCAAGCAGCTGAAGCACGTCGGGCAGACCCCGGCGGATTCCCGGAAGGAAGTCGACCTGCTGAAGCAGCTGAAGCACACCTACCTGCCCCAGGTGCTGGATTTTATCCAGGAGAACGGGCAGACCTACACCGTCATGGATTTCGTGGACGGTGCTGACATGGATTCCATGGTCAAATCCGGCAGGAAATTCACTGCTGCGGAGGTGCGGCGCTATGCCATTCAGTTGTGCAGTGCCGTCAAGTACCTCCACAGCCAGAATCCGCCGATAATCCACAGCGACATAAAGCCGTCCAATATCATGCTCAACAGCAACAACGACATCTGTCTGATTGACTTCAATGTATCCCTGGTGTTCAACGGCTCTTCCCAGGTGCTGGGCGGAACCTTCGGCTACGCGCCGCCGGAGCAGTTCGGAATCCCACTGGACAGGCTGTTCCCGGACGTCAATATCAGCGGACTTGTGGGGATAAACCGCCCATACATAGACGAGCGCTCCGACATATTCAGTATCGGTGCGTCGCTGTACTACCTTCTCACCGGGATACGTCCACGTCCGGATTATCAGAATATCCCCGTTGACAAGTGCGGCGTAAGGGCGTCCGACGGACTGACCCACATCATCAACAAGGCGATGTCGCTGAATCCGTCCCGGAGATACCGCACCGCAGACGAAATGCTGACCGCCCTCAATAACATAGGCGTACTCAGCCGGGATTACCGCCGCCTGCGCACCCAGCGTGTGGTAGTTACCTCCATCGCGGCGGCTGTCACCGCCGGAAGCCTTGCCGTCAGCGGTATAGGCTGGAATACCATGTCCCAGGAAAAAGAGGACAAGTACTCGGAATACCTGCGTTCCGCGGAGAAATTCGCAGATTCCGCCGATACTGAGCACACGCAGGAATACATCGAGCTTGCCTCGGAGCTGTTCCCGAACCGCGTAGAGCCTTATCTCTACGGTATTGAGTCCATTTCCGGCGGTACTGCGGCGGAGCGCTCGGAAAAGCGCCTGGAATACTACAACGACAACCTCGCGGACAAATCCGGCAGGATACCCGGGGAGAAGCTCCAGGACAAGGAGGGCTACGTTGCGGCGGCGAACATTTACGCCCTCGCCGGGGAAAGCGCCTTCTACCTGGAGGATTACACCCAGGCGATATCCCTCTACAAGGAATCCCTGATATACGACGACCAGAACGCCGGCTGCTACCGCGACCTTGCCATCTCGTATGTAAGGGCCGGCGACATGGAGCACGCGCGCTCCACCCTGAACAAGGCGGAAACACTTGAGATATCCAGCGACAACCTCTCCATCGTCCGTGGAGAGATATGCCGCCGGAACGGCGACATCGACGGGGCTATCCAGGAATTCACCCAGGCTGCGGATTCCGCCGACGACGATTACCTGGTATACCGCGCGCTGTTATCCTGCTGCGCCGCAGCCGCGGATTCCACCGGGGAATCCGCTCTCAGCGCCCACACGCAGACTGCGGCGCTCATAGAGGAATACCGCGACATCTCCGACGAGTACCGCTATACCATATTAGATATGCTGGCGAACGAGTACTTCCTCTGCGGAAGATGCGAAGCCCAGACTGCTGATGAACTCAACAAGAACTCCTCGACCCGTGCCCAGGCGCAGGAGCACACGGAGATATCCAACCAGTACTTCGAAAGCGCGGCAGGCTGCTTCCGCACGGTGTATTCCGAGGGGAAGCTGACGGAGTTCTCCAGCCAGCGTTCCTTCTACAACCTGCTTGAAAAGCTGGGGCATTATGACGAATGCCGCGACCTGCTGGAATATATCCGCGAAAGCGGCACGGCAAGCACCAGATACTGGGTGCCCATGTCGGAGTGCTACCTGTGCTACTACGAGGAATATTCCAAGCCGGAAACCCAGCGGGATTTCACCGCGTTCAGCAAAGCCTACAGCAATGCCAGCGCGGAATATCAGCAGTATCTTGCGGAAAATCCCGGAAAGACCGACGCCGCAATGGACCAGCTGAAAAAGATAGTTGAACGGCTCACAAAGGATCACATTCTGGTCATAAGAACGGAGGGATAATATGATTTTCGGCATTGAACTGACCCCTGGTTCCATAATGTTCTACGGAGGGATAGCGCTCGCGGTAATTACAGTTATCGCCGCGGTCATATACCTTTCCGTGACTTCTGCAAAGGCTCATAAGCTCCTGAAAAAGATGGACAGCGAAAAGCTGCCGGACAGTAATATAATGAAGAGGGTGTCATGATGTATTGTATCAAATGCAAAGCCCAGCTGAACCCCGGGGCGAAATTCTGCCCTTACTGCGGTACTGACCAGCAGCCGGTATCTGTCCAGACCGCCCCGGTAAGACCGCAGCCACCGCGCCCTGCGGCGCAGCCGGCTCCGATTCCAGTGGTGCCTCCGGTTCCGCCAGTAGCGCCGGTTCCGCAGGTGTCACCGATTCAGCAGGGAACGCCTGTTCCACCGGCGTCCAATCCACAGGCAAATCCGATTCGCCGGGCAGCGCCAATTCCCCCGGTTTCAAATCCACAGGCAGCTCCCCGGACAGCCGCGCCTGCCGCTCAGTACGCGCAGGCACCGGTAACAGCCCCGGACAGCGTATTCGATTTCAGCCACATGGAAAACCAGTGTACCCCGGACTCCGAATCCGAGGTGACCTCCACCACAATGACGCCGCCGCTCAGGGACGCCCAGCGCAGGAACACCCGGCACATCTCCGGAAAGGGTATCGCCGGAATAATCTCCGGCGCAGCAGTGCTGATAGCCGCAGCGGTTGTCGCAGCGATTATGATACTCCCCGGAGTAATGGCGAAGCAGAACCTGAACCGGGCGCAGGAACTCCTGGATTCAGGGCGCTATGCGGAAGCGGTCGTCCAGTACGACAAGGTGATTTCCGCAGACCCCGGCAACGTGGAAGCCTACAACGGCAAGGCGGACGCCCTGGAAGAGCAGGGACTCCTCCGGGAAGCCGCAGATACGCTCCGGGAGGGTTACAGATGTACATCGAGCCATCTGCTCAGCAGCAGGTGCGATGAGATAGAAAGTCAGCTTTACAGCGAATAAAAGGAAGGAGAAACTATGAAACGACCCATGAAGAAAGCTGTCGGATTCCTGACAGCACTGGCGTATTCCACAGCGCTTTTCTGTGCTGCGTCAATGACGGCAGCCGCCGAGGATACGCACGGCAACAACCAGGGCGGAACCACCGCCGATGACACCTGGAACACCTATACCACCTCCAAGGTGCTGGACAGCGTGAACACCGTTGCGGTGTTCGGCGACCAGTTCTCGCTCTATTTTGAGGCGGCGGACTACAGCGGCACCAGCTTTACGTTCAGCCCGGACACCATCGTGACGATGGTCACCAAGGACGGAACCTCCACAAGGCTGCGCAGCATTGATAACATCGACACCATCTACCGGGTAATTTCCGGAACCATAATGCAGCCTATCGCCCAGTCCAGCACCGCCGTATCCGAGGTACACACCGTGCTGACCGGCGCCAATGCAACAAGCTCCGGCGGATATATTTTCAACGAAGGCTACTCTTACCTCTTCTATTCTGACAAGTCCGGAGGTTACGGTGTGATACTCCCGAACGGCACCCTGCTTGAAGACGGCAAGACCTTTGACGAGGTATACTACGGCGGAATGGTCAACGTAAGGGACGGAAGCACCTACTATTTCTACGACCTTGACGGAAACCTTATCAGCGAAAGCAGCACTGACATCGGCAGAATGGAATTCTACGACGAGCACACAGGTATCACGGTATATTCAAAAGCAAACAGCGACCGGTACAGGGATGTTACATATACCATGTATACCTCTAGCGGAGATTCCATCGGAAACATTTCATACAACTATATAAATAATATAAAGTCCGTGATTGGCTCAGACGGTAACTACTATGTAGCAGTTCCATACGATTCAAACTGGTACACAAACGACTATTCATACGATTATTATAGCGCTGACGGCAAACCGGTATCCGCTGACCTTTTCGAGGTCAAGGAAGAAGAAACAACAGACAACGATGAAACTGACTACAGCCGCGAAACCGTGACTGTTAATACTTACAACGACTCCGCCGACGAATACGGCATAAGAGAATATGTTGTCGAGGATCCCTCCGGCAGGATCGTTTACACCTATAAAGGACGCGACTTAGGTTACGCAGACGGCGGTTTTGATAAAGGCACTCCCGAGCCCCAGAACATCACCTGCCAATTTTTTAATGGCAAACTGTACCTTGCCACAACAGAGGGTCTTGCAATACTGGACGCATACACCGGTGACCTTATCGCGCGCAACACCGACTTCTCCTATTACGGATTCGACTACATGTCCTCCGAGGGCGGACACCTCATCATGTCTGTCGGCGATATCGTTGACAGCAGTTGGGGAAGAGTATACGAAAGCACCGGAGTTGTACTGCTCAACCTTGACGGCACGCTCCTGAGCGACAAGTACGAAACCATGGAGCCTACCGCGGCATACACCTCCCACACATCGTTCATCGTATCGCGCACCGACCCCACCATAAACGAAAAGCGCTACGGAATGATCTCCGGCAGAGGAAACCTGGTGGTTCAGCTCATCTACACCAGCGTGTACTACAGCGACAGCGATATCACGATATTCAACCGCCCCAACTCCTACCAGGACGTATTCAGCTCCCCCACCGGAAAGCAATACGCTTCCGAGATAGTAATGCGCGGCGACAGCTATAACAGCATAAAATACTATAACAACTACATATTGCTGCTGACCACCGATAAATACTCAAAGAACAAGATAGGCGCGGTAGTTATACGCTGACGTCGGAAAAGTGAGGAAATTGATATATGTTTTGCAGCCATTGCGGTAAAGAAATAATTGACGGCGTTAAATTCTGCGGATTCTGCGGTGCAAAGACAGACGATGTCCAGAGCGCGACCGCTCCCGTTTCCGGAGCCGCTCCCGTTGGCACCGGCGTTCCGCAGTATTCCCAGGCGCCCCAGAATATCCCCGTGTATTCCGGGCAGGCGGCGCCCTACAATGCCCAGGTCGGTCAGATGAACCAGTTCCAGGGAGGATACGCACCGGTGCCTCCCGTGCCGCCCGTGCCCTCTGTTCCCCCGGTACCTCCGGTTCCTCCCATGCCGACGTTCAACGGTAATCAGCAGTTCACACAGCAGGCCGCTCCGGTAAATCCCGTGCAGCAGGGTTACGCCCCGGTTCCACCGGCTCCTGTACCTCCCGTGCAGGGCGCTCCCGGGAATCAGCAGTTCCCCCGGCAGACTGCCCCGGTAAATCCCGTGCAGCAGAGTTACGCCCCGGTTCCACCGGCTCCCGTACCTCCCGTGCAGAGTGCTCCCGGGAATCAGCAGTTCACACAACAGACTGCCCCGGTGAATCCCGTACAGCAGAGTTATGCTCCGGTTCCACCGGCTCCCGTACCTCCCACACAGAGCATTCCCGGGAACCAGCAGACCACTCCTGTAAATCCTGCTCCGCAGAATAGCGCTCCTGCCGCTCCGGCTCCCGTAAAGGAATCCCCTGCCGGTCAGCAGACCACCCCGGTAAAGCAGAACCCCGCCAAGCCAGCAGATCCCCAGCCGCTCCCCAAGGAAACCGCACCTGAATCCGGCGCAGCGGAAAACGCCGACGAAAAGGACTGGGACAAGACCGTAGCCGTGACCAACCGCGGCAGGACTGACGCCAACGGCGCGCCCATAAATCCGGACGCAGAAGCGGAAATCCCGGCACCTGCCGATGATTCCGCAAAGCCCAGAGGATTCAAAAACCGCAAGAAGTTTATAATCATAGGCGCGGCGGCAGTCGTAGGTTTAGGCGCAGCCGGAGCCGGGACCGCGTGGTTCCTTTCCAGCCGCGACAGTGCAGACAAGCTCGTGGAACTCGGTAACAAGTACCTGGAAGACGGCGAATACGACAAGGCGATAATCGAGTTCGAAAAGGCGATAAACCTTGACAACACCTGCGTAGAAGCCTACATCGGCATTGCAAAGGCTTACATCGGTCTTGGCAAGGAAGATGACGCTATCCAGTATTTGCAGGACGGCTACGACATCACCGGCGACCCCGAGATAAAGAAAATGCTCGACGAGCTCCTCGGCAACACCTCCGATTCCGGAAGTGATGAAGCCACCTCCGAAGTAATAGCAGAGCCGGCAGGCGCGACCTACGGCATGGTCACCGTGGCGGAATACCCGGACGCTACCGGACACTACAGCGACATCACCGGCGGATTCCAGGGCAGCGGCTCCGACATATTCGCCGTGGATTACAACGGCAGATACCGCCTTTCCACCGTATCCGGCGAAAGCAACAACTACCTCTATTCCTACATCTCCCCGTTCTTCGGCAGCGATGAGCAGTACGCCTTCGTCAGCACCACCTGGGACGGAAAGCGCAGCTATTCCACCAGCCACATTTCCTGGATAATAGACCGCAGCGGCGACAAGGTCATGAACATTCCGCCCTGCTTCAACGTGTGGTGGGGCAGCAGCTCCGACCCTGTGGTAGTCGTGCAGGATTACGGCGGATACCGCATATCCGGCATTGACGGCAAGACTCTCTGCACGCTCCCTGCGGAATTCGTTTCCGATATCAGCAGCGTTCCGGAGTTCCTCCGCAGCGGTTTCAAGAGCAGAAGCAGCGGCTACACAACGAATTCCGTCATGACCACCGGGTGCAGCGTGTTTAACGGCGAGATATACTTCACGTTCACCGAGCTGCACGAGAAGAACGGCGACAACAACGCCATCTGCTACACCTACAAGCTGGACCTCAGCGGCTCAAATGTTTCATTTGAGGAGTACCCCGTGACTGCGGAAACCGGTGCGGCGTTCCCGGTCTATGACGACGGAAGCACCAAGATAAGCGCCATCAATTCCGGCGATATGCTCCAACTGGTAAAGACCACCGGAAGCTCCTCCAAGTTCAGCGGCTGCGGACCGGCTGATACCGACATGAGCATTGCAAAGGTGTTTGACAGCGACCATGTTCTCATCTGCCGCTCCACCACCGACGGAGTGGTTGCCAGCGCAGAGTACGCGGTCTACAAGCCGGAGTGGTACAATTCGGAGTACGAAACCGCCGCACAGAGCATTTCCTCCTGGACGCAGCTCAGCGACTGGTACAAGGATATCACCTTCGCGGACAACTCCGTGTGGGTAGCTGAAACCTCCAGCGGCAGCATGTACCTCGACAGCAATTAAAAGGTGATCAACAGCTACAAGCAGTCGACGAAGATCAGCTGCGGAGTAGCGATAGCCTGCACCGGCGGCAACGGCGTATTCGTGGACGAGAATTCACGCACCGTATCCGAGGAATTCCCATGCGAATCCGCGGAAGCGCTCAGCGACGGCTACTTCTCTATCCTCTCCGACGGCAAATACTCCATCGTCAGGGCGGTGGAAGAGTGAAAAAACCTGTAAAGATCGCGCTTATCGCGATCTCCTCGGCGGCGGTGCTTTGCGCCGCCGCGCTTGGTATCAGCACCGGCGTGTATTATTCCATCGCGTCCGGCGAATTCAGCGCCCCTGCCGGAACTTTGATCTGCGCCCAGGGCGAGCCGGTGTATTCCCTCAGCAGGCTGCGCACGGGACTTTCCATCAGCCGGGAAAATCTCGGGCTGATCTGTGGAGGGAAGCTCCGCATGGACCCCGTGTCCAGCGTACTCGGGCAGCACTCCGTCACGGAGCGCACCGTCCTGGAGCTGTACCCCGGCGCCGGGCAGACGGAACTCATCGCCCGGACCAAGGCGCTGGAATCCGACCGCTCCGACGAGGAGCTGATGGAGCTTTACTGCTCCGCCGCATATTTCGGCAATGGGATTTACGGCGCGGACAATGCGGCTTCCTTCTACTTCGGGAAGAAGCCGGACGCCCTCTCGGCAGACGAAGCGGAGATCCTCGCGCAGATATGCTCTTCCGAAAAGCTGAAGGAAATGACGAAGCAGCAGCTTGCCGAAGAATTCCCGGACGCGGAGTTTTCCGCCCAGGAAGTCCGCACCCCTGCCGGGAGCTACTACGCGCAGCTTCTGGACGAGCTTTACGGAATCCTAGACGACCTGGGGTATTCTGCGGAGGAGCAGACTGATCTCATCTACGGCGGCGGACTTATCGTGAACTCCACCATGGATATCGAGGTGCAGTCCGTCCTGGACCAGCAGATAACGGACAACCCGGCGATGTCGCATTTTCAGCTTGCAATGCAGATCAGCGACTATTCCGGCGCGGTGCTCGGCTGCTCCGGCGGAGCCTCCGACGGGACGACCGCGGACCGGTGCACTGTGCCGCGCTCCCCCGGCTCCTCCATAAAGCCGCTGAGCGTGTATTCCACGGCGATCGAGGACGGCGTGACCACCTGGGCTGGATTCCTCCCGGACATGCCGGACGCAAAGAACTGGCCGCAGAACTACGACGGGAAGTTTGAAGAGGAGGTCATGACCTCCTATGCGCTCCGGCAGTCCAAGAACACCTGCGCGGTGTATCTCGAAAAAGTACTGGGCGGCGACCGCTGTTTTGACCAGCTGATAAACCTGGGATTCTCCACGCTGATCGACAGCGACAAGGTTCCCATCGGCATGGGCATGGGATACCTCGTATACGGCGTGACCCCGAAGGATATGGCGGCGGCGTACCAGATTTTCGGCAACGGCGGCAGCTACACTCCGCCGCATTACATTAAAAGTATTGTCGGTGCAGACGGCGAAACGCTGTATTCATACTCCTCCGAACCCGTCCGGGTGGTATCCGAGAATACCGCCTGGATAATGAACCGAATGCTGCGTTCAAACGTCCAGATGGAAGACGGACTGGGACGCTACGCTTCCATCGACGGCATTGAGGTCATAGGAAAAACCGGCACCCGGGACAACATCTCTGAGGTAGTGACGGACCAGTGGTTCGCCGGCGGAACTCCGGACATGTGCGCCGCCCTCTGGATAGGCAGCGACGACCAGAATCTGCTGAAAAGCGCCGGAACCTACCCCTCGTCGTCCAAAGTGTGGAGCAATGTGATGTCCGCCATCACAAACAAAAATCCCAGCTTCACTCCCTGCGGCGATACCGTGAGCGCGGAAGTATGCCGGGTCAGCGGCGGAATCGCGACCCTCGGCTGCACCGAAACCGAAACCGGCTGGTTTGCCCCCGGAACTCTCCCGGCGGAATGCAGCCTGCACAACTGAACAGGAGACCCCGATGAAACAGAAGCAACTGAAAAAGCAAGGCTACACAAGGCTGCCGATGATATTCATCGGGGTCCTTACTGCCCTCTGGCCGCTGACCGGATTCCCGGTGACGATAACCCTGACCGAAGCGGAATCCGTGTATGTGCCGAACCTCGGCGGAGCAATAACCGACCTCTGCGTGCGCAGCCGTGAGATACTGCTGTTTGCGGCAGGGGCGGCGCTGGTCCTGTTCTGGCTCGGCGAACGTATATTCCCGGATAAACCCCGGCGCTCGCCGCTGCTGAGCCGTCACGCGCTGCCGCTGATGGCAGGCACCGGGCTGATACTTCTGACCGCAGTCCTCTCCGGGATATTCTCCCTCCACCCGGAAATAAGCTTCTGGGGAATCGCCTCGGAAAGCACCGGAATCGCCGCGTTTATCGGTCTAGCCGCGCTCTTCCTCGCGGCATACGAGGGAATGTCCTCCCCGGAAAACCTGAAGTACATCACCGCCGGAGCCACGGCAGCAGGACTTCTCTGCGGCGGAATGCTGCTTTTCGAGAAGCTCTCCGGACACCTCGCCGGGATCCTCTGGGGAGCCGCCGAAAGCGCCGGGACTATGCTCCTGTTCGGCAGCAGCACCTCCTGCGGCGAGTTCTGCGCGCTGCTGTTCCCGTTCCTGCTGCACTCCGCGCTAACCGAGCCGCGCCGGTGGTATTCCATCGCGCAGGCACTGTCCGCCGGGGCGGCGCTGTGTACTGCGCTGTCGTCCATGTCCAGCGCCGCGTTCTACGGACTTCTCGCCGGGACCACCACGCTGGTTATCCTGCTGACCGTCCGGGTATTCCGCGGCAGCAGACCGGACTGGAAGAAATCCGCCCTTATTGCCGCGGCGGCAGTTCCGGCGGCGGTGCTGCTCATCGCACACCCCGGAATACTCACCGCCTCCGCCGGCAACAGCGTATCCTATTCCCCGGAAAACAGCTGGGGACTCACCTCCGCGGAGCTTTCCGGCGGCACGCTGCGGCTGCGTAATTCCGATACGGAGCTGGTGCTGACTGCCGACAGCGGCGCCGTCACCCTGGCGGATTCCGCCGGAGAAACCGCGCTGTTAGCCGCCCCGGAGGATTCCGCCGACATCGCCGGAGTCCACGCGCAGCGCAGCGGAGATATCCTGTCGCTTGACCTTGGATACACCGACGTACTGCGTTTCGCGGTAATGAAAAACGAACTCGGCTACGTCGGGCTTAACGGCTATATCCAGCCGCTGGAGCAGAGCGCATTCCCGGAGCTGTCGGAGTATTACGGCGCGTTCACCGGACGCGGCTACATATGGCTGAATACGCTCCCGGCGCTGAAGAATTGCTTTCTTATCGGAACAGGCACCGGGGAGTTCTGCTTCCATTATCCGCAGAACGACATCGTGGGAGCACTGAATACCCACGGCAGCGCGAACCTGCTCACCGACAAGCCGCACAGCATGTATCTGGGACTGGCGGTGTCCTGTGGGATCCCGGCGCTGCTGATTTTCCTGGCGCTGGCGGTAATCACGCTCCGGCGCGGCGCAGTATCCTCCGTCCGCTGTGGAGTTCTGTCCGGGGCCTTCGCGGCGGTAATCGCCGCATTGATAATGGGATTCGCCAACGACATCTCGCCGGTGTATTCTCCCCTGGCGGCAGTGTTCGCCGGAATACTATGTTCGCGTCCCGACCCTGCGGAATCCCGATAAATCACAACACCGCCCTCTGCTGGGAAGCAGGGGGCGGCGCCGTGTATAGGTATAGGAAATGGTGGGTAGCTTGTTTACTCCTTCACAGAGCCGGTCACAAGGTTGCTGTACCGTGTCCGGGATCATCAGCACATCGCCGTAATCAGTGGTGCTCATCATCGTGGATACATCGGAAGCGTAGTCAGTGAATCCCTGATACTCAACCTTGCAGTTGTTTGCCTCCTCGAAAGCCTTGGTCATCTCTGCGAGGGAGCCGTCCTCAAAACGGTCCGTGCGGTGTGTGAGGACCTTGAGGGTCAGACCGGCAGTGTTGGTGTTGTAGGTGCTTGTGTTTCCGGAGTCTGCGCTGCTGCTTGCTCCGGACTGATTTCCGTCAGAAGCTGCGCCAGAACCGTCATTGTCGGAGCTGCATGCTGCCGTGCTGAGCGCTGTGCCTGCGGCAAGAATTCCTGCCATGATCTTCTTGAATTTCATTGTATTGCCTCCACGCTTTGTGTATTGAGTAATTTAGGTGAATTTCGCAATTAGTTTCTTTTGAGTGAATCTCAATTACTTATCACCTTATTGCAAGGCAATTTTAACACATATTTAGCTAAAGTCAACACCCGAATCGCAACTTCGTTAATTCCAAATATGAAACTCCAAAAAGTATTGTGCACTTTGCACTACTGCGCGCAACTATTTGTTTTTTATTTACTCATTTAAGTAAACCTGTAACTTTAGGAAATTAAATCTGACAATAAAGCGAAAATGCCATGTGCAAATTATCACACATGGCATTCTGTAATTTTATTGCAGGCTCATTCGCCGAACCAGGAAGCATGATCCTCAAGGGTGGAGCCATCGGAATATTCCGCCCGAATCGTGACGGAATTCTCCCTCCCCTGCTCCAGCTGTACGTTCTCCCATACGAACACTGTCGGCAGCCGCTCGTCAGTGTTCCTGCCGGCTCCACGGGATTCACCGTTGACGAAAAGCTCCACGCGCACCGCGTTGGCATACGCTTTCACGACCGGAACCAGCGCCGCCCTCCGCCGGAACCGCTTTTCCGTTATGCGGCAGGTCCTGGAATCGCTCCATACCGAGCGATAGAACCAGTATGCGTCCTTTGTAATACGCTCCCGGGTGCAAAGTCCTTTGTCGTTTATTCCGGCGGTGTCCCCTTCTTTCCTCCCGGCGGAGGGGAAATCAAACATACACCACACGAACTTCCCCCAGAGGTAGTCCCTCATAGAAAGCTGCGCCCAGATCCGCTCATGCAAACAGGACTGGTAGTTCTCGTAGTGCCGTTCGCCGTTGGGATCGATCTCGGTCAGCCAGTCGATGTTGTCCTTGTGCTGGGTTATCGCCCCACCGCCGCCGTATTCCGACACGCACAGCGGACGGCGCTGTTCCGCATGCTCCTTGTCGAACCACTCGCCGAATTTCTCCACATCACCGGCTTCCTTATACCAGCCGAAATAGCGGTTGTATCCCACCGCGTCTGCCGGAAGTTCCCGGAATTTCCCCCAGAACTGTGCGTCCGCATAGACTGCGGCGCGTTTGTCCGGGCAGCTGCTGATCATCTTTTCCATTTCGCAGTACAGCTCCCATATGCTGTCTGACATCTGGTATATTTCGTTGGACATACCGTACATTATCACGGACGGGTGGCTGCGCGTCTGGTCGATAAGTTCCCGGAGCTGACTCAGCGCATTATTGCGGAATTCCGGAGAAAGCACCGGCTCGGCAGGCTCCCCGGGGCACAGCTTGCCGATGATACCGATCTCGGTCCACACGCAAAGACCCAGTCGGTCGCACAGTGCATACTCCTCCTCGCAGTGCTGATAATGCGCCATTCTGACCGCATTGCAGCCCATATCCCTCATCATGGCGTAGTCACGCTCACGCTGCTTCTGGCTCATCGCCCAGCCGCCCTTCGGGGCGTCCTGGTGGTAATTCACGCCATGCAGCGGCATAGGCTTCCCATTAAGGAAGAATCCCTTTTCCCGGTCAAAGCTGAAGGTGCGCACGCCGAACTGCTTTGACAAGCTGTCAGCGCATTCACCGTCAACAATTACACTCAGTTTCATGGTGTAAAGGAATGGATCGCGTACGCCGTCCCACAAATGTGGTTCGGGGATCGCAATTTCAAGCGCGCCGGACTGTACTCCGCTGCGCAGGACTGTGAAATCCCCATGAGTGGAGTATTCATCTCCATCGCCGGATATCTCCGCTCTCACAGTGACCCGGGTGTCCGCAGCGCCGTTGTTCTCCAGCCGGAATCCAGCAGTTACCCGGGCGATTCCGTCCATCACTTCAACACATGGGTTGAAAGAACTCAGATGCACCCGGTTTGTGGAAACGATACGAACCGGGCGGTAAATCCCACCCATTTTACTGAAATCGCCGCAGTCGCATATCGGTGCAATGTAATCTGAGGCCGCATTGCTGACGACCGCCACAAAAAGATTATCTGTGCCAACACTCACATACTTTGTGATATTGAACCCGAATGCGGAGTATCCTCCCTCGTGCCCACCGACTTTCCTGCCGTTTATATAAAGCTCCGTGACGGTATTTGCTCCGCCGAACTCTATAAAAACTTCCCTGCCGCGGTACTGCTCATTCGCCAGGAACACTTTCCTGCGATAGCATCCGGCACCGCGATAATATCCCTCGGAGCATTCCGGCGCCGGGTCAACAGTGCCAGTGCAGTCCGCAGAATTCCATGTGTGCGGAAATGAGACCTCCTGCCAGCCACTGTCGTCAATTCCGGGTGAAGCCAGCTTTCCGGGCTGGGCGGCGCCACACTTGCTGAAGCGCCAGCTGTCGTTTATGTATTCGCCTGTTCTTCCCATTTTTCTCTCCTGTATCCCATACCCTAAAAGCGCATTACGCCTTGAATCCAGTATATCACAGGCTGCCGGGATTGTCAATATTCCGAAGAATTTTGCGATAATCCGATATGGTGCGGCACAGTTCTCGAGATATGGCGAAATTGACCACTTGACAAACGTTTTCAATTGTGGTATACTATGTTCTACAGATCGCAGCACTGAATCTGGGGCCGTAAAGGCTTCGACGAGGATTCTGAGGCACGATAAGCGGGTAGTGAGGGCGAAATCACTTTAATCGTCGCACCTTTAAATTTAAACGCAGATAATAATTCTGAGTTAGTAGCTGCCTAAGCGCGCTACCGTCATACTCCGCAGTACCACGGGCGGGGATATGGCGTCGCCTAGTGGTGAACGTCACTGATGAGTTGCCTTGTAATCTTTGATGTACTAAAGGCTGCCAGACGCGAGAGCCTGTTTGTCGGCGCTCGTGCGAGGGAGATCTAAAAGATAAACTGCACCCGAAGAAAGTCGTGAGGACGGGTTTTCGGACAGGGGTTCAATTCCCCTCGGCTCCACCACAGAAAAGTTGGCTTAACGGCGCAAATCCGCACTGTTAAGCCATTTTCTTTGATTTGCAAATGTCAGCCAGTTGACGTCTTTTGTCAGTCAAATGAACCATTATGTCAATGATTAGTGTACGAAAGACAACAGCTGGACAACAGCAGACAGCAAGAAAATCCCCGAGGTTATGCGCCCCGGGGATTAGTGTTATTCGCTTTTCACGGAGCACCCCAGCGCCTGGAGCTGACGGGTGATTCCGTCTGCCCTGCTCTCGGCGACCGTGACTTCAGCAGTGATTTTCACCTGCTTCTCGCCGGAAACCAGCGCGCGGAACCAGTCCATATTCTTCTCGAATTTGGCGAGCCAGTGGTCGCAGTCGGCGTGGTTGGAAGCGTAACCGCGCAGGTGCGCTTCATGATGGCTGATGATGTTCTCGGGCTTGATTGACGGGTAATTCTTCATGAGCCGCTTGCAGAGGTCGGCGGCAAGCGCAAATGCACGCTCGAAGTAAGCACGGTCGTTCAGCGCGTCCTCGCAGACCTCTATCTGAATGTATGCCGGTGAATAGTTGTAGCTGCCTTTCGTGCCATCACCGCAATTCCAACAGCAGATAGTCCAAGGGAGGATCTTAGCTGCACGAACCGCTCCGTCCTTATCCTTGCCGATGAATGCGTGGCAACATATCCTTGTAGGTTTGCCGTTCCCACCGATGGGCATTGGAACATTCCAGTGTGTGCCATACAAATTCTTGCCGCAGATCTCCGGAGAATCAACGTACCTCCAGAGATTCGGGTTATTGCAGCCAGTGCTGTGAATTATGATTCCTGCCGGACTTCCGTTCGGCATTTTTTTGGCTGCTTTGTAGCAAAGATTGTTTTTGGCATAGGCTTCAAACGTTATTGCCATCGCCGTTGTCCTCCTTGTGGGAACTATCCGCAAGTCCCTCGCCGATGGTGTAACCTACCACCGCAGCGGTAGCCATAATGCAGCCGCTGACTGTAGTTGCGACCTCATCACCGCCGCCAAATGCCAGGATAAGTCCCGACACCAGCGCCGCAACGGATACCCACCACTTGCGGCTTGTGAGTTTTCTCTTCCAGTCGATTTTGTTCATAGTTCGTAAACCTCCTCAGTTATTCGGTAATTCCATAAGTTCGTTGTAAAGGTCAGTGGCGACATCATTGCCGCCAAGAGCATGATAAGCCTTGTACGCCCTGGTGAGCGCTTCCCGGGCATATATCGGGCACCTGCCACGCTCGGTGTACTTCTCGTGCGACCGGATTATCTCCGCTCTCAGCAGGCACTGCACGCCTGCCTCAAGCTGCTCTGTACGCTCATCGCGCTTCTGCCTGCGCGCCGCCAGAGTGGTGAACGCCACATTTCCGATTGTCACTGCTGCGCCGATGAGCGCTACGATAATGCTGCTGTCCATTATGTACCCTCCAGTTCGTTTATTCTGGTGCGCCAACCTGCACGCTCCGAAAGCTTGTCGGCATAATCCTCCGGAGTAGCGGCACCCTCCGCGATCTTCGCGGCGATGTAGTCGGTGTCTGCGAGCTTACGCTTGAGCAGTGATATCTCAGCCTGTGCCGCTATCTGCGCGAGTTCCGGCGCTTTCTCATCATCGGAGCGCAACACCGGAATGCCGTCAACCAGCTT
>ENA-UONS01001046-UONS01001046.1-human-gut-metagenome-genome-assembly--contig:-CS19-NODE-1046-length-28095-cov-11.134237_pt1 | contig 28095 bp, 33 predicted proteins | sample MGYA00242458_ERZ724005 | MGnify/ENA metagenome assembly ERZ724005
GTGCTTCTCACAGTAGAGCCGGCCGACTTCCACCAGCTCCGGGCAGCCGGGATGACGGCACGGTGTCTTTGGTCTGTACGGTATGGGTCAGTCCTCCCACGGAAGACCAGCCTTGCCGAAGTGACCGTAAGCACTGACCTTGTTGTAATCTACATCCAGCAGTCCCAGCCGCTTGATGATACCCTGCGGGGTCAGGTCGTAGCTGTCATGGACGTAGGCTTCGATGAAGTCAAGGGACTGGTGCTCTGTACCGAAGCACTCCACCGACACACCGACTGGCTGTACCACGCCGATGGCGTAAGCCAGCTGGGCTTCGCACTTGTCAGCGTAGCCCGCCTGCACGATGTCTTTGGCGATCTTCCGAGCCATGTATGCTGCGGAGCGGTCCACCTTGGTAGGGTCTTTGCCACTCAATGCACCACCGCCCATGCGACCGATGCCACCGTAGGTATCGCACGCCAGCTTCCGGCCAGTCACACCACAGTCGGCATAGCTGCCGCCCAGCACGAAACGACCGGTCGGATTAACCAGCTTCGTGAAGTCACCATCCAGACCGTACTCGCAGGCGGCAAGCACCATCATGGATTCGATGATGTGGCGGAAATCGCTGACCTCCACATCCGGGCTGTGCTGCACGGAACAGAGGAAGGTGGTGATACGACCGGTGTCGTAATCGTAGCTGACCTGTGCCTTGGCATCTGCCCGGAACATCTTAGACGGATGGTTCTTGAGAAGCTGCAGAAACTTGGTGGCGACCATGTAGGGAATCGGCATCTGCTCCGCCGTTTCGTTGGTGGCGTAGCCATACATGATTCCCTGGTCGCCGGCACCGCCCTTGTCCACGCCCAGCGCGATATCCGGGGACTGCTTGTCCACCAGAATGCCGATGCGAAGAAGCTCGGTCAGGTTCCACCCCAGCTTTTCGACGCCGATGCGATTGAACACATCGTGAACGATCTGGTTGTAGTTTGGCCGGTAGTCAGTGGTGACCTCGCCGGCAATAAAGAGCTGGCTCTTTTTCAGCAGACACTCGATCGCCACACGGGCGTGCCTGTCATGCTGAAGAATGTCGGTCACAATAGCATCTGCGATCTGGTCACAGATCTTATCAGGATGGCCATTGCTGACCTGTTCACAGGTGATAATCTTACTCATGTTCTGTCCTCTCTTTCATGTATCACAAAGCAGGCCGCCTTTGCCCTTGCCCACAAATAGGCTCCCACAAAAGCGGCCTGCGATGTTCCATTGTGTAGTTCCAATGTGTCCTCTGAATCTGTTGCTGGTGTGTTGCTGGCGCTTTCCTCACAAAGCGAGGTGTCCAGTCCCCAAAAATATTGATTTTACGCACTTTTCAGGGGTGTTAAGATCTATATTTTTTCTTTTGTTGCTATTGTTGCCAGTAAAAAGTAAATAGTATATAAAAGAAAATAATATAAATAAAATAGGGTTTTCACTCGCAACACTCGCAACAGCACCGAAAACCCTTGATTTTCCTACGTTTTTCTGTTGCTGGGGCGTTGCTGCTGTTGCTGGTAACGTGACTCCGAAGTCGTGTGTTGCTGGTATTTTGATGGGAATTTATGAAAATCAAAAACAATAGATTTCACTGTGTTCTTCCAGCAACAGCCGCAACAAATCCGTCCGTACCTTGAATTTCAAGCTCATGATGTCAATGGTGCAAAGTCCTCCTTTGACTCTTCACTTGCCGTGAACGCCACATCCAGGACCATCGGAGTCGTACTGCTGGAGGCACCGTCATTCGGACGCTTTCTTGCAGTCTTGTACCGCTTTTCAATCTCCTGGTTGAGATTCTTGGCTGCCTCTGCCCGGTAGCCATTCTCTCCACACCACTCTTTGTAGCGTGTGTAAACTGCACCGCGCCGAAGCTCACACCCTTCCTTTTCTTCAATGCATTCATCAAAAAACTGGCCCATCTTATCTGAGAATATCTGATAGTCCGTTGTTGCCTGAACGACAGAATCCGGCATGGCAAGTCCCTGACTGCGGAACAGCTTATAGCCTTCGAGCATCCAGTTCAGAATGCCGGACATATTTTCCGGTTTAGCAAAAGTGGACTTTAGATCCTTATCCTGTTCATTTTCTTCAAAATGCCGGTCAAACGGAATGATTTTGATTCGGCCAGACTCAAACAGCGTAAGGTCTGTGATATTCGGACGATGGTTCGTGTTGATGAAAATTTTGAAGTTCGGTCGGAACTCAAAACTGTTCTCATGCAGATACCGGGCTGTGATCGTATCGTTACCGGTCAGTCGTTTGGTAAGAGCTGCATCCAGAGTGATCTTTTTCTCCGGCTCGGAGATGTTTACAAAACGGGAGCCGGCAAGCCGGGCGATTTCCTCAGACGGTCCTCCGCTCTGGCTGTTAAACTTCGCCTGCAGCATGGTCGGATCTGCATTTTTACCGTACTCGCCCATAATACGCAGGATGCTCTCCATTGTGGTACCCTTACCGTTTCTGGATGTCGGACCGTATAGAATAAACAAGCACTCCATGCGTGTGTCACCAGTCAACGAGTATCCGATAGCCTTCTGAAGATAGTCTGCTCTGGCCTTATCCCCCTGCATGATCTCCGTGATGAACGTCCGCCAGCGAGGGCAGTCGGCATCCGGGTCATATATCACAGGGGACACTTTTGTGAGAAAATCCTCTGGGCGGTGTTCCCGGAATTCCATCGTCCGCAGATCCAGTGTTCCATTTTTACAGTTGAAAAGATAGATATCCTGATCGTACTGCTTCATGGACAATGGGAATACGGACTTCGCGTCTTTCAGCATCGTGTCACGGTGCTTGCGGAGCTGGAGCTTCCGGACGCGGTCGATGAACCGCTTTCTGACATCTTCTTCTGTAATCTTCAATGCAAACAGATACAGCTTATCTGCCAGATATTTCGCAAGCTCTGCCACCTTAAGGTTCTCCATGTCCGGTTGCCAGACAACTCCATCATAGACAAACCAGATGCCGCGTTCACTGTTGTACCGTGCGATAGGCTTGAAAAAATCGGCGAACATGTTGCCCAAACCAATCTCATCCCTGCCGTAGCGCGGATTCGTGTGCGGAGCCATTTCTTCCAGCGACAGCGTGAGCTTGCTGATGTCCGGTGGCCGCTCCGCCTCTTTATCATCAGAGTCAAGATTTGCAAACTCCTCATCCACGATATCCTGTGCGTTGACCGGCATATAGACGGCCGCACAGGTATTGACCGTGTTACGGATAGAGATTGCACCGTAGGTCGAACCAGCCTGTTTTCGGTCCCACTTGGGGCGCATCAGACCAGATGTGCGGAAGATACGGTCCATCTGCTCCTCATCACAGCCGCACCAGAATGCCAAGATAGACAAGAGTGCCATATCTGCATCCGACTGGCTGCCGTAGAGGTCTTCCCACTCACCGGCAAAGAGCTTTTTGAACTTTTCAGAGTTACTGGCCTCGTTAGCGTGTGTGATGACAGCCTCATCATCCAGATACGAATGGTGCTGAAAATGAGTCTGCTGTACCTGTTTGTTCCGCTTCATGAGCGTATCGAGCAGTGTGGTCATCGCCGTTTCATCGTTGGGAATTTCACCTGTGCGGTAAACATCTCCCGTTACGGTGACGAAGCGGTTTGTCGCACAGGGCATATACACTTCCAGACCTTTGCTGCGGTTGTTGATGTAGTAGACCGTCTTGTCGTAGACGTAGTCTTCTGGCACATGGAAGAATCCACGCAGACCTTTGCCGGATGGTGACTTTTCTACATACGCTGTAGGAAAGATTGAAAGTACGGTGTCCGCTGTGTCATTCAGCGTCCCGTCCTCACGGATACAGTGGTCGATGTCAAAAGCTCCGATACCACTGCCCACAGCAATGCCGATGCCGTCATAGCCGCCCATTGCATAAGTGACAAGCGTAGTCTTGAAATCTGCAAAGGTGCGGAGATCATTGATCCTGGCTCTATCACCATTCGCCGGGTTATACGGCATCTTGGTCTTCTGACCGTTTCGCTTTTCAAATTTCCAGACACAAAACCGGCAGGAGGTCTTCAGCTCCGCCGGGATATTTTTGATATCCACCATAGCGGTTAGACCTCCTTCCTGCTGTGTACAGCGTTGCTGCCGTAATTGGCATTGCTGCCGCGCACAGCATTTTCGTCTGTATTTTGTTTGTTTTTCTTAGTACTGTGCATATCAAACTGCCTTGCCACAGCCTGTTCAATCTCCTGCTTTTTCTCAGCAGAGATCACCCTGCAAAGGCGTCCAAACAGTGCCGACTGGTCGATCGTTGTGATCTGCTCGACCAGCAAAATGGAATCCTCCAGTCGTTCCGCTCTGAGCATCTCACAATGTGCTTCTGTCAGCACGATATGTGTTGGCAGGTCGAGCTTTTTCATCTTGCTCGTAAGCGGAATAACTGTGAAGGTCTGCGAATAACGGTTCGCAATATCGTTTGTCAGGATCAGCACCGGACGGTTCCCACTCTGCACACAGGTGCCATAATGGTTACCAAGCTCTGCAAACCAGATCTCATACTGCTTCGGGATTCTGGTCGTCGGCCAGTTGTAAGCGGGGAAGCTGTCATAAGTTGTGTGGCTGCTTTCCTGCTGCTTTTCGGTGCTGTGGTTATGCGTGGCGGCGTTTTTATGCTTGGTGCAGCCACGCTTGTTGATGTACTTGTTCACATGGATCTTCCTGCCATGCGGCAGAATCCGTGCGTTGCTTTTCTTTCTCCCCATTCTGGGTTTCACCTCTTCTCTCCTGATACAAAAACAGCCGTCCGGAATCCGAATCCGTGACGGCATAACATGTAAAAAGCGGATAAAAATACCGGGCAGCTTTCGCTCCCAGCACTCTTATCCGCTCCCGGTTTTATCTTATTTTCCTAGTATAAAGTATAGCAAAAAGCCGATGTACGCATAAGAAGCAGTTTTCCTAATTAACTGCTGTTTTTCCTGAAAAAGCCCTCTTTTTCCAAATTTACTACAAATTCTTTGAAGCCCTTTCCCTTGTAATAATCTGCCCTGCTTTTTCCAAAAGAACAGCCGTTGGAATCCTTCATCGACTTCAACGGAATACGCTCAAAATAGAACTGTCTGACTGCTGCCCTCGCATCAGAATCAGACACCCGGCTCAGAGCCAGTTCCATAATACGAAGCCGTGTGCTCTGCTTATCGTATTCCCTTTTGCACTCCGTATACATCTCTTCCTTGATGCCGCGCTCCAAATCGGAGATAGCCGCTGCCTGTTCCTGTTTGATCTCGGCCAGCATTTTCTCCTTTTCTGCAATGTCTTCCTTGAGTTTTTCATAACCGCCGCAGGCATCTTTTGCTATGGCTTCATGCCGTTTATCCGGCTGAAAACTCCACTTAATCGGTCTTCCCACATTCTCCCCTCCTGTGTCTGTCATGCAAACGGATCACATCCGCAATCCCCTGCAATGCAGTTTCTTTCTCTCGCTCCACCACCCGGCGGCTTAAAGTTCTCCCATCCAAACCAGTGATCTCCGACTGCTTTCTGCCGTCCACAAAGAGCTGCTCTGCCACGATCCGCGTACACCCCCGAAGACTGCGCAGTCCAACCTCGAACAGCTCGATATCTTCACAGACCTTGTAATAGGGTTCCAGAAACTGCTCGGTGCGCTGGGTCTGCACTTCCCGGTTCATGGATGCCAGCACCTTGTCACAGTTCAGCACGGTGCGCTCCACCGGATTTGATGTACCGCTGGTCTGGACACGCTCGGATTCCTCATGTGCGCCCTGCGACAACTTGTAGATGATCTCGTCCTTAGTGTAAAACCAGGACCGGGAATCCTCGTACTGCTGCCGGAGCATATCCCGCCTGTGTACCAGCAGCCTATAGGAATCAGCCAGTTCCTTTGCCTGTTCCATATAATCCATCTCGTCTGCCATACTGCACCTCCTGTTCTGGTCTGTTTATTTTTATCACGCAATATCACCTAATGCCCGGATGTTCTCTGGAGTCAGAGCAGCACCGGCTTCCGTGAGCAGCTTCACGAGCTTTTTCATCTCGCGCTCCGCTTTCCGGCGCAGGTTTTCTGCCCTCCTCCTTCTACGCTCCATGGCTTCAACCTTCACTCTTGCCTGCACACCTGAAATGAGTGTGCAGGCATCCAGATCCGTCAGCGTGTTGTACCAGTTGGAGTGAAAGAAACCTTCCAGCCTCTTTTTCTCAAACTGCGCATCCCGGTTGTTCGGATGGTCCTCCAGACGGAACAGTACGGTTTTATAATCCTTGACAGCCTGCAGGATGATTGCATTCGCCAGATTCTCGTAGCATTCCAGATTGTCCGCTGCCATTCCCATCAGTCGTTCACCCTGCCCTTTCCTGAATCATTCTCTTTTGTGTCGTACCATGGTGCCGGCACCTTCTGTCCATCCAATCCATACTTGAACATATAGATGGAATACCATGCTGCCTCGTACATGCAGTCGATCAGCTTGCGGTTCGGCTCCGGCATCAGAGCTGCATTCCGCACAAACAGGTCAACAAAATTTTCTTTTTCTTCCCTGTCTGTCACCAGATGGTGCTCCTTTGCATCGATCAGGATCTCAGCAAAGCGATAGCACTTTCTCTTATTCTGCTGAATCCAATCGAAACGCCAAGTAACCGCATCCAGAATCGTCTGTCTGGTATCCTCCGCCGTCAGCTTCGGTGCATCCGGGTGTTTTCCTGCCGCCACTGCTTTCGCATAGCATTCCTCCGCACGGTCTTCCGCACAGAAACGCTTGTGAAACTGAAGCTCGTAGGCTTTTGCCTGACACATGAGCAGTTCGATTTCATGCTCATAGGCTTCCTTTGCCAGCATATCCTGTGTAACTCGCAGATCAGAGGTCTTACGGGCAGGCGTTTCCCCCAAAATCGCACACAGCAGGCCGGTGCCACTGTACGGACGGAACATCGCATACGGTGTGAAAAATCCATCATTGTCGCGCTTCCGCTTGCCGGTCTGCACATGCGGTGCAATCTTGTAGTGATATCGGTCGGTATCCAGAATGCCGTGAGAGTTCTTTCTCTCAGAGACACGATCCTTTGCATTCAGAAACTTGTAATTGGTCGTATTCTTTTCCATAATTTTCTCCTATTCCTCCAGCCGTGCTCTAACGGCAGATATCAGCTTTTCCTGTGTCATGTCTTTCTGCTCCAATGCCGCCATGACATCCTCGTCCACGGTATTCTTCGTAATGATGTGGTGAATGGTCACCACATGAGTCTGTCCCTGCCGCCAAAGACGGGCGTTGGTCTGCTGATACAGTTCCAAAGACCAGGTCAACCCAAACCAGATCAAAATGTGTCCGCCCTGCTGGATGTTCAGGCCATGTCCGGCCGATGCAGGGTGGATCAGTGCGACCGGGATGTTCCCGGCATTCCAATCCTTGATGTCGGTACTGCTCTTGATGTCCCGGACTTTGATCTTCAGCTTCGACAGATGGTTGATGATACGCTCCCTGTCATGCTTAAACCAGTAAGCTACCAGCACCGGCTGTCCGTTGGCCGCTTCAATCAGGTCTTCGAGAGCTTCCAGCTTGTGGTCGTGGATGACTCGTGCTTTTCCGTTCTCGTCATAGACCGCGCCATTGCTCATCTGCAACAGCTTCCCTGTCAGTGATGCAGCATTGGCAGCGTCTATGTCACCGTCTTTCAGCGGGATCAAAAGATCCTGCCGGAGCATATCGTAGAGTTCCCTTTCCTGCGTGTTCATCTCAACTTCATACCTTGTAGGTACACAATCCGGCATATTGAGATAATCCAGAGCCTTCATGGAAATCGTGATGTCAGAGATCCGCTGGTAGATCATCTCCTCTGCTCCCTGTCTTGGTATATACTGGAACACGATGCCTGTTGCCGGGTTCATCGACCCAGCCTTAAAGTAGGCTTCCCGGTAGCGGCCGATAAACTTTCCAAGGCGCTCCCCGCCATCCAGAATCCCAATCTCTGCCCACAAATCCATAAGGCCGTTGGAAGAAGGTGTACCGGTCAGACCGACCCATCGTTTCACAAACGGGCGGACTTTTCGCAGGAACTTAAAACGCTGGGACTGATAGTTCTTGAACGATGACAGCTCATCGATCACAACCATGCCAAAATCCCAGCGCATTCCATTTTTCTCGTAATACTCCACCAGCCACTTGATGTTCTCCCGGTTGACGATGTAGATCATCGCCGGGTGGTGGACTGCTGCGATCCGGGTCTTGACATCTCCAACGATAATAGAAATGTCCAGCCCTTTTAAGTGATCCCACTTTTCGATCTCTGCCGGCCATGTGTCACGGGCGACACGCAGCGGTGCAATGATGAGGACCTTGTTGACCTCAAAGGTCTCCAGCATGAGGTCTTTGATGGCAGAAAGTGTAATAACGGTCTTTCCTTAACCCAAGCCCATATCCAGAAAAAGGGCTGCAGTCGGGTGCGTTTTAATATACTCGGTGCAGTAACTCTGATAATCGTGTGGAATGAACTTCATAGCGGCATCACCTCCTCCCCGGCATCCTGTGCCTGTGTTTCCGGCTCCTCGCTTTGTGTATCTCCCTGCGGCAGCGTAACTTCCGGCATCTCCGGGATTTTCGCCCCAATCCCCTGTGGGATAGGCTCACCCGGTGTCCAGTGCAGGAGTGCGTCCACCGCAGGCCGGATCTGCTCCAAACGGTCAACACAGAACACCGGAAAGCCCAGTGTCTCCAGCTGCAGTCTGCGCTTCCGCTGAAGGATGCGCATCTGCTTTCCAGGGGCTTTCAGCTCCACAAACGCACACTTGCCGCCGATCAGTAGGACCAGGCGATCCGGCACACCGTTCATGCTCTGACTGGTAAATTTAAGGGCCTGTCCTCCGACGGCCCTCACCGCAGCTACAAACTGCTTTTCTACTTCACTTTCTTTCATCCGGCTTTGCCTCCTTCGCTCTCCAGACACCGATCCGCGGGCGTTTTCTTTTCTTGTGTTTTTTCTTGCGTTCTTCCCGGATCACATTACTGATGGCTTCATCGGCAGTCGGGTCCGGGTGGCTGTGGCTGACTTTCCTGTTCGGAGGGTTCTCCTCTTTGTGTTCTGTAATCCAGTGAATGACATTTTCCATAGCCGCCACCTCACTGATTGATCTGCTTCCACTGTTGCGGCTCCATCGTGGCGACCTGCCAGCCAATGCCCTCCAGTGTGGTGGCACGGTCGTAAGAAACAACGTCCTGCGATGCGCGGGTCACCGCATTGGAAAGGCCGTACAGAGAAAGGTCGCCGCCCTCGATGAGGTACTTGAGGATGCCTTCCTGTTCTTCAGCGTTGATGCCATAGCTCTGCGCGGTCAGCTGCACCACGTCCTGCACCTTGCCGGTGATCGGTACTGCCATGGATTCCTGCAAGCGGCCGACCACCTGCGAGAATCTGCTCTCGTCAATAGCAGCCATCGTGGTATCGCGGAGTTTCAGCAGAAATGCCTTGTCTTCCGCTTCCATCGTTTCATCCGAATACAGTGCAAAACTGTCCTCCACTGCTTTTGCCTGCCGGCCCACATGATGACGGCGTTCGCCCATGTCATTGACCACCATGCCGTTGGTGCAAACGAGACGATATACCAGAGGCTGAATGGCCACAGCACCCAGACCAACCTCGGAGTTGGAGATCATCACACCGGCCTGGACGATATCGCCCTTGCGGACTTCCATCTCCAGACGGTGATTGACCACCTTGAGGTACAGACGGTTTTCCGTCACCTCGCAGGACATCACCTCGTACTGATCGTTTCCAGCGAACAGAGGCAGGACAGATGTGGCGATTTCCATGTTGTCGATGCGGCGATAGCGTTCCGACAGCAGCGCACGGGCCACCTGTCCGGCACCATAATCCATCGAGCGGACCATGTAAGAACTGGGCTTGTCCGCAAACCAGCTGTTCACGTTCTCGGCCAGGAGCTCCGGCTTCTGTGCCTGCATGAGATCATAGTATTTTGCCGGGATGCCCAGTGCCGATGCCACCTGACGATGGAACAGCGAGGTCGTACCAAACACCTCCTGCTGGTTGGTCGTAAGATGGTTGATCTCAAAGGTGTGTCCATCTTCCCGGAGACGCATTCCCTGCGCCGGACTGATGAAGTCCTGCTTTGCCTGATTCTGACGGTTCAACTCGACCAGGACTTCCTGCAAATTTCTACCTGTTTTCATAGTGTTTTCCCTTTCATTTCTGTGGCGCATATTTATACGCCTGTTTATGCGTCTGTGTCCTTATAACAATGACGCCATGTTATTCTAAGTTCCAAGTGCTTACAGTTCCCGGTTGATCATCTGTTGGATGATCCGGACTGCTCCCTGCATGCGCCTGCGGTTCAGTCGGGTGTCCTGCAGGAGTGTATCCAGCGCATCCACCTCGTCCCGGATGTTACAGAGGATCAACCGCTGATGGTCAGCAAGGCGTTCATTGTCCTGCTCCATACGGTCATATTCCTTTTCGTAATCATCAATATCCTCTACGTTGGTATCGATGTACTCCTCGATCTCCCGGCGGAGTTCCTCGCCGGCATAGTCCTCGACTGCATCGAGCAGGTCGCGGATGCCAAAGGGTGTCAGGAGTTTTCCGTCCTTCATTTTCAATACATGCGGCATCTTGTTCACCCCTTAGTCTTTGAAATAGTAGTCACCCTTGTAACCAGCTGCAGCCAACGGCAAGCCCTTACACCATGCCGGGTTGACCGACATCAGCTTGCAGACTTCATCCACTGTGTACTGATCCTTTGGTGCCTCGATGATGACTTCATCGTGAACATGGGCCACAATGTTCAACCCCTCTGCTGAGATACGGTCCATTGCCTCCGCCAGAATGTCACGGGCAATCGCCTGTGTCGCATTCTCGACCAACCGGCCGGAGTAGGTTTCCTGTCGGCTCCACTTGTGGTTCTGTCCCACGCCTTCATAGGTCAGGCTCATACGGCCGAAGCGGTTCGGCTGCTGTCTCGGCTTCAGATATGCCAGCCGCCTGCCTGACGGAAGCACCATCCAGAGGGTGCTGGAATAGAACTCAAATGCGATCTTTCCGACCTCCTGCCGCTCCCCGGTCTTATAGGCCGTCATTGCAGCTTTTTCGGCATCCCACCAGTACTGCACGATCTTCGGGTTGGCTTCCCGCCAGGAATCAATGATCTCCGGCAGTTCTCCCTCGTTCAGTCCCATCTGCAGTGCGCCCATACTGATAAGTGCGCCGGAGGAACCGCCATAGCCACAAGCCAGCGTTGCAATCTTCCCTTTCTGACGCAGGTCACCGTTGATGCCGTGCTTGACAACAGGCACATGAAACATCTGGGAAGCGGTAGCACAGTAGAGATCCTCGCCATTCTGGAACGCATCCAGCACCCACTGCTCCTCTGCCTCCCACGCAAGCACACGGGCTTCAATAGCAGAGAAATCTGCCACGATGAACTCGCATCCATCTTTCGGGATCAGCATGGTGCGGATCAGCTGCGAAAGAACGTCTGGTGTATTGCCGTAGATACTCTCGACCATATCGAAGCACCCCAGCTTCACGAGTGTCCTCGCTTCATCCAGCGTGGAGATGTGGTTCTGTGGGAGATTCTGTAACTGGATATTCCGACCGGAATATCGACCGGTACGACTGGCCCCATAGAACTGGAACAGACCTCTGGCTCTGCCGTCAGGACACACACAGCGTTCTGCCGCCTGGTATTTCTTCACAGAGCTTTTCGCCATCTGGAGCCGGAGCTTCAGCATATCCATTGCCTCAGCATCCACGCCGTTCTTGTCCAGTTCCATGATCATCTGCGCCACATCCTTTTTACCGAGTGTGTCCATCTGGATGCCGCGCTCCTCCAGCCAGGTCTTGAGCTGGGATACAGAGTTTGGATTCTCAAGGCCAGTCAGCTTGTAGGCTTTTTTGCTCATGGCATCGGAGAGCATCAGGTCACAGGTGATTGCTTCCTGTACCAGTTCCGTGTCGATCCGCACACCACGGTCATTGATGCGCTCATTGGTGCGGTAGTGCTGCCATTCCAGTTCCGGCATCGGAAACTTCTTCAGCCGCTTGTAGATGTCCACCTCGGTGTTGACATCCTGAATGCAGTAATACTTAAACTTCGCCCAGTCCGCCGGGTAATGCTCCGGGAGATTCCGGGTGCGCATCCCATTTGACTTGGTCGGCTTGCACGGTACAGAAAACAGCTTGATGAGCCTCTCACCTTCTTTGTCTTTCTGCTGGCTGGTCTTCAGTACTGTACCGACATCCTTCAGTGCCAGCGGCAAAGTCAGCGATGCCGCCATGACCATCGTGCAGATCCAGCTATCCGGCGAAAGAAAATCTCCCGGTTTCAGATACTGTCCGGGACAGTACCGGTTCAGATGAACAGAGAAACAGACACGTTCAAAGGCAGCATTGTGTGCGATCAGCCGCACACTTCCGGACTGAAATGCCTCCAGCAGTTCCATTGGAATGGTTTCTCCTGATGCAAGGTCAGCGCACTTGGTTTCACCAAATCCACTGCCCTCATCGCTTGCCCAGGCAATCAGCAGAATCTCGAAGCTGGGGTCCGTAGCATAGCGGTACAGACCACACTTGCCGATGTCCACCTCACTGTAAGTCTCAATATCGACCAATATTTCTTTCAAAAATCTCACCCCTTCGTTTGAATCAATCCGTCATGTGAATCAATTTTTCATGTAAAAACCGGGAGATGTTCTGACACATCCCCCGGCCTGCTTACTTAGCTGTGTACAAATTGTCCGTGCTTAACGCAGGTAATCCGGCAGTTCCTCACCGGCGTCTCCGCCCAGAACATCCTCATCATCTTCCAGCGCATCAAAGTCAGCGTCTGCAGACGCACGTCCGGACAAACGGTCACCGTCCTTGACGAACTGGATATTGCCCAGACCTACCGCTACGCCACGGTTACCGTTGGCATTGAACGGGTAGAAATTGACGCTGACATTGCAGAAGCAGCCGGAGTAGACCATCATCGGGTCAACCACAGGCTGGACGTGACGGTCAACAACCTGCGGCGCATCCTTGCTGGTGGCGTTCAGGAAAAAATGCTCCTGGTAGTTCTCATCATCCGGACGGTCGATATCACCATCACGCAGCGGAAGTTTCAGGTTCGGCGGGAGCTTGCCGCCCCACTTGCGTACCTTGCCATCTTCCTTCGCTGCTTCGACCGCCTTGTGGATTGCCAGCAGAGTCTTCTTATCATCCTTCGGGATCAGACAGGAAACGGAATACTTCGCCTCACTGCCATTGATGCTCTTCGGCTCGAAGATGTTGGCAAAAGAGATACGGCACGGGATAACGAGCTTCGTTGCACTGGTAATTTTCTTAGCCATAATAAAAATCCTCCAAATTCTTTTGTGATGCCGCGCCTTTCATCTGACTGCGGCATCCTGTTGTGTAATACGGTTTTCTATGTCCAGCCTCAGTCAAGGGGCGTGAACTCATCCTCGGCAGTCTCCAGATCGACTGCCTCTCTTGGGTCAGAGTTTGGTACAAGCGCCAGTTTACCGGGTGGCTTGACCACATACTCTCCCAGGATTTCTTTGAACTTTTTCTTCCCCATGAGCTTTTCAAACTCAGTCAGGGAGATCAGCTCGGTCTTATAGATGTCGGTGTATCCGGCTTTTTCTGCTGCGGCCACCACTGACTTTGTGTCAAGGAACTGCCGCTTGCTCCTGCCCTCGACCACCTTATAGCCATCCCACGCAACGCCGTGGTTGATGGCTTCGGAACTGACATAAGCAAAAATCGCTTCGATCCAGGACTCGATACGGTTCAGGGTCGGAAGCATCTTTTGGATGTCCGTCTTGGAAAGGAGTGCCGGGGACTTGAAGGTCGGTGCGGAGGTGTCCGGATTATAAGCTGCTGTGGCATCGGTCTCCTCCGCCTCATCGGTAAGAACACCTTCGTCCAGATCCAGAAATTCTTTCTTCACCAGTGCCAGAGCTTCCTCGGCACAGGCTTTGCAGGAAGTCCTCGCCCTGCAGAACCGGCACCAGTCACCGGGAACCTGCTCGCCTTTTCCTTCAAAGGCCAGCTTTGCCCTCGGTCTGACATAGGTCTCTGCCCAGTCCAGCAGTTCCTCCACACTGCATTCAAACGTTGAGATATTTTCCAGTCTCGGCTGGATAATGGTCATGGACACCTTTTTGATGCTGTACAGATATCCGTAGGCGTGGTAAGCACCCAGGGCGTACAGCATCATCTGCGGATTATGGTCACAGTTTACGAACACGCCCTTGCCGTTCTTGTAGTCCATGACATACAGTGTCCCATCTGCGATGATCACGCAGTCGCCGGTACCAAAGCCAGATGGAACCAGGTAGCTGTAATCCAGCCGTTCCTCCACCATGACCAGCGGATGCGGACAGGTCTCCTTGATGCGCTCCACCGTGGAAATGATGAACTCCGCATAGATATCGGTGTTCGCTTCCATCTCCTCATCCTCGTACTCGGAGGTTGGGCGCTTCACCCGTTCATGCAGATATTTCCGCAGCTTGTACTCGCCCAGCGCATGGGCGGCAGTTCCCTCCTCGGCATACACCGAGGATTCATTTGGAAAGTTCTGCTCCAGCCTTGCCGATGGCGTACAGTTCAGCCACCTCTTCGAGCTGGAAGCAGAAAGGATTGCATGTACTTCCGGCATGATGACCTCCCTTAAATCTGGGAGACATCTGCCAGAAATGCTTCGTACTTCTCTGCAGGCAGATCAGACAGCTGGGCCACACCGTAGGTCTTCAGAAGCTGACCGATCTTCTCGTTGTTGTCGCGCTTCTTTTTGATCTTCGCCACAATGACCGCTGTGATATCATCCTTGGTGATCGTCACCGCAGACGGTGTCTTAACGGCAGCAGGCGTTTCCTGCTTACATGGCTGAGCCTTATCCGACTGTTTGGTCTTATCAGGCGGCTCGTCCTTCCGGCAGGTCTCTTTCACCTGCCCGGTATCCTCGCCCCACGGAAGATCATCGGCATCATCTGCCGGAAAGTTTTCTTCTTCCTCTGCTTCCCCGGCACTGTTCTCGGCATCCGGCTGTGTGTCTGCAGTGGCATCGCTGTTGCTGTCAGTGAAAGGTTCCTCCAGCTTGTCCGAAGCCTCCTCGACCTTTCGGGTCTTCTTGATCGGCTTCTTGCGTGGATGCGATGCTGCTGCACCTTTCTTCTCAGACACGGCAGGAGCTTTCTGATCCACGATCGGGAAGATACGCTTATCCTCCGAGGCAGCATCTGCACCCAGAAGTTCAAGCTGATCAGACACGCCTTCAAACATCTGGGCGAGTCCTTCAAAAACCTCGGTCAGCCCGTCCACGACCTTCTTTGGAGCATTCAAAACATTCATCTCATCCATCATGCCTTGTCCACCTCATCCATGTTCTCACCCCAAATGGAATCAAGGTACTCCTCCTGGGCGGCCAGCACTGCCAGAATGACCTTCTCGCACAGACCGGTCCTTGCCTTGATGAGACCGATCATCGCATCCACATCAATGTCCTCCGGCTCGTCCTCATCAGGCTCATCCGTTTCATCGGAATCACCCTCGAAGTTGTTGTAGGAAGTCATGCGTTCATCCATGTGGATATGCAGGTTGTCGATGTGGATGTTGATCGGCACGGTCTTGACCTGTCCGCCCTGCGGCACCGCTTCCAACTTCTCAGTTTCCGGCTGAACCGCCTCCTGCACATCTTCCGCAGCCTTAACATTCTCCTGCAGCTTGTCCACTACATCCCTGATAGGAATGCTGACAGCCTTTCCTTCCTTGAGCATTTCCATGATGATCTCCTCCAGAGTCCCGTTCTTCTTTTCGTTAGCCATTGTTTTCCTCACTTTCTGCAGCTTCCTGCTGCCCATTGCTGTTTTCAGCTTTCCTACCATCCAGCGGAACATGGTACTGTTCCGAGATGCTCTTTAAGAGCAGTTCGACCACTCGCCCCGGCTCCGGCAGATTGCGTACCGGCTTGTTCAGCTCATGCGCTTTCTCGATCTCTGCCGCCATCCCTTCGGATATCGTGTTACCGAACACCCAGAGCTCGTCCGCCTCCTCCAGCCAGCGCATTCCCAGCTTCATGCCGGTGTTACGCTCCTGTGCATCCTCATCCTTTAAGAACTGGGTGAAGTACAGGTGCGGTGCCAGCGGTAGAAACCCCAGTGTGGTGAGAATCCTGCAGGCGGTCTTGGCGCGGTTGATATTCACCATCAGCTCATCTTTCCTGCATTCCTCTGTTTTTGAGGTCGGTCGGTATGGCGAGCAGACGAAAATTTTCTTCGGTGCTGTTGCAGCCGCTTTGTTTACTGTATCCGCACCCACGGCTGCGGCGTCCGGTTCGGTGGCCGGATCTCCCCCGCCGGGTGGACGCTCGATGGGATCGGGGGTCTGCTGGATGACCTTCTCGCTTACTGCTTTCATAGGTTCTTACCTCCTTGATGTATTGAGGATTTTGTATCCTTACATAAAGCACACCGTTTGGAGCTGTTTGGGAGGTACTTTTCTTAAAAGTTTTTTCTGATTTTTTTCAAAGCACCTTCCAGGCAGTTTCCAACAGAACGGCGGCCGATACCAATTTCCTCTGCGATCTCCTGCTGGGTCATACCTTTATAGAAGTAGAGCTGGACCACTTCCATCTGACGCTCGGTCAGCTTGCTCATGGCAGCATATAGACGGCGAAGTTCCCTGTCTGCCAGCATCTCGGCATTGTCTTCATCCAAAAAATCCACCATAATAGAAGCGGACCAGTCAGAGCCATCGCACTCCAGCGGCACCTGCTCAAACTTTGCAGCAGTTTTACTGAGGTTGTGTTCCATACGCTTCTCCCCTTCCATCAGAAGGCGCAGACTCCACTCGGCCTCCTCGAAAGTCTCTGCCGGCACGATCTGGTGTGTACCATCGGTGAAATCGTAACGGTAATCGCCGCAGCGTTCCACGGCCATGACAGTGTGGGCACTGTCCACCTCGTAGACTGCATAGCCGTTTTCATAGGCCGTCAGCTTTGCACCGTTCATGCTCGTGCGGGCTACTGCCACCGGGTTCATCTCCATGAGAGTCTTGAAAGTCGGGAGCTTCTTCTCCACTACAGTGTCGATCATTCCTTTCAGCTCACGCAGAGTGATGTGTGCATTCAGAGCCACCTGCTCTGCAGCCTGTGCCGCACTTGCTGCCATCTGGCTGACTGCCACCTGCGGCTGATGGATTTCCATCACACCTACTCCACCGTTGATTGCTACTGCTCCAGTCATCATGTTCATCATTGTTTTGTCCTTTCCCCCGGACTTCTGGGAGGGAAGGATACTGAAAGCTCTGGCTTTGAAGAACACACATGGCAGATTCGCGGCATACTCATGAAACGGACAGACTCTGCGGTCAAAAGGCGCAAAAAGCCCGATTCTGAAGAAGGTTAGAATGATCCCATGTTCAGTCCTCCAGCTCCAGCAAATAACTCTGCTGTGCTGTCAGATCACTTATGGTATCCTTCGCCTGCTCTAGAATCGGGCTTACGATATTTTTTTATTTGTCCGAGGTACTGCCGACAGGTGCTTTCGTCTTGGCTCTGTGGGCTTGTCCCTTGAACTGTTTATAGTCTACCAGTTGGAAAGGCTCTTGCAGATGGCAGATAAGCCACACTTCTGTGGCGAATTCGCCACATTTTCATATCGACTCTGTGAAAGCCCTATATCGGCAGTAAAAAAGGCAAAAAAATACCGCACAGACACTTTTGATCTGTACGGTACTTAACCAGCCATAGCCACATGACTTTCTTGGAATAAGAACGCATCAATGGTTTCTTTTACTATCTCTTGATGCCTGGAGCTCAACTTCTCATATTTTTCTTGAATTGAAGCCGCTGTGTTTTCCGGCTCTTCTTCGTCCATCAGTGCGTCCATTGAAACACCAAGGGCTTTTGCAAATTTACGCAGCAGTGTGCTGCTCATTATACCTTTCGCTCCATTCTCATACTTGGAGATGTCAGCTCGGTCAATATCCACCGCATTGCTCAAATCTGCCTGCGACCATCCCAGCCGCAATCGGTACTTTCTTATATTCTGACCCAATATATATTCTTCGCTGTGAATATCGACCATGCTGCCACCTCCTTCCTCTTTCGTACTTTTACTTGATTATATCCGGTCTAAGTTTCTTCCCGGTCTAATTCATTTTTTCAGATAACTTTTTTAATCGCTCCGGATGGGCAACCTCTATTTCCTTTGGCCTTACCCAAATATGGTACCCACTCACCTTCTGTCCATAAACGACAAAAAGACCGGAGCAAATAAAGATTCAAGTGCATCGAATGCTACAATACTTGTTTCTTTATTTACTCCGGTCTACAGATTCTTTTATCTATATGTACCGGCATGTACCAGATTGATAGTTACTTTTCAACCTCAAACAAGCGCACTTCGACCCAACAAATTAGTAAAAATTAATTTAAACTATTTAATTCAAACTATAGTAATAGATTTTCCTGCGGCGCTATGCCGCCAATTCAACAGTAAATAAATAATTAATTTTACTAAATATATGTAATCTTTGTACGCCGTTCGCTCACTCAATTATCTGATGAGTGATGTGGCATCAATCAACTATCTTTCCCAGTACACCTCCTATATGACTACGATTTCGATATATTTATACAATCAAATTTTCCCACAATTTGTGGTAAATTTAATTATATCAGATATAATTCCGCCCGTAAATAGGCTCTGGAAAATTTTGTCATATAGTTCAGAATCAAGTCGTTTTTTTGTGCATACTGCATATGTTCTATTTATCATCAGAATCTCCTTGGAACTTCACCCTTTCTCCCACTAAGCTGGATTTCCACTACTAAGTAATAACCCAGTATTTCATATTTTTTAGACGTCTGCGTGATGTAAAGATGCTCTCGGCATCGCTTTTGTAAACTCAGATAACAAAAAAGCCGAGGCAGACCCAAGACAACCTAAACTAAGGTCATCTAAAGTCTACCTCGGCTTACCACGCACACTATGCTTTCCAGCGTATCCGGGCAGCACCTGCAGGCAGGTGTAAATTCAATCAGGCTGGCTCACACGTCCTGCGGTGAGTCAAGCGGTTACTGGGAGCAGTCACATCCTGAGCTGTTCCTTTTTATCTTCAAAGGTCATGTACGGACCAGAATAACATTGCTCATTAAAATCATCCAGGTACTCATACCCCTGCAATTGCCCGTTCTTCACATAGGCAACAGCCTTACGGCCATTTACAACTGCACGGGTTGCAAGGAGCACCCGCTTTCCTTGCGACGTATAAATTCCACATTTTGAAATCAATATCCTCATCTCCCATCTTGTACCTTAAACACTGACTTCTCTGTTCCATCGATTCGCGGAATGCAAAATTCATCCTTTACACATCGATTCACCGGATCAATCAGAATAAACGAGAAATAATCTCTAATCCTGCACCCAGTATAATACTCCCGCGCTTGTTCAATCATAGCTACATGATTTACTACTACCGAAACCTTAATGCCGAGCTTACGAGGGCTTTCCATATATGCCATCGCAAACAGCTGATTCATCTTGCTAATCGTACCTCTGCCGATTCCTGCCGTATAAGACCTGCACTCAAACAGCCATGTATCAATGCCTTCTTCCAAAAGAGCATTTGTCCGAATTGCAAAATCAGCCCGGTACTGTTTGGTCCTTGGCCAGATCATATTTTCGTAGGAAACCAGTTCTACAAAATAGCCGTTCATAAGGAATGCGTTCTGCAGCGTTTCCCTGTAATCTTGCTCTAACTTATATCCTGTAAGCGTCTTCGCTACATTCCTCAGAAACATATCTGACGAATTAGGATCTGGGTCAATATTCTGCTCTTCTGCGATATCCGCCAAGCCAAAAACAATCTGAGATGGAGAGACAACCGCTCCCTCTGTACCAGCAGGAACAAGTTTCACCATTCCGTTTGCCGCCAGCAGTTTCTCCAGTGTGACCCCACTGTTCGGATCTACAGCCTTTGATATCGCCACCAGCACCTCATCAGAACAAGCCGTTGTGTTCTTCATATTAATAATACGGGAAATCGTCGATGTGTTTACCCCGCACTCATTCGCAAAGTCATTCATCGACCGTTCTCCCTTTGCACTCAGAACCAACTGACTCAGCACTTCCAGGTCAGCCTTTCCCGTCCGAATGTAATCAGGAAAAAGATTCGTTATCTTCTTTCTTCCCATCGGTGTCACACCTCCTCTGTTTATATAGTATTACTGTATTGCATACTTGTCAATATTACGCAACGATTTAATTTTGTTGCTTTTATTGCGTTTCTTAACTCGAAGTTGCGTTATGCTAAGTCCATGTTACAGCCACAGTTACATCCCATACCATAATAAAAAGGAACAGAAGTTCATTTCCCTATTGACTTCCACAACTTCTTATTGTATTATAGGAACAGAAGTTCACGAACTGTTGTTCTTAGTATATAGGAACAGTTGTTCCTTGTCAAGTAGGCTTTACAAAAAAATGGCTGCTTCTCACCGGTCACTTTCCCTTCCGGCAAAAAACAGCAAAATATCCCACATGGAGGCATGACATGAAGAAAGATACGAACTTACTAGATACACAGGATGTCCGGGCTGAAGCGGCCAACGCGCTTACACCGAATGCGACCAACGGCGAAAAGATCAAAGCTTTGCGAACCGCACAAGGTATGAGCATGGCTGAACTCTCCAGACGAGCATCCATGTCTGATCGTGCCATCCGCTATATCGAAGCCGGCGAGCGCGAACCAAGCGTGGACGCAATCCAGAAGATTGCCGCTGCTCTTGGTGTCACGACCGACTACTTTATGGATGATGCCACCTTCCAGAAGGAACTCAGCGATGACCAATTCTACGCTGATGTCCGTAAGAAGTATGGCTCCCGCGGTGTAGCGCAGGCAAAGAAAATAAAAGAACAGACCTCTGCCCTTTTTGCAGGCGGCGAGCTGTCCGAAGAAGATCAGGCTAATTTCATTAAGGAAATGGAAGCCCTCTTCCTTGACGCAAAAGAAGAGGCAAAAAAGTTTACTCCTAAAAAATATCTGTAATCGACTTACAGAGGAAAGGAGTCGCTGTTGGACAACTTTGCTATTACTGCCGCCGACGCTGTAAGCCGCCGATACAAGAGCAATGACCCGGAAGCTATCATTGCACAGCGCGCCATTAAGATTAAAGACATCCGGTTCTGCGAAGAGCTCCTTGGATTTTACACGGTGCTTCTAAATTGCGAATACATTGGCATCAATCCAAACTGCTCAAAGCAACAACGCAGATCCGCACTGGCCCACGAACTTGGGCACGCTATCTTTGACCGGAAGCATGCGGCATCCGGTCAGGCTTTCCAAGATACATATTTTTATAGTCTCAGCAACGCAAAAGCAGAACGCAGGGCGAATACGTTTGCTGCTGAACTGCTGTTGTCAGATGATGATGTGCTGAAGCCAATCGGCTTCTATGAATTTAACGCCGACAGGCTTCAGATGGAGGCTTCTCTGCCAACCCACTGCTCCAGCACATACCGTGCCTTGAAATACCACGAGCTTCTGCAGGACTTTCAATACACGCATACAGGATTCGCCACCCTTGAGGAGATCGCACAGATGGCTGGAATCGAAAAAAACTTTGTTGATTTTAAACTGAACATTCTTACCGCAAAAGGGTACCAGCTTCCTGCTGTGCCGGAGCTTAAGAGCAACTTTCTGAAAGATTCCATGAAGAATTGCTCTAAATGTTACGATTAAACATGGAGGTGACTGCTTATGACAAAAGAACGAGTCTATGTAAAGGTATCCTCCGACTTTGATTCTACAGGCTATATGCAGCCGACATCGATCACCTGGTCGGATGGACGTACCTTCCCAATCGAAACCGTGCGTGATTTTCGCCCCGCCGGGACTGCCGATAACGGTTACTCCGGTGACTGTTTTACTGTGCTCATCCAGGGGCAGGAAAAGCATCTATTCTTTGAGCATCTTGATCCACGCTTCAACGGTCGGTTAGGCCGGTGGTTCGTCGAGAGAACCGGCCATTAACAGCATTATTATGAGCGCGCAGTCAGAAAGGAGGAAATTGCACGATGCAACGCACATATCTTGCGATAGACCTTAAAAGCTATTATGCGAGTGCGGAATGCGCCGCTCGACACCTCGACCCGCTTACCACAAATCTGGTCGTGGCAGATTCCTCCCGCACTGAGAAGACTATCTGTCTCGCTGTGTCTCCTTCCCTGAAAGCCTATGGGATTCCGGGTCGCGCCAGACTGTTTGAAGTCGTGCAGAAGGTCAAGGAGGTCAATGCGAATCGGTTAAGGGAAGCGGTACGATTAAGAAAAGCTGTGTATAAGGACGGTAAGCCATCCTTCTCTTCCGCTTCCTATGATTCCTTATCGCTTGCCGCCGACCCGTCACTCGAACTCTCTTACCTCGTTGCGCCACCCCGGATGGCATACTATGAAAAGGTATCGCGGCAGATTTACGGCATCTATCTGAAATACATCGCACCAGAGGACATCGTCGTTTACAGTATCGACGAGGTGTTTATCGATGCCACCTCGTACTTATCCCACTACAACATGACAGCACACGACCTTGCCATGACAATGATTCGGGAAGTGCTGTATACGACTGGCATCACAGCCACCGCCGGGATTGGTACGAATCTTTATCTAGCGAAACTGGCAATGGACATCACTGCCAAACATGCTGCGCCGGACAAAGACGGTGTCCGTATCGCTGAACTGGCTGAAGAGAGCTTCCGCTATCTACTCTGGGATCACAAGCCACTCACAGACTTCTGGATGACCGGTCCCGGCACTGTCAAGCGACTAGAAAAGCACGGTATTCATACAATGGGCGAACTGGCATATTTCAGCACTGTCAATCAGGATATCTTATATAAGGAATTTGGTGTTGATGCCGAACTGCTGATTGATCATGCTTGGGGACTGGAACCCTGCGGCATGAAAGAAATCAAAGCCTACAAGCCCAGCACTAACAGTATCTCCGAGGGACAGGTTCTCTCCTGCCCTTACCCATATGACAAAGTCAGAATCATTGTCATGGAGATGGCAGACAGCTTAGTATTACAGTTGACGGACAAAGGCCTGGTTACGGACAGCCTGACGCTGGATGTTGGCTATGACAGGGAAAACTGTGACAGCGGCAAGTACAGAGGTCCGGTACACATCGACCACTACGGCCGCACCGTTCCGAAAGGTGCCCATGGAACCATAAAATTAGATAACCCAACCAACCTCGGCAGTATCCTGATCTCTGCCACAACTGAGCTGTTCGAGAAAATAGCTGATAAAGCACTAACGGTAAGACGGATCACAATAGCCGCCAACCGTGTGGTCAAAGATGAAGGATTCTTCCAAGTTGATCTATTCACGGACACAACTAAGCTGGAGAAAGAGAAGAAGCTGCAGAATGCAATGCTGGGTCTAAAGAAGAAGTTCGGCAAGAACGCCGTTTTGAAAGGTACCAACTATCTGGATGGCGCAACGATGAGGGAAAGAAATCAACAGATAGGCGGTCATAAAGCCACATAAGGAGGGAAAACATGGACTACAAAAACACACCAGAAGGCAAGGCCGTCCAAAGTAAGTATGGCAAAATCCTCCATGCTTCCCGCCCAGAGCCACCGCATAATCATCCCCGGATGCCGATATCTAATCGCGCTAAAATCTTCTCTCCTTTTGCCGCCTTACGAGGCTATGAGGATGAGATTGCTTCCGAGGGCAGAGATCACCTCAAAGGAAATAGAATCGAACTGTCTGAAGAAGGCAAGCAAGCACTGAACCAAAAGATCAGCCAGCTTCGGAAGGGACAAGAAATCAAAATAAAATATTTCACGGACGGCTACTATGAAGATATAGCCGGAGTACTGGATGCTGTGGATGCAATAAACAAAGAACTGCGAATTTACACAGGCTTTATAAATGATACCGGTAAGGAACTGCCGACCATTATTGCATTTGAGGATATATTAGAGATTGGGGTGAATATGACTTGAATTACTACTTTTGCGACGCCTGCCGCTACTGCTTCTCTGCTGAGAAGCTGCCAGACCGTTGTCCCGACTGCGGAGCACAAATATATAAAGAGAAGCCAGCGGTGCGCTTAGCGAGTAAAACGGAAATAGAGGAATTGCTCAGAATACGGAAAGAAGATAAGGAGGACATACAAAAATGAAAGCACATAAATATTGGTCACTCGGCGCACTTGCCTGCATGGCAGGGTGCTTCTACACGGGTTGCAAGAAGCTGATGCAGGCTCACAAGTATTTCGCTTGTGGCTCTCTGATCTGCATGGGCATGGCAATCTACTCTGGTCATAAAATCGCGCCGAAGAAGAAAAAAGCTGAAAAATAAGAACACACGCCCTCGCCGTAACAAGCGAGGGCTTTTTTGAACTCCAGAAGTTCATTTTATTTCAGTCACAAACTATACACTTCCACCATGAGTCGAATTCCAACTTTCAGGCCTTCCTCAAAAGCGGTCTTCTCCCAAGCACAGCACACCGTCCCCTGCCGGTCCATGATCTTCTCCCAGAGTGGAATCTTATCTCCGACGTAGTCATCTACCAACCTATCCATACCATCTAATCCGCGCAGCCACTCTTCCAGTTCCTTTTCCTTGGCCTTTGCCGCTTTACCGGCAACTGTGTTTTTCTCTACTGGGTTATTCTCCGTGTAATGCTCGTAGATCAGATCCAGCAGATTCTCCACTGGCGGGTAATACTCCGGCTCTATTTTCTTCAAATAATTCTCCAGCATCTCCTTCAATTTTTCTATAATGCTACCTTCCTTCCCAACTGAGATTCATTTCCTCAGTTACGGCACATATTACCGTAGACTTCTACACATAGCAACTGGATTTTTCATTGTATTCCATTGTTTTTCTTCGGATGTTTCATCATCTTCTTGACCGTCTCTGGCACATCAATCAGACCAAACCGATAGAATATTCCGTATATGTAAGTCACGCCACGGATATCGCCCAGAGCTTTCGGGCGGTCTACTACTTCTCCTACCTTTTTAATATTCCGTAGTGCCAGCAGCACCGAGCTCCACGCCAGACTTTTACTCTTCTCCCGTCTGTCGATCCACAGTTCTTTCGTGTACTCGCCATTCCTGCCTTTTTTAATTTCATAAGAGAATGGCAACCCGGAGTAAGTTTTGAATTTCACACCAGCATAGGCCAGAACCACACCCCAGAAGTTTTCTTCTGTCGGATCAGCCCGCCACCTCTTCATCGCTCTGTATCTCCGCTGCCGCTCTGCTCCGACACTGATCATTTCTTTCTCTGTACTTGGGAAGTACACGCCTTTCTGATATGGCAGATACGAGGTAACAGAGGCTTTGGAAAGCTGAAGAGTAGAGGATGTTGAGAGTATGGAGGTTTTGTAGTCCTGTGTTTCTCGGTATTCTTCAAAAGTGTTTTTTACTTTTTCCGCCACTTCAGATTCATACACACCTGCCGTGATGAGCAGCTTCCGTACCTTGATGGTGTTTAGAGCCAGAGCATCGCCGATGGCCTGCAAGGACATCTCAGAATTATAAAACGCCACAGCCGCATCCATCTGCTCTTTCAAATTCTTTCCAGCATCGTACTCCGGCTTCAGCTTCTTCCGACCGCCGCCGGGTTTTCTTATTTTCTTCATTTTACTCATGCAACTCCAGCGGCAGTCCATCCGGGTCGTGGAAGAAAGTCATCTTCTTGCCGGTGTAATCATCCACGCGGATTGGCTCACATTCAATGCCAACTTCCGCCAGTTCTCTGACCGTCTGCTCCACGCTATCAACGCAGAACGCAAGGTGACGTAGGCCACAGGCCTCCGGGCGGTTCACACGCTTCGGCGGGTTTTCTTCTGCAAAAATCTCCAGCTCTGTGTGCTCATTGACACGAAGATCTAGCTTCCAGTCCTTACGCTCTGAACGGTAGTTCTCTCTGATAACAGAGAATCCCAGCTTGTTCACGTAGAAATCTTTTGCGGTTTCGTAGTCAGATACGATGATTGCGATGTGGTGTATTTTTGATAAGTTCATTTTTCTCACACTCCATTTCTTTTAGTTTTGCCCTTCTTTTATTTTCATCACAAACTATATAGCAGCCTTCAAAAATTACCGTGTGAACTCCTGGAGTTCAGTTTGTCCACACGGCATTTATTATGGGTTCTTGTTATTTCAGCTTTTCCAGAATCTCATCTGCACTCATGCCACTTGCCAGCAGCTTCTTCAGTACACTCTCGGCTTCAGCCTTCTTAGCTTCTTCAGCGGCCTTAGCATCTGCCTTTGCCTTCTTCGCTTCCAGGGATGCCACTTCTTTTTCGTTCTTCTTCAAAGCAGACTTCTTCTCTTTCAGTGTGTTCTTCTGTTCCTCAATCGCTTTCTGGATGGATGCAATCTCAGCATTCAGAGACGCAATAGTCTCCTGCTTCTCTGCAATCTGGGATGCGTAGTCTTTGGTGATATTGGTTTTGGGGCGGTTTTTGCTGCCTTTGGTTCTGGGCATAGGTGTGTCCTTCTTTCTATTTAGAATAGTCAGTTCTAAAATCAAATGTTCAATTTATCCAAGCTATTTTTCTTCAATTCTTCAAATACATCATCCGGCATTTCTGCAAAATTATAGTATTTTCCAGCAAAACCACTCATTGATGTCGGTTCTGGCTTAACCAGTCCTCCATGTCTATTATCGTTGAATTCAACTGCATGGATATACATTTTTTCTACAAGATCAAAAAACTCATCCACATCATCAATATTATATTTTTGAATAAACTCCACTGTGTTATCTTTTGCAGTATCAATATCTGCGTATTGAAACACACCTTGTACATCACAAGTTCCTGGCGTTCGATATTTTGGTGCATTCAAACCAATTTCAGCATACGACTTACACAGATTCCAAAAATCATCTTGCGCTTCTGTATTTTGTAAAATGACATTCAGGTTTTCTGATATTTTTTCAGACTGCAAACTATTAATAAAAGCCGTCTTTGCGTTATATCCATTTGACACTGTCTAAGCCTTCTTTCTAATATTATTTTTCTTTTCTCACATCTTCGCCGATCATAATAGATCGTTGCCTGCTGCCCACCACGGAGAGGTGTGTGATATTATTCGAGCAGCGTAGGGAGCTATCGCTCCCAGTATATCACAATTTCATCCAGTTTTACAGACGCTTTCTTGCCTTCATCGCCGCACAATACATCAATCCACCGATCATTCCACCGACTGTGTTATAGAAGATGTCTGATAGCTGGAACGTTCCTAAGCGAAGCAATAATTGCAGCATTTCTATGCTTATCGAAAAGATAAATGCTATCTTTCCGCTATACCACAGTATCTTCTTCCAACCTTTCTCCATCTTCTCTTGGAACGTCCACATCACTATGCTTGAAAATGGCACCGTCATGATAACGTTCTCGATGCACTCGGTAGTCAGAACTTGTTCACCATTCTTTGTCTCCCAGATGCCCCAGCCACCCATGACATCAGATAAAGGATTCAGCCACAGATTCCGATTCAGTAATGTTCGAAACAAAATCATTGATGTCACAAAGGCCAATAGGAACAGCTTCCGAAAGAATACACTCTCTTTGAATTTCTGATACCATGTCACTATGGCCTTCTTCCAGCCTTTTCCGGCTACGGTAGGCTCATACGCATACAGATAGAAAAACATAGCCAAAAAGGAAAGCAGAAGCGAGAATCCAAACGGCTCGTAGAGAGCAGTCAAGATGTTGGCGAGGATCTTCCCTAGTAAATCAATCGATTCTTTCATCGTTGTTTACAGATCACTGAACAGATCAGCCTTGTATACGCCATCCGCCAACATTTTCTTGAAGCTATCCTTTACAGCTGCGACATCTTCGTGATAAGTCATTCCGTACCATGTATCATCCGTTTTCAGAACCTTCACGGACATCTTTCCCTGCTCCAACAGTTCACCGATGAAGATCGGAATCAGATACTCGGCTTTCTGAGGATTGCTCGGTACTTCTTTCTCGAAGAACTCTTTGAAACCTTCTTCTAGCGTTGTAAGAAAATCAGGTGTTAATCCCCACATATTCATGGATACCAGAGAATTCACATCAACAACCACACCGTCTGCCT
>ENA-UONS01001075-UONS01001075.1-human-gut-metagenome-genome-assembly--contig:-CS19-NODE-1075-length-27407-cov-9.884981_pt1 | contig 27407 bp, 25 predicted proteins | sample MGYA00242458_ERZ724005 | MGnify/ENA metagenome assembly ERZ724005
CGGATGGTCATCCCGGCCTTGAGCCGGGAACTGCTATACTGTTGTGCTGTTTTTTAGTTCCCGCATCACGTGCGGGATGACCATGCGGGCGATAAATAAAACAGGATGAGCGGTACGTACTCAGTTTGTGCGGATAGATATTTTTTGACGCCCTTCCGGATGGTCATCCCGGCCTTGAGCCGGGAACTGCTATACTGTTGTGCTGTTTTTTTTAGTTCCCGCATCACGTGCGGGATGACCATCCGGACGATAGATAAAGCAGTCATGAGCGGTGAGTGTACAGTTGGTGCGGATTGATAAATGCACGCCACGTTTCTACTACGGGCTTATATCCTTCTGTCTGTCATTTAATGCAAGCTTTAAAAGACAATATACACCGTGCAAAAGCAAATAATCATTTTATTATCAGCTGATTGATATATATGAGCTGCTCGCCAATGAAAAGGATAGGGGAGGATAGAAAGTGTTTTTTAAATGGACATTTAAAAAACAGCCTGTTTAAAATAGGATAATGTCTCCCCATTTTTTATTAACACATGCTTCGGAATTGTCCGCAGTGAAATAAATTAAATGGTTAATAAACAAGCTATTAATGTGCAAAATTTAAAAAGATGAACATTTAGTCCAACGAAAATTTTGTCGTTCCATTTCTTAAACGTAACTTTGTGTCCGCAAAACGAACGTTTAAAAAACGGCATGTTTGTGTAAACGGCAGATTTATAATGAGTTAATCTAATCTCCGTTTCACCGCTCATTTTTACTCGTTCCTTACATAACTGTTTCAACGTCTTCCTGCTGGGATAGTGGAAGGTATTGGGATAATATGGATGCACTGATATATATGAAAATGTCCGCATTACATGACGTGACCGGAAGGTACTTTGCTACCCCGGTGTCCCTAAAGAATACTCTTTTCTCAACCTTTCCTTCCCCGCATTTCCCACTGAAAGACAATTGATTATCATTTATATAGATGTTTCACCACAGAGGACACAGAGTTCCACAGATAAAATATAAATCCGCGTTATTCGTGTCTGAAAAATCAATCGCTACTGATTGCACAGATTAATTCAGATGCAGCAATGTAGAGACGTGGCGTGCCGCGTCTCCCTGTTGATATTGAGTTAAATTACTGAAAAATAGAATACTACAGGTAAATATCTAATGCTGATACGTCCTTTTTAGACGTGGCACGCCACGTCTCTACTAAGGATGTTTCACCAGAGAGGGCACGGAGTTACACAGATAAAATATAAATCCATGTTATTCGTGTCTGAAAAATCAATTACCACAGAGGACGCAGAGTTCCCAGATTATAATTCTCAAAGTCTATATTGTTTTCTCCGTTCATCCTGAACGGAGTGAAGGATCTCAGATATACGCTGACTTCCGTATTCTTCACTGCGTTCAGAATGACTGAAAGAGGATTACGATTCAGATTTCTGATTTTAACATATAGGGCGCAGAAGTTCCCGTGTATAGGCACGGGATGACCATCCGCTCTAACCCCCTGTCCATGATTTTACATTGGTATGCCGTTCGTGTCACCTACAGTCGCGAACTGGCACTCAAACAATATCTTGACGAAGCCGGCATAGAAAACTTTATCCCTATGCGCTACGAAAACGTCATGAAGCAAGAGCGTCGTGTGCGCAAGCTCGTGCCGGCCATCCACAACCTGGTCTTTATCCGTACCGGCCGTACCCTTCTGCGCAAGCTGAAGGACGATTTGGAGTACATCCTTCCCATCCGCTGCATCATGGACCGCGAGAAACATCAGCCCGTGTCCATCCCCGATGCGCAGATGCGCAGTTTCATGCTGGTCTCCGGCAACTACGACCAGGCCGTTCTCTACCTCGAACCCAAGGAACTGAATATCCCCCGGGGCACCCGTGTGCGCATTGTCGATGGCATATTCAAGGGTGTTGAAGGCGAGTTTGTCCGTATCCGTCGCGACCGTCGCGTGGTGGTCAATCTTGAAGGGGTCATGGCAGTTGCCACAACCTATATACATTCTTCGTTGGTAGAACCGATTGAGAGTGGAGAGGTGAGAGTTGAGAGTGGAGAGAGGAGAGTTGAGAGTGGAGAGTGATTTACACCTATACTAATCAATTCTGAAATCTGAAATCATAAATCATAACTCTAAACTCTGAATTCTCTAGACGCGGATTGCGCGGATAAAGCGGATTAATTTCTTTCAGTTGACAAGCAGACGACAGACAAGTTGATAAAATAAAGCCAAATCCTCTCTTCCCCTAAAATAGGGGAAGTCCCCCCAAAGGGGGGGATGGGGTATCTTGAACCCATAACTCAAAACTCAAATAATTCAAGTTCTGAATTTTATATTTTTCTGGTAGTTAAGGAATTAATGAGTTTGTCTGATGCATGGCGAGCTGTTAGCTTCTCTATTGACTTTTAACTCCTAAGCCCGTCCAAGACGGGCGATAACTCCTTTTAACTTCTTTAACTCCTGCAAGTTTGGCTTCGCCGATTTTCAATTCGGTAAAACCGAAACTTGAATCAAATAACTTACATCTATATAAATGTCCGATTATTCATCCTTGTATGCTCTTGCCCATGATTTGATATACCTGGGCACAGACGGTGAACCCGTTTACAGCGACCATTTTGCTCGTTTAAACAGTGAGGTCTACCAGCAAGCCAACCTGTTGTACAACCGGCAGGGAAGCACCCCCGAAGAGGAAGCTTTCATCTGCCTGGCTCTGCTGACAGCCTACGAAGCCACCATCTACGATGGAGGCAATAAGCGGCAACACATCCAACGCCTGCTCGACCGCAGTTTTCAGGTCCTTCCCCGGTTGGAACCCTCCTTGCTTAAGGTTCGTCTCCTTACCCTGTGCTATTCCGAGGTCTACGACGAAGAACTTTCCAGCGAGGCACGTACCATCATACAGTCATGGGGCGACCCCGCGCAGTATTCCGCAGAACAGCGTGAAGCGGCTGCCGAACTGAAAAACGTGGAAGACAACGCCTATCCTTATGAGGTGGTTGAAGAGTGAATCTGATAATTGATTGTTTTATTCTTAAATCTTTAATATCGTGGGTATTATAGCTATTGTTGTCACTTTCGCTATATCAGTATTTATTGCCCGGATGCTTATTCCGCGTATCTTGCTGATTTCTATGCGTAAACGATTATTTGACGTGCCCGATGCACGAAAGCTGCATAAAAGAGCTATCCCTCGTTTGGGTGGTGTCTCCTTCTTTCCTACTGTTCTTTTTGCTTTCTGTTTTGTCTATGCCATCCGCATATTGGCAGGCTATCAGTTACCTGAAGATTATGTAGCCCATTTATTACCCGAAATGCTGCTTTTCGGTTGTGGTATGACCTTGCTTTACCTGACCGGCATTGCCGATGACCTGGTAGGTGTGCGCTATCGCCAGAAATTTGTCATTCAGATTCTTTGCGCTTGTTTTTTCCCTTTGTCCGGTCTGTGGATTAACGACTTCTATGGCCTGTTCGGAATTTACGAGCTGTCTCCCTATATAGGTATGCCGTTCACTGTCCTTACTGTTGTTTTCATCACCAATGCTATCAACCTGATAGATGGTATTGACGGTTTGGCATCCGGCTTGAGCAGTGTGGCTCTGTTGGTGTTTACCTGCTTGTTTGCCGAGAAGGGCATGTGGAGCTATGCCATGTTGGCATGTGGAACGTTTGGTGTACTGATACCGTTCTTTTATTACAATGTATTCGGAAGTGCCGAACGTGCCCGAAAGATATTTATGGGCGACACCGGCAGCCTTACATTAGGCTATACATTGAGTTTTCTGGCTATTAAGTATTGCCAGAACAATCCGGCAGTATCTTCCTTCACAGAGGGTGCTTTTGTCATTGCTTTCAGTACGCTTATCATTCCGGCTTTTGATGTTATCCGTGTGGTACTTTTCCGTATCCGCCATGGCAAGAATCCTTTCGAACCCGACAGAAATCATATCCACCATAAGCTGCTGGCCGTAGGGCTTACCCCGCGTCAGGCCATGATAGGACTGTTGTGTACTTCATGTGCTTTCAGTGCTGCCAATATCTTCCTGATGCCCTACATTGATAATACCTGTATGCTTTTGGCCGATATCATTATCTGGACCGTACTGAATATTTACTTGGACAAGATACGCGACAAGAGAATGGCAGAACAGCCTTCTTCTGCCCGGTGATAATAAGAACTGCGGATAAGTTTGTTTATAAATTGTAGTTGAGGAGTTCAGAATTTAGATTTTAGAGTTGGTTACTATAGGGAGTAAATCACTCTCCACCCTCAACTCTCCACTCTCACCCCTCAACTCTCAACTGAATATTCTAAAATAATACCCTGTATTCCCTCACCACATCAAAGCACGGACACGCCTTTTGCGGGTTCAGGTCGTGGTGGCCCACAATCAGGGCATGCGGAAACAGCCGTTTCAGTTCGCGCAGCAGTGCCAGTAAGGCTCCCCGTTGCTCCAGCGTACGGGTATCTTGCGGGGCTCCCTGCTTGTCCAGTCCGCCTTCATAGCAGATGCCTATGGAGTGGCGGTTATGCCCCCGGCAGTGGGCGCCCATCTTCTCCAACGGCCGTCCCCGGTGAATCTCCCCGTCGCGCGTCAGGTAGAAGTGATAGCCTATGTCGCTGAAGCCGCGGTGCAACAGATGGTCGTTGCGGCACGCCTCAAAATCCAGGCTCTGCCCCTCAGGGGTGGCAGAGCAGTGGACTATCAGTAAGGTGATGGTTCTCATCCGTTGATGCACGAGGTTATGCCGAACACGCCTGCCAGGGCAGTGGCTACGGCTACTATGGCTTTAAACACGATGCTCCATACGGATTTGGGACGATTGGTTTTGTTGTTCATAAATAGAAAGAATTAATAAATTAGACAAAATATATTCAGTATTCAGGGATTTCTCTCCAGTCATCCTGAACGTAGTGAAGGATCTCAGCTTCACATTGACTTGCAGATTCTTCTTCGTATTCAGAATGACAGAAAGAGCAATCCTGTTCAGAGGCAACGATGTAGAGACGTGGCGTGCCGCATCTTTATATCGGATAATACTATAATCGTCTGATAAACAACAGCATATAGTAGCAAGTTAGGGTACAGTGCTACGGAGCATAGAGTCTAAAAAATTAGAGTTCAGAGTTTAGAATTCAGATTGGGTTGCTAGAGGTGCTAATTCCTCTCCACTCTCCATTCTCAACTAAACTAATGGCCTTTAACTCCTGGCCGATTTATCGGCGATAACTCCTTCTAACTCCCTTTGAATACTGTAAAGAAATTTTTTTCTCCTCATTCCCCCCACGTGGGAAGCATTTCGGTGTATTTTCCCTTGTGAGCCAAACTATTAGATGGTTAGAAAACAAACCTTGCTCCCGTTTCTTTGTGAAAAGCGGCGGGTGGGGGAGAGGAGTTTTAACCCATACCGCCACCGCCGACGTCTTCACCTTCATCAGTGCCGCCTCCGCCGGCCGTGGTACCCTCTATGGAGTAAGTACCTTGTTCACGCAGGGTCGCCTCCAGGTTAATGCGAGCGTTGCTCAGCTCACCCGTTGCGCGTGCACGCAGCTTCAGGCCGGCAACGTGTTCGCTTACCTTGAATTCCTGGGCACTGGCAGCACCATGGTCGCTGACGATGCCCACCGAGAAGATGGCCAGGTCGTCCAGTTTCACGTTCTTGCCGTCCAGTATCAGTTCCTTGATACACGTCACCATATCGGCTAGTACGCCCTTGATGACACCCGGCGAGAAAGGCGTGTTGTGCTTCGACATGTGTTTGGCCAGCGCCTCAATGTCCAGCGTCTCGTTGATGACCGGTCGTGCATACCACAGACCATTACACGGGTGATTTTCACCCACGATTTGAATCTTTTTGTAGATAATCATAAAATAAAGAATTAAAAGTTAATAATGGGTTCACCACAAAGTACACAGCGTTTCACTGAGTATTTTTTTCTGAACCACAGATTCCGCAGATTCGTACAGATTCTTATGAATGAATTATTGGCTATATCCTCTGTGCTACTCTGTGTCCTCCGTGGTGCAATAAGTTGAAAGAATGCTGTGTTTCTCTGTGTTCCCCGTGGTGAACAAAACAAAGATACCACCCGCTCAACCAGAAAAGTCCATAACCCTATATACCTGTCCGTTCCGGTAGATTATGGTTGATTAAAGTACTCCATTATCCATGAATTCTCATTGATTTTCAGTATCTTTATCTCCATAAAACAGTATAAAGCTATGGACAACTTCACCATCCGCGCCTACGGGCGCACCGAATTGGCGCAATGCTATTTCCCGTCGCTCAACCCCCAGGTGGCTTATCGCAAACTGCAAAGCTGGATAGACTACTATCCCCATCTGCGCGAGCGCATCAACGCCACCAGCACCAATCCCCGCAGCCGTGTGTACATGCCTGTACAGGTACGGATGATTGTGGAGGCGATAGGGGAGCCGTGATTGAGAGTTGAGAGGTGAGAGTGGAAAGTTGAGAGTGATTTACTGCCTTACAAACCAGCTCTAAACTCAGAATTCTGAATTGGTTTGGAGATATTCAGATAATTTCTTTTCTTTGTAGAAAATCTAAGAAGTAACGTTATGGCTACAACCTTGTCATTGGATAATGAAGATAAGATGGCTAATGCTATTCTCGATATGATTCGTCTGCAAAGTTTTGATGTAAAGCGGAAGATCCAGCGGATGTTGGCTAAGGAGATTGCTGAAGAACAAAAAAATCAGGAGGCTCAGTCTGCTTCACATCAGCATGCACTCGCTTTTAAGCAGCTGAGGGGTATATTGACAGACGATGGAAAGTCGTATGAGGAGATGCGGAAGGATTCTTTAAAAGAGAAATACGGTTTATGAAAGTTTTTTTGATACAAACGTTGTTTTGGAATACCTTCTAAATCGGAAATGTGCGGATGATGTAGAACGGATATTATATTTCTTGTGTGAGAAGGAAGCTGCCAAGTATATATCATGCGGCTCTTTTTATACACTAACCTATTTACTCGAGATAGAATTTAAAAGGAGAGGGGAGAATATTGCAGAAAACCGTATAGAAAGGTTGAGACAGTATTTGAATATTCTACTTTCTGAATATGAGATTATAGGAAGATTGGACTGGGAGGCAGCCGTTAATGACCAACGGTTTTCTGACATAGAAGATAGTTACCAATATCAAGCTGCATTGTCTGCAGATTGTGATGTCTTATTGACATTGAATGTGCGTGACTTTAAGTATATATCGTCTGATAAGGAGATTTCTATTTTGACACCGGCAGAATTCTTGGATAAATATTGTCGGTAATAATTCTGTTATTCTTGTCGATATGTTTCTCCTGTCATCCTCTTCTCACAGCCATTTGGCGGTCATCCCGTGCTTGACACGGGAACTTGATAGTTGACAACCTCTGAACTCAGAACTCTGAATTCTTTAGACGCGGATTGCACGGATGATGCGGATTGATATAGTGGTGAGCGGTAAGTGTTTACTGGTTAGCAGTTCGTGATAACTCAGAAATTTAGTCAGCGAATAACAATATTGCATGCGCCTGATAGCAATCCCAGTAGAGACGTGGCGTACCGCGTCTCCCAACCTAATAATGATATAAATAACTGATAAACAAAACTATATACTAAAAATACAGGACTGGATAGGCCATCCGGACAGTGAGATGCGGCACGCCACGTCTCTACTGACGGTGCTAACCATGGACTTTAGCTCGCTAACTATGGACTTTACGACGCTAACTATGGACTTTAGCGCGCTAAACAGGGATGTTATAAAACGGACAAGCAATGTAGAGACGTGGCGTGCCGCGTCTCCCAACCCATAAGAATATAAATAATTGATAAACAAAATAATATAACTGGTAAGTGGTTAGTGATAAGTGGTTAGTGATAAGTGGTTAGTGATAAGTAGTAAACAATTCGCCTTGTATCGGCTTAACTCCTTAACTACTGGTCAAATAACTCCTTTAGAGAGTTCAGATTTATGATTTCAGAGTTCAGATTTGGTTAGTACAAGTGGTAATCACTCTCCACCTTCAACTCTCAATTCTCCACTCTCAACTCACAACTCTCACCTCTCCACTCTCAACTCACAACACCCTCCCCATCGTCTGCTGATTCCGGTATATCTCATCCCCGTTCAGCTCCACCACCCGGTATCCGCGCTTGCCGCCATAGCGCAGTGATTCGAAGCCTTCCTGCTTCATCACCAAGCCAATCTTTACCGGGCTCAGTTTCTGGCGGATGCCGAAGTTGATGCGTGCCAGTATCTGGGCGGTGGTTACGAAGATGGCAGTCTCGCCCGGCGTCGGGCGACGGTAGTGCGTCAGTATCAGTTCCCGTTCCAGGCAGGGCACCTCAAAGTTACGGTTATGACGGTTCAGCGCCGTTATTTCCTCTTCCGTCAGCCAGTAGTGAAATCCCTGCCGCAGCAAGGTATATGCCTGGGCATACACCCCCGCATAATCCACCGGATGGTCATACGGACTGTCTATGCACTCCACCTCGAAAGGCATCCAGCGGCGGTTGCCGCTCAGGTCCGTCAGGATGTGCAGGTTATTGCTCGTGCCGCAGAAGCTGGCAATGTGCGGGCGCATCTCCTTGAAGTGAGCATACGCCGCCCGCTCATTCACGTGCCGCATGGTCGTCAGCGCCTTCAACTGGCTCACCTCCTGGGCGTCCATTTCGTCCAGTTCCTCCAGGCACACGATGGCAAACTCCGACAGCGTCAGCAGGTCGTCCTTCGTGATGCGCCGGCTGTTCGTCTTCAGATAGAAATAGCGGCGCAGCTCCGCTGGCAGCAGGTTGTTCAGCCATGTCGTCTTGTAGATGCCCTGGCGGCCTATCAGCACCAGGATTTCATGGTTCACCACCTCCTCGTCGAGCAGTGACGCCACCATGGCCACCAGCCATTTCTTGAAGAACCCGGCAAACAGGTCGCCACCTTCCTTCACGTGCACCTGCGCCGCCAGTTCCGCTATATAGTCCCGTTGCCCGTTCCAGGCGGGCAGCGCCTCAAAATAATGCTTGAAGGGGTTGTACAGCTCCACAAAGTCCGACAACAGCACCGTGCGCAGGTCCATCAGCCTCACGTTGCCTTTGTCCTTGCACAGGCGGCGCCACAGCGAGTTCACGTCGCGGTCCGTCAGTTCATAGAAATCATCCGTTCCTTCGGGAGCGAACTCATACCGGCCCGTTACCGTGTTCTTGCGGAAGCGGCCCTGCGACAGCAGAAACTGCTCCATATCCTCCACGGATACCCCGTTGCGGCTTTCCGCCTGTTCCCCCTTCTTCCGGCCGGGCAGGCGGCGGGTGCCATGCTCCTCCGTCTGACGGTAGCATGAAGTGAAGATGCCCGCCACGTCGCCCTGATAGTCGGCAAAGCGCTTCACCGCCCATTGTGTCGCCGCCACCTGGTCAGCCCCGTAGGCATTGAGCAGGTAGCCCATGCGCATGATGTACTCGTTGTGGTGGTGTTCCGTGTAGACCACACCCTCGTTGGCCAGCTCCGCTTCGGCCGCCAGGATGGCTTTCTTCAGCAAGGCCTGTTCCTTTTTCAGTCGTGCCGGATGCGCTTCCGGTTTCGGTTTGCTGACGACAAAGCACGTGGCTTTCGGCTGGAAGTAAACCTCCGGGTCGTGCGCCAGTCCGCTCAGGCGGGTCGAGTTCTTGCACTTCTCGTCGTAGGGCAGTCCGGTCAGCCGGGCATAATGCTCGTTCATCTGCCTGAAGGCCAGCACGTGCAGTTCCTGTTCCGAACGTGGATTGAACCTGGGCGCAGCCTCGTAGGCCGCCACCACCCGCAGCCCCGTGCCGCTGATGGTGGTATATGCCAGCACCGTGTGGCAGTCGGCGGCCACCAGCCGCCTGCATTCCTCCATCCGCTCGGCTGGGATATGGTCAAAGTCGGCCATGCACAGATGCGTCCATTCGCCGATGTGTTCCTTCCGCTTGCCGCCCACGAAGCGTACCGATACGGCAAAGCACGGGCAGGTAGCCTTCAGATAGGCGGCAGCCGATGTCTGTTGCTTTTGCAGGCACTCACGGTGCAGGCGGGTATGGTCAGCCAGTTTGGCGTCGGTACGAATCAGTTCGGCCACGATATTCAGGGTACTTTCTGCGGGTTGCAGGTCGGTGTAGCCTTTGAAAAGGCTGATGATGGTGTTTTTCATGATGATGTAGTTTGTTTGTTGGTTAAACAATAGGTTCATGCTTTTCACAGTAGGAACCTGCGTCAAAATAGAATAATTTTTCTCAAATAACCATGGCGTCCGTTATCCATATATGCGTACCGGACGGCTATGAATTTAACATATTTAACTTTAAGAAATGAATAACGGACCACAGATGGGACGGATGAACGCAGATTGAATTTTAATTTAAGTTTCTGATTTGATGTTTCATTGGAAGTTAAGAAGTTATAGAAGTTATCACTTCGCTTTGCTCTATTATTGGCAGTAGCAGGTCTATCGGCCTTTAACTCCTAAGCCCGCCCTGGCGGGCGATAACTTCTTCTAACTCCTTTAACTCCTGCAAGTTTTGGTAAAACTGAAACTTCAATATCTTGGCTGAGCTGTTACGTGCATTTGTCAAACCTTAAAATTTTTCTGTAAGATGAAGAAAAGTCAAAAGCAGAACCCCCATTTGGGTGAGTTCATCGCACGTTTGCAATGCATTGTTCCGGTAGACGGGCATATACTGACCGAGAAGGAAATTTGTAGTAAGGCGCACCTTTCGCCCAACACGTTAGGGGCTATAAAAAAGGGCTGAATACGAATCTGTACGCCTATTATGCCGTCCTGCGCATCTATCAGCAGGCCTGTTGTCACAGCAAGGAGCTTACGCAGGTACAGTTCCTCACGGAGCTGCACCGCAGTCTGGAAGCCGATTTCCGGTTGCGCCATGCCGACCGCTAGTCTGACCCGCTCTGACTGAGCCTCTGCCGATATGCGCTCATGCCGCAGGTTATGTGTTTGACAGGTGTTGACCGACAGGTCGTTACCCCGATGCTTCCTCGTTGTCTGCCATAGCCTGCGGCTCAGTAAGTATGCAAAAACAACTGGCAAGTTGACACCTTGACACGTCAAATACAGACTTCTATATAGGAAAACAGTTTTTTGCTGACTGTTAATAGAATTAACAGTCAGTCTCCCCCACGCGCGTAAGGAATGTGTGTATAGAGGATGACAACCTGTCAACTAAGAAGTTTGAATTTAAATTCATAACTCATAATTCTGAAATCGGGTAACTCTTTATTCTCCACTTTCTACGTATGAAGGGGCGAGGATGGCAAGTGAGTGGATATATTTGTTAGGCGACAACTATTTATGGATGTTCACCCCGCACTCAATGTAGAGAACTTTAAGTGGATTGTGTTAATTAAAGTCGTGTAATAATATATTAAATTGCTTGAACTTTAATAATAATAGATATATGCCATTAATATTTATAAGCTTATTGGTCTTATGGCTTATATAGATGTAATTATTCTAGGCATTTTTACTAATGTTGTTTTTTTATCATTATGTGTGAAATATGCAATATTGACAGGTAATGAGAATTGAATCTGTGATTTTTGTTTATGATTAAGATTGAAAATAGCAAAGATTGTTGTGGCTGTAATGCATGTGGTGATATTTGTGCACATAATGCCATTACTTTTAAGATTGATATTGAAGGATTCTGGTATCCGGAAGTAGATAACAGTAAGTGTAATAATTGTGGGCTATGCGAGAAAATATGCCCAGAGTTACATATTAGTGAACTTAAAAAGAATGATTTCGAAAAACCTATTTATACTATAGCGGCAATTAATAAGGACATGAGCATTCGTTGGGATAGTACATCTGGCGGAGCTTTTTCTGCATTAGCTGATATAATGTATGAACAAGGGGGCTATGTTAGTGGCGCAATTTATAATGAAGATTTTTCAGTTAGAAATTATATTTCAAACAATCCGAAAGACTTAGCTATATTACGTAGCTCCAAATATTTACAAAGTAATGCTGTAGGATTGTATTCCGAAATACGTGATTTGCTTCGTAAGGGTGAAAAGGTTCTTGCTTGTGGTACTCCTTGTCAAATGGCAGCATTACGTTCTTTTTTGCGCAAAGAGTACGAGAATCTTATCATTGTAGACTTTATCTGTCGGGGTGTTAATTCTCCTAAAGTCTATAGAAAGTATCTAGATTCTTTAGAGCGGAGATATGGGGGGAAAGTTGTTTATGTAAAGGCTAAAAATAAGGAATTGGGTTGGCGGAATCTAACCCGAAAAGTGATGTTTGATAACGGTAAGGTATATTATGGTGTTAAAATGAATGATGATTTTCGGCGCGGTTATCATACTAATGTATTCTGTCGACCTTCTTGTTACACATGTAAATATAAAGGTTTTCCACGTATGGCAGATATCACTATTGCAGATTATTGGGGGATTGAGAAAATTGATAAGAATCTTGATAATAATATTGGCACTTCCATGATATTATTAAATTCTAAGAAAGGCGTGGATTATTTTGAGAAAGTAAAGGATAAGCTCGAATGGAAGTATACAGAATTTGAGTCTATATTACCTGGTAATGTGGCTTTGTTTAAATCTATAGAACCTGCGAAAATAGATAGGAAGCAGTTTTTTGAAACACTGAATGATTTTACATTTGAGGAGGTGGCTCAAAGATTTTTCCCATTAATAAAGAAAGAAAATCTTCCATTGAAAAGTAGGATAAAGCAAGTTCTTAGATTCTATTATCATTTTTATAAGCGAATGGGTAATTCAATCAAGGCATATTATAATTTTTTGTGGTTACATAATCGTAAAAATACAGTGAGTAGCTGGAAAGAGCGAAATGTTATTTATACTATGCCGGGTGTTGTGTTTGATATTCATCCTACTGCTAAAATTATTATAAATGCTCCATTTGTATATGGAAACCGTCCTGTAAAAGGTATGTGTTTGCCGACTTGTTTGCGGATGGAGGCCAATACAATATTGAATATTCATGGTGGTCCATTAACCCGTTATGGTGATGCTCCTTATAATTTACGTTATGGGGCTTATGTTGAAATTGTTAATGGAGGAAAACTTGTTTGGGGACAAGGGGCTGCTAATGTGGGATTGACAATTATGTGTGCTAAAGAAATAACAATTGGCAATGGTGTTCGTATAGGGCGTAATGTTTCAATTAGGGATTGGAATGGGCCCCATGTAATTATAAATAGTCACTATAAGAATCATGCTCCTGTCCATATCGAGGATCATGTTTGGTTATGCTCTGGCTGTACTATAATGCCAGGGGTTACAATAGGTACTGGTGCTGTTATAGCTGCTAATGCGACAGTAACAAAAGATGTTCCTCCACATTGTTTGGTAGGTGGTTCTCCTGCGAAAATTTTGAAAGAAAATATAGAATGGTATTAATATGGAGTATGTGCAATTAAATACAGGTTTTAAAGTTCCTGTTTTGTGTTTTGGACCGGGTATGTTAACTCGTGGAATGAAAGTGTCAGAAGGAATTCTAGGTAAGATTTTATATCATATTGATTATAGATATAGAAAATATATTTATGAGAATGCAATAAGTTCTGCTATTGAATTAGGATACCGTTTTATTGATTATTCTGTAGCTTATGGCAGAGAAGATATAATAGGAAAAGCTGTTAATAAATCTGGTTTAAAACGTTCTGAATTCGTTTTGACTACTAGAATTCCAAATCAAGCCCAATTCGTAGGAAATGTTAAAGATGTTATATACAGAAGTTTAGATAAGTTTGGTGTAGATTATATTGATTTATTAATGTTTCATTGGCCTGTTAAGGATAAGTATATTTCTACATGGAATCAAATGCTTGATTTGAAAGATGAAGGCATTTGTAGAAATTTAGGTGTTTCAAATTGTAACATACACCATATTGAGAATATTATAAATGAGACAGGAGAAATACCAGCAATTAATCAGGTTGAGATTCATCCATTATTTACTCAAAAAGAATTATTAGAATATTCAAATCAAAAGGGTATAGTTTTAGAAGCTTATACCCCTTTGGCACGTATGGATGAAAGAATGGTCCGTCTTCCTAAAGTAAAATTGTTAGCAGAAAAATATAAAAAGACTATATCTCAGTTAATATTGCGTTGGCATATTCAGAATGGTATAATACCTGTATTTCGGTCGCTCCATAAACAGAGGCAATTAGAGAATATGCAGATATTTGATTTTATGATCTCCAAAGAAGATATGTTAGAAATAGATTCTATTAATATAAACTCTCGCTTGAGATATGATCCAGATAACTGTGATTTTTCAATATTATGAATGTTGTATAAATTATTAGAAGAGGTAAAAGAATTAATTATATTGTACTATTCAGTTGACTTGTAAATAATGGCAGGAACGTCTTCCAATAAAATTATAGCTAAAAATACAGTGTTATTATATACGAGGATGTTGTTTGTGATGTTAATTTCACTATATACATCACGTGTGATATTACAGAAACTGGGCATTGATGATTATGGAATTTATCAAACTGTTGGAGGAATTGTAGGGTTATTGTCTTTTATAAATGGTGCTTTAAGTAGTGGAACCTCTCGTTTTTTAACTTTTGAGTTAGGACGTAATGATAAGGAAAAGTTGCGAAAAACTTTCTCTACTACATTAACTGTACACATTTGTATAGCGATAATGGTTGTAGTTCTAGCTGAAACATTTGGGTATTGGTTTTTGTATAATAAATTGTTGATACCTGTAGAACGATTAAATGCTGCAATTTTTGTGTTTCATATTTCTATAATTACAGCGGTATTTACATTAACACAGGTTCCTTATACAGCTGTTATCATTGCCCATGAGCAATTATCAGTATTTGCCTATATTGGAATATTTGAGGTTGTTGCAAAATTGCTTATTTTATATCTTTTAAATATTGGCAATTGTGATAAATTAATTTTGTATGCAATAATGTTATTTTTTGTGCAATTGCTAATAGTATTATTTTACCGAATATATTGCCATAAAAAATACGAAGAGACAAAATACTCATTTTTTATCGATAAGCAGATATTTAAGTCTGTTGCAGGTTTTTCTAGTTGGAGTCTAATAGCAAGTGGTTCTTCTGCATTAAATAATCAAGGAATTCTAATGTTGTTGAATATGTTTTTCTCTCCTGCAGTAGTTGCAGCACGTGCAATTTCTATACAAGTCAATATGGCTGTGAACCAGCTTGTAACAAACTTTAGGACAGCAGTAAATCCGCAGATTGTAAAAAGATACGCTTCGGGGGATTATGCTGGTTCTATGATGCTATTGTTAACATCTACAAAATACTCTTATTATTTATCTCTTTTAATATGTCTGCCTTTATTTTTTTTGGTAGAACCATTATTAAAATATTGGTTATCTATTTTGCCTGAATTTACAGTTGTCTTTGTGAAACTAATAATTGTACAGGCTTTATTTCAAGTATTTGATACTTCTTTTTATACTGCATTGTATGCTAAAGGGCGTTTGCGGGAAAATGCATTAATATCTCCGGTTTTGGGATTACTACAATTTCCATTAGTATATGTTTTATTTAAAATGGGATATTCTCCTATACTTCTTTCGTGGGTAAATTTGTGCCTTTATGCACTTTTAGGGTTAGTCGTGAAGCCTATTTTATTAGTTAGGATAGTTGGATATAAATGGGCGGACATTGGTATGGTTTTTAAATCATGTGTTATAGTGACTATCTGTGCTTTACCATTTCCTTTGCTTCTTGTGTATTTTGTGGATGTTGATTCTTTAAATATTCTACGGGTTATTGTTTTGGTTGTATTTTTAGCATTGGTAGTAGTTATGTCTGTTTATTTTGTGGGGATTGATAAAAAGACAAGAACTGCAATAAAATCTATTATAGTACGATATTTTCGTTTATAAGTACCCTATATCTTCCTATATTCTATTTCCTGCAATTCTACTATCTGTTTTATCTTCTGAAACCTATTGAACCGATATTTTCCTTAACCATTTTATAGTGGATTGGGTGATTATGAATATCATGGCAATAGCAATGTTTATTGGTGAGTTTTTGGCCTTGAATAAGAAGCTTGATTTATGCTTGCAATTACTGATTCTAAATGAGAGCTTATGAATCTTGACAAAATAGGAGTGTATAGATGGACTGTAGAAGATAATAGCAGATATTTATAATTTAGATGACTGTCTTCAGCATGAGAATGTCGGCTTGAAAAAGAATAGAAAAAGCTTCCCAAAGAATCTTTCTTATGGGGTACGTTAAAATTGGATACTTGCATACTGTCGCTGATACTTGAAAATTGAAATTTGTGTAGATATGGATTCTATATTTTCTTTATCTCAACAATCACGTATTTTGAATTTTTTACGCTTCCCTTTGGCCTGTATGGTCGTCATAATCCATTGTAAAATTAATGAAAGTGGGTGGGTCTTACCACAATGGTCTGATGGTATTACAGGTGAAGAATTTAGTACAGCTATACAAATACTGTTTTCAAATATATTGTGTGGAATTGCTGTACCTATCTTTTATCTCATATCAGGATATTTCTTTTTTTATGGTACGGATGGTTTTGCTATAAATTCATATCTTAGAAAGCTTAAAAAACGTGTACGTACACTTTTGGTTCCATATATCCTTTGGAATTTGCTTTACGTTTTTTATGTTGTCTCTTTAATATTTATGGGCTTTATTGTAAAAAATGAGCCCTTGTCAAATATAGAAACATTTTTTGAAGGAAATGGATGGCTAAGAATGTTTTGGGATTGTAATGTTTGGGGAATATATAAAGTAAATATATTGGGGCATTCTATCCCTAATTCTGGACCTATTTTAATCCCAATGTGGTTTATTCGTGATTTGATGGTAGTCATTATCATATCTCCTATAATTTATTTCCTTTTACGTAAATTGAAATTATTGGTTGTTGTTGTTTTGGCTTTATGCTATATAACTGGTATTTGGCCTAATTGGCATGGATTCTCTGTTACAGCTATATTCTTTTTCAGTATAGGTGCTTATTTTAGTATTTATAAAATGAATATAATAAACGAATTAGCAAAACTAAAAAATATATCGTATGTCATTAGTTTCTCATTATTAATATTATTGGTATATTTAAATGGTAGGTATTCATTATTGGGTGGATATATTTATCCTTTTTATATTATAGTGGGAGTTATAGCGGTTATTAATGTAGTTGCTGCATTGGAAAAAAGGGAGAAACTTTTCAATTTAAAATGGAGTGATGCTACATTTTTTATTTATGCTTTTCATGGATTGATCGGACTTACGATAGCAGAGGTGATTTTAGGTATCATCTTTTCAACAGATAATAATTGTTGGTGGTGCATTATTATTCATTATTTATTAAAACCTATTCTTACTGTTTGTATTTGTCTTATGGTTTACGATTTAATGAGAAAGTCTGTACCTCGATTCCTGAATGTATTAACAGGTAATAGACGGTAATAATCATAATATAGTAAACCTCTATCTTCGTATTTGCCATATTTATTAAGAGTAAAGTATTCTATGGGAGTAATTTCATATTCCTTTGCAGAGCAAAAGTAAAAACTTATTAACTATACTGTATTGAATAAACCTTTTCCCTTTAAAACTTTAGGAGAATTATCTCTAAAATTTAATAAATTATATATTATATGAGAGTCGGTATATTGACTTTACCACTTCATACTAACTATGGAGGAATTTTGCAGGCTTATGCTTTGCAGACGGTATTGGAACGGATGGGGCATGAAGTTCACATAATTGAAGAAATTAACTTTCCTTTGCGGTTGCCTTTATGGAAAAAACCGTTTAGTTACGGAAAAAGAATTGTAAAAAATATATTAGGTCGTAAATGTATTGTATTATATGAACAAAAATATAATAAAGAACAACCTATAATACAGCAGTATACAGATCAATTTATAAATCAATATATTCATATTGCAAAGTATAAGAAATTCTCTACTATTATGGAATCTGAATATGATGCGATTGTCGTTGGTAGTGATCAAGTTTGGCGTCCTAAATATTTTGGACATAATCAGATAGAAAATGCTTATTTGAAATTTGCCAAAGAATGGAATATCAAACGCATTGCTTATGCAGCTTCATTTGGGACCGATGAATGGGAATATACATTTAGACAAACACAAGAATGCAGATCTCTTGTGAGAATGTTTGATGCTGTTTCTGTGCGAGAAATCTCAGGGGTATATTTATGTAAAGTAAATTTAGGAATAAATGCTCAGCATGTATTAGATCCAACTTTGCTTTTGGATAGAGGCGATTATGTAAGATTGTTTAAGGAGAAGAGTATTTCTAGAAGTGAAGGAACATTATTAAATTATATATTAGACGAAACTCCGGAAAAGGATGCTTTGATAAAGAATGTTGCTAATTCAAAATGTTTGATACCCTTCCGCGTAAATTCGAAAGTCGAAAATTCAAGTGCTTCTCTCTTCGAACGTATACAACCATCAGTAGAAAGTTGGTTAAGAGGGTTCTATGATGCAGAATTCGTCATAACAGATTCCTTTCATGCCTGTGTGTTTTCAATCTTATTTAAAAAACAATTTGTAGTTTGTGGAAATGAAGAAAGAGGATTAGCAAGATTAAAATCATTATTATCAATATTTGGACTTGAAAATAGGTTGATCACAACTATTGAGCAATTACAAGAACTACAGGAAATAGACTTTGATAAGGTATATAAAAGGTTGGATGAGTTTAAAAAAACTTCCTGGTCGTTTTTATATGAAATGTGCCAAAATTAGATATGGTATTGATGATTTTATCTCATTCTTATTTATTTTGTAATTGTAAAATACTTTTGCCGGCTGCAATTTGTCTAATTGTTTTTTGTGGAGTCAATTAAGATAAATATGACTTATATGGTGCAGACTTATTTAATTGTGTGTTAATTTTATATACATTGTTTATGCCTTTAGTTAGTATTATAGTTCCTGTTTATAATGTGGAAAAGTATCTACCACGTTGTATTGATAGTATATTGGGTCAAACATATACAGATTTAGAACTTATATTAATAGATGATGGTTCACATGATTCAAGTGGTCATATTTGTGATGAATATGCTTTAAAAGATAAACGGATTCGGGTGTTTCATAAAGATAACGCTGGTGTAAGTGCTGCACGTAATTTAGGAATATCTAAAGCAGCAGGAAATTGGATAATGTTTGTAGATAGTGATGATTGGGTGGATATTAATGCTATAAAATATGCTTCTAAATATTTCGAAGAAAATGACTTAATACGCTTTTCATATAAATCTGTTTTTGCAGAAGATGAACAACGAAATGAGGATTTTAAGCTTAAAATGTATGATTCAAAAGAATCTTTTATTTCAGATGTAATAACACAGAGAACTTATGTCGCTGTATGGGGTACTTTGTATAAGAGAGATTTGTTTACACCAGATGTGCAATTTGATCCTGCAATTTCTATTGGAGAGGATTGGCTTATATTTGTCAAACTATTAAATAACAGTCACTCATTTAGAACTATAGATAAACCAATATACTTTTACAATCAATATAAACAGAATGCTTGCACGTCTTTAGCTATAGTTAAAAAAAAATGTACTGTATTCTTGGCTATAGAGCAAATTGGAAAAAATGTGGACAAAAAAATACATGAAAAGGAGTTGCAATATATTAAATTAATACAGTTATATAGTATCTTAGCGTCAATCATTTTTCTTAAAGAAAGAACCAAAATGATAGCTTATACATTTGAACACGTTTCTGTATGTTGGAATGAAATATTTACAGCAAATATAAATTTTAAAATTAGGTTTTTTCTCTTTGTTTTGTTTTTGTATAGGAAAGTGATATTGGCATAAACTATACAAGGCAATGCAATATATATTTATGTAAGCGTTCAAAAATGACATCTTGTTCCAAAGTATAAGAAGCTTGATTTTCGCTGCTGTAATTAAATAATCAATAAGGCATGTATAGTAGTAGAGATTTTTGAATTCTTCTAACAATTTATTGGATCAAAGACTTTGGAAGAATCGCTTGAGGGTAATTACTCAATTTGAGCACAGAGCAAATTTATTTGTTTTGCTGAGTGTGAGAATAATCTTGCAGTCAACAATTTGTTTATCTGTTACAAGGCAGAGGAGATGCCACAAGGGGGGCATACAGGGCTCCTGTCTGAAAAATAAAGTATCCTACAATCTGTTACAAGGGAACTTGGTGTTCAAGTATATGAGGCAGTAAAGTATTATCAGCTGCCCGTTCAGTTTAGTAGATAAAGTTCAATTGTTAATTACTGTCCGTTTTTATAATTTATGCTACTTTTTTCTGAAGCTCTTAGGATAGTGTTCGATAAGTTGATACCTTCCTTTTCTTCTTTATTACTGATTATGTAATATGACTCCATGGAACAATCAATCCTGCTTGATGAGCTTTTCGATAAGGCAGAAAACGAGTAGCTGCTGGCAAAGCTTGACCGTATAACCTTGTAATTGCTGGCTTTGGATGAGAAAATTAACAAGTATGAACCAAAATGATTGATGAGTTGAAGCGTATGCTGTCGGATCGTGATGTCCTGATAGAGAAACTTCAGAATGAGAATGTCGCTTTGAAGAAGTCACTGAAAATTTCTTGAATGGATAATTTCCATTGATTAATTATTTACCATTACTTCGATTCGATTTTTTGAAATCTAAAAGAGAAAAGCTTCCTAAAGCGGTTTTCCTTATGTGGAATGTCAAAATTGGATGCTTGCGATTTCTGGCACTGAAAGGTACCTTTTCAAAGGGGTATGCCATAAATTGAGTGCTTACACATAAAATGGAGAAGTTATTTTAATAAAATAGAGAAATTTAAAATATGCTTTATTCTTTATATGCTTTATTTAAAAGAATCATCTTATTATTCTGCTTTTTTGTTTATTTCTTTCCTTTTAAGATTTATGGATTTGAGCCTCGTATGTTTATCTTAGTTATTGCTATAGCTCTTTTTGTAAGAAGAAGAGGTAATTTTAGTAATATTATTAAGATCAAAAAAATATATTTTAAAACGCTTAGGATACCATTTGTAATAGGTTTTTTATCTTTGATCTCTATTTTAATAAATTCTACTAGTGATATATCATTTGTAATTTATCCGCTACAGATACTTTATTTATTATTGCTTTCGTATGCTATTTTTTATATTTTGATATCATTTTATCCTTGTATAACTTTTGATACAATAATTTATTATGTTATATTGATACTACTTATTCAAGGGGTTATATCAATTATAATGTTTCTTAATCCTAGGATAAATGATTTTCTATTTAGTTTGCAAGGTATTGATATGACTTCTAGAGCGATACTAATGTATCTGGGACAAAGATTGATAGGCTTGGGGTGTTTTTATTTTGGAGGTGGGTTAATTTATGGTTTTGGATTAATCTTGTTAGTTCTGCTATTGTTGAAAAAAATAAATATAGATAAAACCTTGCTGATTTTCTTATATATAACCTTGCTTATTATTGGAATATTTTTTGCCCGTACTTGCTTGATTGGAGCTGTTATAAGCTCTATATTGTTGTTTGTAAACTTATTTCATCTTAAAATAAAAACATATATATTTAGTTTATTTATTAGATTTTTTGTAATAACGTCACTCGTACTATCCGTCCTTATTTTCATATATAATTTTGTTCCCTCAATTAAGAATAATTATAGTCAGATTGTTGATTTTGGATTTGAATTATTTATCACATATTTTGAAGAGGGGGAGATCAAAACGGATTCAACTGAAGGTTTAAAAACGATGTATAGATGGCCGCAAAATAATAAAACTTATATAATTGGTGATGGCCGCTTTATTGGTGATGGTGGAGAAGGATATTATCAAAGTACTGATGTTGGATATTTACGTTTGATATATTATTTTGGATTATTTGGAATGTTGCTAATGATCTTACAAAATATGTATATAATCTTATGTTTGATACATTATGAAGATAATAAATACACAAAACAAATGTATATCCTAATATTCGTTTATTTCCTATTATTAAATTTAAAGGGATATATAGATTTTACACCTTATTTGTTTATTTTCTTGCATTATTATATATATAGAATTGGAATTAGCAATTATCAATTGGATAAGGCTTGATTTGTTGTAAATAATTATAGTAGCAAATGAAAAAGAAAATAGTGTTTTTTCTTGATGGATTGAATTTTGGAGGAGTTGAGAATGTAGTCATGCAGTTGGTTAGTCATATTGATTTAGAAAAATTTGAGCCTTATGTAATAAGACTTTATAAAGATCAAAATGAATTAGAAAGATTATTTCCTGCCAATGTAAAACTATATACACTTCCATTTTCTAAAAAAAATAGAGGTTTTTTTTTCTATCTTCTTTATTTTAGAAAATTGTGTTTAATGTTGAGAGAAATATCACCAGATGTAATACACGCGCATAATTCTTCTTTTTCCTATTTTTATTTAGTCTGTGCGATGAAAGTCTCATTATGTTATGTAAAGAACATTCGTACAATACATTTCTCAGGATTTTTTTTCTTGAATAAAAATATTAAGGATCGTGTGAGATTGTTTTTTGATAAGTTGGCAACAAAAATATCTAAAACTATTGTGGTTGTTTTGACTAAATCGTCATATCGTATGATAAAAGATCTGTATGGGGATGTGCCGATGCAATGTATTCCTAATGGTGTTGATTGTGATAAAGTTTATAATCCTTATTTAAGAAAAGAACTTACCAAATCGATGCTTAAAATACCTGATAAGGCAAAGGTTATAATATATGTTGCTAGATTGGTTGATGGGAAAAATCATTTTACATTGTTTAATGCTTGGAAAAAAATAAATGAAATAGGTAAATATAATGCATATTTACTCATTGTAGGTGATGGGGTATTACTTTCAGATATGAAAAGTTATGTTTATGAATCTGGTATTAAAGATTCTGTTATATTTACTGGTGGCGTATCAAATGTAGTTGATTATTTATCAATTTCAGATATTGGAGTTTTTCCATCTTTGTCTGAAGGCTTTGGTTTGGTTCTATTAGAAAAGATGGCTATGGGGTTGCCTACAATCGTTTCTAATATACAAACCTTTGTAAATTTAGTGAAAGATCACGAAACAGCAATCTTTTATGACGTTTTAAATCCAAGTGATTTGTCTGATAAAATAATATATTTATTAGAGCATGAATCTTTGTGTAGAGAGATAGGTGAAAATGCTCGTCTGCTTGTGAAGCAGAAATATTCTCTTGATAAGATGTGTGAAAGTTATATGAATATTTATGATGCGTAATTTGATCAATCTGATAATTTCTAAGTTGAAACGTGAGGACTTTAAAATTGATCCTTCTATACCTTTAATTTATATTTTTAGATTCCTCTTTTCCCGTATAATTTCACTTATATACGGATGTTTGAGATTATATACCTTTAAAAGAGTTTTCGTGCATTATTCATGTGTTATTAAATGTAGCTCTAGGTTTAGATTTGGATATAATCTTAATATTGCTTATGGATGTTATGTTAATGCTTTGTCTAAAGAAGGTATTGTAATGGGGTATAATGTCTCTTTAGGTAGATTGACTCATATAGAGTGTACTGGAAGTATGAGTAATATCGGAAAAGGCATTAAAATAGGAGATAATGTAGGATTAGGTACTCATGGTTTTTGGGGTGGCGCTGGTGGTATTGAAGTTGGTAATGATACTATTTTTGGAAATTATGTATCATTACATTCAGAGAACCATAATTATGCTGATCTAGATATTCCTATTCGCTTACAGGGAGTAAATAGGAAAGGGATAAAAATAGGTAATAATTGTTGGATTGGTGCAAAGGTAACAATATTGGATGGAACAGTTTTGGGTAATGGCTGTATTGTTGCAGCTGGTGCAGTTGTTCGAGGAACTTTTCCTGATAACGCAGTTATAGGTGGAGTTCCTGCTAAAATACTAAAAATGAGAAAATGAAAAGAGTTGTTTGTTTCCATTTATTAAATGATTTTAGTGGTAGTCCCAAGGTTTTGCGATTGGTATTAGATGGATTACTCAAGAAAGGGATAAATATTGAATTACTAACCTCAAATGGATGTGGTGCATTATCGGATTTAGAACAATATAAACAGATTCGTTTATATAAATATAAGTACACCTTCTCTATCAATCCAATAGCTACTTTGATACGTTATATAGTTTTACAGTTTTATACATTCTTTTTCTCGTTCCGTTATTTATTTGCGAAAGATATTGTGTTTTATGTTAATACAATATTGCCGATAGGAGCTGTTCTCGCAGGGAAACTAATGGGTAAAACAGTCGTGTATCATTATCATGAAAATGCAAGTACAAAAAGTAAATTCTATAGATTGCTTGCTGTTTTAATGCAGCTGCTGGCTTCTAAAATAATATGTGTATCTGAATATCAGCGTGCTTTTTTACATCGAAAAAAGGAAGTGTATGTTGTCCCTAATGCTGTACCAGCTGGATTTTTAAGTCAACTGAAATCAAATTCTCGAGAAGCTTATAATAGAAAATGTATTTTAATGTTGGGCTCCTTGAAACATTATAAAGGTACATTAGAATTCATTGAACTTGCTAGGCGTTTACCTCAGTATCGTTTTGAATTAGTCTTGAATGAGAATTCAGAGAATATTGTTAGGTTTTGGCGTGAGAATCAGGTTGGGGCTTTGAAAAATTTGATTGTTCATTCACGACAAGATAATGTTGCGCCATTTTATAATCATGCTTCACTTGTACTTAATCTTTCTAATAAGAAACTATTTGTTGAAACATTTGGAATGACCGCATTGGAAGCTATGTCTGCAGGATTACCTATTATAGTACCTACTGTTGGTGGTATTGCTGAAATGGTAGAAAATGGAGTTAATGGATATAAAATTGATGTGCAAGAGCTTGATGCTATTGAGGAAAAAATATGTTTGATGTTGGAAAACTATGAACTTTACAATCGTCTATCGGAAGGTGCGTTAAGTACCTCTCAAAGGTATAGCGAAGAAGTTATGATTGGGCAAATTTTTGATATAATCAATTAAATATGAAGCGTATTTCAATAATCGGTACAGTCGGAGTACCTGCTAATTATGGTGGCTTTGAAACCCTAGTTGAGAATATGATAGGTGAGAATGCCTCTTCAGATTTGACATATACTATATATTGTAGTAGTAAAAGTTATGCTAATAGGTTAGCCTCATACAAAGGTGCTAATTTAAAATATATTCCTTTACAGGCAAATGGTTCACAAAGCATTGTTTATGATATTTTGTCTTTGTTGAAAGCCACTTCTCAGAGTGATGTGATTTTGATTTTGGGTGTTTCAGGTTGTTGTTTCTTGCCAATTTATCGCTTATTTTCTAGAAAAAGATTGGTGATTAATATCGACGGTCTGGAACATCGGCGTGATAAGTGGGGTAAATGGGCACGCCGTTTCTTGAAATTTTCTGAGAAGATGGCTGTGAAATATGCAGATGTGGTAGTGACCGATAATAAGGGAATACAGGATTATGTTAAAGAAGAATATGGAATAGATTCTTCTTTAATTGCTTATGGAGGTGATCATGTGCTTCGTTCAATAACGGATGATGAATGTCAACAAATATTGAATAAATATTCTATTGGAGAGAGTAATTATGCTTTTTCTGTTTGTAGAATTGAACCAGAGAATAATGTACATATAACTTTGGAAGCTTTTAAGAAAAGCAAAAAGAATATTTTGTTTGTCGGGAACTGGCAGAGAAGTGAATATGGACAGAGTTTATTTAAAACCTATGGGCAATATGAAAATATACATCTGATAGATCCAGTATATGATTTGAATACATTATATGTATTACGAAAATGTTGTTCCGTATATATACACGGACATAGTGCTGGTGGAACTAACCCGTCTTTGGTAGAAGCTATGTTTTTTAAGAAACCGATTATTGCTTTCGATGTTGTATATAATAGGGAGACAACTGAAAACAAGGCTATCTATTTTAAAGATGTTGTAGGGCTGATTTCTTGTTTACAGTGTAGTGATGCTGATTTAAAAAATAATGCTGATTGTATGTATGAAATTGCTCAAAGGAGATATAAATGGAATATCATTGCGAAACAATATGAAGCTTTATATTAAATGAAATAGTATGAAAGGCATCGTCTTAGCCGGTGGTAGCGGTACCCGTCTGTACCCCATCACCAAGGGAATCAGCAAGCAGTTGATTCCTATTTTTGATAAACCCATGATTTATTATCCCATCTCGGTGCTGATGCTGGCAGGCATCCGCGAGATATTGATTATCTCGACTCCGCACGACCTGCCGGGATTTAAGCGTCTGTTGGGAGATGGCTCGGATTTTGGGGTACGTTTTGAGTATGCGGAACAACCGAGTCCAGACGGGCTGGCACAGGCGTTTATCATTGGAGAAAAGTTTATTGGGAATGACTCGGCATGTCTGGTGCTGGGTGACAACATCTTCCACGGCAATGGTTTCAGCGCCATGCTGAAAGAGGCGGTGCGCACGGCTGAAGAGGAGATGAAGGCTACGGTATTTGGCTACTGGGTGAGTGACCCGGAGCGCTATGGCGTGGCTGAATTTGATGATGAAGGCAACTGCCTGAGCATAGATGAGAAGCCGAAGGAGCCGAAGTCGAACTATGCGGTAGTGGGGCTTTACTTCTATCCGAACAAGGTGGTGGATGTAGCGAAGCATATCAAACCGTCGGCACGTGGGGAACTGGAGATAACGACGGTGAACCAGCGATTCCTGCAGGATGGGGAGCTGAAGGTGCAGACCCTTGGCCGTGGCTTTGCCTGGCTGGATACGGGTACGCATGATTCGCTGAGCGAGGCATCGACCTTTATTGAGGTCATCGAAAAGCGTCAGGGGCTGAAAGTGGCCTGTCTGGAAGGCATTGCGTTCCGCCAGGGCTGGATAACGGCAGAGAAGATGCGTGAGCTGGCACAGCCGATGCTGAAGAACCAATACGGGCAGTATCTGCTGCAGGTAGTGGAAGAGGTGGAAAGGACGGGGAAGTCGAATCTGTAAATCAGTGGTAAGCTTATTCAGTGGTGAGTGGTAAGTGATTAGTGGTAAGTAGTCATCCCGCACATGATGCGGGATCTATCCTATTTTTTTCAGACCCCGCATCAAGTGCGGGGTGACGGGCTACAGACTGGGAATGCACATACTCATCACTTATCACTCATCCTTAGCTTCGCTCAGGACATTTTTTGACTTTTTACATAAAGATATAGTCTTCATTAGCTTCGCTCAAAACTTCTTTTGATTTTTTACATAAAAGTATAGTCTTAATTTTTCATTCTTCATTTAATTATGGACGTAATCAAAACCGATATAGAGG
>ENA-UONS01001090-UONS01001090.1-human-gut-metagenome-genome-assembly--contig:-CS19-NODE-1090-length-27167-cov-4.920699_pt1 | contig 27167 bp, 22 predicted proteins | sample MGYA00242458_ERZ724005 | MGnify/ENA metagenome assembly ERZ724005
CGTTGGTTTGTTGCAATCGTATAGATATATTGTCCCTTACTTTCCGATTTTATATTATCAATATAGTATTCATTGGGGGCTATTGTATATTTTGTTATATCTTTTATTTCCGAATCAGAAATTATAACCTTTGATAAATCTACCTTTATATCCACCTTGTATAGATTATTTTCATATCGATCTTCTTTCCAGTGTTTAACGATTATATCTTTTCCCTTGTCTGTCATTCGGGCATTGTTAGTAACAACCATTGTTGTGCACACTTCCATTGGTTGCAAAAACATTTTCGCTTCATTCTCTAATGTTATTGGCAAGTTCGTCACATCTTTAACTTTTCTACTGGGACCAAAAATCCATAAATAAAGTGGACGTATACCCTTGAATCTTATTCTGCCGGGAAAATAAAATCCGTCAAATGATGCTTCATACTTATATATAGCAATAGATAAATCGTTATATTTGTTTATTCCTTTGGTGAAGATATTGGTTATTTCTGATTTTGCTTTATCCAAATTTCCAAACCTACTTTCAAAACAATAGTCGGAAAGTAAAATATTTATGGTATTATCATTAGTGGTCAATAAGATTTGCTCAAGAACTTTATCAATATCAGAAAAAGGTGAAGTACATTTCCCATGAATTTGGTTGAGCCATTTATTTATGGTGATTTTTTGTGGATTAATTTTATTATTAATGTAGTTTAGCGAGATAGTATCGTCATCTCCTTTATTTTCTTCTATTCTATCGTAAAACTCTTTAAGGATATTACCAGCATCATTTGTATTTCCTTTAAAAAAACCCTTTACACTACCTGAGTTCTCAACATAGAAATTATATGTTATAGGCTCTTTTTTTACTATTTCTATCTCTTTGGTGTTATCTTCATTTTTTGACTCACCACTGCGCGGATTTCCACAACTAGAGCATATCATTAAGTATAAGCAACTTAGGCTAACAATATAACTGCGCATCACAACTATTTTTTTCTTCTTCATATTAGTGATTTAAATCTTTTACTTTTTTACAACTTCAATAAACGCATTGGGAATGTATGCTGTAGCCATAGTTAGCAAACCATCAATAACAATTCCGACTCGCTGTTGCTCTTGATAACGAGCCACAATGCCTGTTACCCCCTTGAATTTCCCTTCAACTATACGAACTGCTTGACCCTTTTGGAATTTTTGCACCTCATCAATAGATACAATGATGTCATCCGCATCTGCTTTACAGATAATGCGAAGACTCTCTATCTGATTGTTGGAGACAATCAGTGGCTCTTTCTCGACTTTTTTGCTGATATGGAAGTGCCGATAGTAAAAACGGAGATAAGGAAGGTTTATGTTATCGTAAACAAAAGACTTGATTTCTTCTTCTGTGCCATAAGCAAAGAAAATATTGGGAAGACGTGACTCTTCTACTGTTTTACGTTTGCCATCTACAAGTCTGACGATAGAAAATGTAGGATAGAAAGCAGTTCCACCTTTACTTATAATATAGTCGTATGCTTTCTTTTCTCTTCCGTAAGTAGTACGTAGAGCGTACCAATGAGAATCCTCTGTTTTAGATGCAGAAGAGTGGTCGTTACCAGTTCCCGAAAGAGCGTTTTTGGTGCCCCCCCCTGTGTTTGAGTTCTCTACCAAAACTGTTTTTTGAACTTCGGGGAGGGCATCGGGGGTAAGCCCGGTGCTGGAAGGAACCAAACCGCCTCCTTGGGTGTTTGCACTTTTAATTGCAAGGTCATCAATATTCATATCGGTGCTAACTTTATTCTAGACAAAACTCAGCTAATAGGGCACAAGCCGAAATCCAGAGATTTTCTGTAATTTTAGACTCTGAGAACATAGCGGTAATCGTTTAAATGTTATAATTGAGTACTATAAATTTAATACTTTTATCGCTATGTCCCTAATTTTCAATAAAATATTTATTCGCTTATATCGAACTCACGTTAAATAGAATCACATTTAATTGCTTGTTCTAGGAATAGAGCAACATTTTCATGCTTACCTATATCATGACACATTTTGCCCAATGTTAGACAAGCGAAAGCATCAGAAGGATTTGAATTTAGAGCGTACTGTAACATTTCAGCTGCTTTTTCATATTCCTTGTTTTCTATATATGATATTGATTTTTACCTATTTTGTTATTTACAGTATCTATAAACTTCTTGTTTACTCCAACCTTCAAGATGATTGAAAATATTTGCCAAATCAATCATTGCTATTCCAACAAAACGTATGCAACTATGTATATTGATTCTTTAAATAAAGAATTATCAATTAATGCTTTAAATTTTTCTGCTTCTTGTTGATTTAAACCAATCAGCAAATCTTCTACATCTATCTCACTTTTTTTGATGAAATTGTAAATGGTGAATTTTCGTTCAAGATTATTCATGACTAATAATCTTCGTTTTTAAATTTGGTATTAAAGATAATTCTAATATCCATAGCATAGTTTAAGTTTGCACCAGAACCATCATCTCCCCCAGAAGTTATTCCAATGACCTCACCATAACTATTAATTAAAGCTCCTCCACTACTTCCATGATCAATCGGAACACTAATTTGAATTATTGCATTCCCTCTAATTTGAGAAATTTCACCAGAGCTGAATGTGTTTTCCATTCCTTTTGGACTTCCTATTGCATAGACTTTTTCTCCAACCTCATATTCTCTTTGAGTTATTGGTATATAATTGAATTTTCCTTCTATCCGGAATAGTATATAATCATATCTTTCACTATAAGCTAAAACTTCTTTTACCTTGTATTGTTTCCCATTATATAATTCAATAATCTCTGCTCCTATGTGAGTTCCTTTGAAAACATGATAATTGCTAATTGCTAATCCATCTTCACTGATAAAGAATCCAGAACCTTGATATTCATTTGTCGCATCTTTAGTGAAAATCATAAATACTGCTGAATTATATTTTTTGAATATTTGGGTGGCTTTTAATTCCTTTGGTGAAGAGCTAATTGGAATTTGAGCTAGAATAGAAGGATTCGCTTGTCGTTCTTTGGGTGTGGTTGAATTTGGTGTGGTTGAATTTGCTGATTTTGATTCGATAATTGGAGATGGAGGTGGTAGTATGCTTAAGCTTGTGGTGTAATTAGTTTGGGCGTATTTTAGAGCGTAAGGTATATCTACAAGTACACCTATAAAACCCGTAAAAAGCGTATTCCACCAGATAGCATTGTTATTTTTGGTATTTGCTTGAATGGTTTTACTTTCATAACCTTCCTTTTCAAAGGTAAATTCTTTTTTCACTCTTTTAGTCCTGAAAGCACATGGGGTTATACCGATATAATTACCTTCGGCATACACTTTTGCCCCTTGTGGTTGAGAATCAATATAAACAGTTTGTCTTCTCGCCCAAGAGAGCAACACAACTACTTGATATGATTCCTATTACAATTATAATTGTAATAAATTTAAAATGTTTCATGGCTATTTCAATTTTGGTATCAACTTTTCTGAATGTTTTGCAATATATTTTTTATAGTATTCTTTCTGTGACATTGAGACTTCGATTCCTACATTCTTTCACATAACTGAAGCCAGAGTGCACGACATGAATGCGATGGATATGATTCCCTACGAAGAAAGTTCGTTCTATATCTTCGACCGTGGCTACAATGACTTCAAGCGACTCCACAACATAGAGAGCATAGGAGCTTACTTCGTAGCAACCGGAAGGAATAGCCGTCTCGCCAGGAATCTTCGGCTCATGCGACAGGTCGCGCACCCGGTCCTCCAGCGTATCACAAAAACGGGTACCCCCAACCCACAGGCACCCGATCGTATACGCTGCTTTCAGATATTTGCGCACCAAAAGCAGTTCCATGACTATTCTGTTACCGTTTTCTCCTCTCCCTTGCCTTTCGAACCACGGCGGGCAGCCTGAGTGCGGGCATAATCCACCGCCTCGTTGATCTTCGCCGAAAGGGCTGTATAAGCATCAGCTCCATAAACAATTTCGTAGGCCTGGATCAGATTGGCCAGATTTTGAAATAATTCCTGTATACCCCGACGGGCAGTCTTTACCTGACCCGACAATTTCGTGGAATTATCGGATTCCCGGTTAAGGAACAAGCTGTCAAATTCCGTACAGGCTTCTTTTAATTTCATCAGCCATTCATCCAGATGTAACAGGGACAGCAAGGCTTTATTTTCAGCAAGTTCGAGGTCCTGAAGCAAATTCGCCAAAACACCCGATTCCTGCAAATAAGGCAAACGGTCGATCCCTTTTCCATATTTCCCGATCACATGAAGTAATTTCAGGGCAGCATCGGCTTTCTCTTCTTCCGGAAATACGGTATAAGTTTTCACGATACCGGCCAATGCCCGGTAAGCGTCATCACGCTTTTTATCGGCATCGGTCAATTTCAACGAAAGTACATTACCACGCTCCAACACCAGCACCTCATCGTATACTTTCAGCTGCTTCTCAAAACTTTCTGCAAAGGCAGACAATTTCAACTCTTCCAAATTCTCTTCCTTCAAATAGGAGAGAACATTCGACATAACCTGAAAATGTTCCAGATTACGTAACGCATTCAAATTAGTTGAAGTGATCATAGGTTTTAATGTTTAAAATTAGACATTACCCCTCCATCCTTTTTCTCGAATATCTGTCAGCCAGACCTGAAATCATACCAAAAAACTTAGTCCGGCTATGATGTTTCCTGAAAATCAAAAAGATCTTTTTAAAACATTTTGCAGCAAGCCGTCAATCCGGTTGTTTTTTATGCTGCAAATTGCAGGAGAAAAATTATCACTGTAATTATCTTGCTGCAAATTGCAGGAAGAAATTTTTGCCTTTTTATTTTTTCCTGCAATTTGCAGGAGATAATTTACAGCTATTTTTGAGCTGCTGCATTTTGTTTCACATTTTGTCACTACGGGGAGAATCGAACTCCCGCTCCCGAACCATCGTAGCGGCGTTGCCTTCGGGGGTTTCCCCACCGGATTGGATACCGGTTCACGCCCGGTCTGTTACCCTACGCGTGTAGCAACCCACGGCGACGCCACCGGGAGACTCTTTACCGTCCAAACAAGAAAAGGAGCCCGTTCAGCCGGAAGAAGAAATAAACTGAAAAGAAAACTATCGTCGGGAATAACAGATAAGATTATAAAACACAGAACATATTGAAAATTTGAACTGATCGTACAAATATTGCCGGCAATATGTTTACCCCCCAAAAAAACGAACGATTAAATTTGTAATGGAAAATAGCTGGGGGAGGTTAATGAATAAATTTTGAAAAGACTGATTAGGTGAGGATTATAAAATAACAAAAAAAGAAAACAGATTTAAAACACCAACCGTTTTAATCGTTCGTTTTTTAACATTCAAACTACTTGATTATCTCTTTATAGGAATTATTACAAAGATACATTTTATTTCAATAACACAAACAATAATTGACTTTCATCCTCAAAAAAATCTCGACTACAAATAAATCCCCAATAATTATCCCGGTCCCTGACCAAACCGGAAACACGGAGCAATCGCATAAGGAAGCATACGGCAGGCCGGGCGATTTATTAAAAATCAGCGGAAAGCTTCGGGGATTTCTTTGTCACCTTTGCGGGATTTCACCCCCAGCTCTTTCAATTTCAAAGTTTGAGAGATCAGGTTGCCGTTTCCTTCTTTCAGGCGGCTTAGAGCCTGATGATAGCTCTCTTCTGTACGTTGGATGTTGTCGCCGATAGCGGTCAGGCTTTCCAGAAAAGCCACACATTTATCGTAAAGCTTAGCTCCCCGTTCAGCGATTTCCTGAGCATGGCGGTTTTGGTATTCCCGGCTCCATAAATCGGCAGTGAGTTTCAAAGATACGATCAGATTGGAAGGACTCAACAACAATACCCTTTTCCGATAAGCTTCATGCCAAAGGGTAGGTTCCGACTGCATAGCCAACACATAAGAAGATTCGTTGGGAATAAACAACATCACAAAATCCAGGGCACCGTCACACCAATCGCAATAATTCCTGGCAGACAATTCGTCTATATGTTTCCTTACCGACAACAAATGGGCCTTCAAGGCAACTTCCCGTTCCGTTTCGGTCTCTGCATTACAATAATCGACGTAGGCGGTCAACGAAACTTTAGAATCGATAATCACCTTCCGGTTATCAGGATACACCACAATCACATCCGGCCGCATCGTGTTCCCGTTCTCCGTCCGGATCACCCTATCGCTTTCATCTTTCAACGTTTCCTGAATGAAATACTCCCTTCCTTTCGTCAATCCCGAATTTTCAAGAATTCGTTCGAGAATCATTTCTCCCCAATCACCCTGCGTTTTCGTATTTCCTTTCAAAGCATTGGTTAAATTGACGGCATCCTCCCGGATCCGATTATTCAGCTGCACCAATTCTGCGATCTTTCGTTCCAGTACGGTCCGCTCGACCGTTTCTTTCGAATAGCTTTCTTCCACTTTTTTACGGAACTCCTGAATATCTTTATTCAAAGGGCTCAGTATACGCTCTATATTTTCCCGGTTCGCTTCCGTAAAACGCCGGGATTTATCCTCCAGGATATCGTTTGCCAGATTTTGAAACTGTTCTTTCTGTAAAGCCGCTATTTGCAAAATCTCCTCTTTTTGCCCCCTCCATTTTTCTTCCGTCTGCCGCAAATTCTCCTTCAACCGTTCATTATCGCGGATCCAGGCCATTTTTTCTTCCTGCCATCGCTGTTCCTTCTCTTCCCATGCTTTCGCTTTTTCCTGCAATATCCGAAGATTGACCTCCATTCCTTTTCTCCCGATACGGGTCGAAAGATAAGTCAGTAAACCACCTATTCCGGCTCCTGTCAAAAAATATAGTAATACTTCCATTGAAAAACAGCTTCATTATAAAAATAAAACAGACTCAACCGTTATCACCGTTTCATCTGTTTTATCTTTTGTTCTATTTCATCCGTCGTTTATCGTCTTATCTTTTCTTGCGGGAACGACCTCCGCTTTCGATACCTTTTTTCTTTTCTCCGAAGCGTCCACGGCTACTTCCGTCACTCCGGCGGTTTGCCGAACGCCATTTATTGTTGGCAGTAGAACTCCGGCGTTCTCCGCCCCGGTCCGAACGGTTATAACGATCCTTTACCTCGGAAAGCGTAAAGGGCAGACCGTTGAAACTGACATTCCGGAAACAAGACATAAACCCGTTGATTCCACGCACATCGACTTCAAATTTCGTATTATTATCGAAAATGCGGATACTCCCGATTTCCAATCCTTTCCGCGGGGCATTCTCATTGATAATAGTCATCAGATCACGTGGAGTGAACCCGTCCTCTTTACCGACATTCACAGAGAAAGTCGTAAAAGTCACACTCTCTTCATTTTTCCGTTCTCCACGCCGTTTTTCTCTCCGTCCTCCATCGTGCCGCTCTTCATCCGAAAGATTCAAATCGGCAACCGAAGCATATTTTTTCAGTAATTTTCCGAATTCATAGGACATCATCTTCTGGATCAACTCTTCTTTAGACAACTCTTCGAATTTCTCGAACAACTCGTGCCGGTATTTATCCAGAGTCTCTTTCGGTTCTGTCATCAGGATCTTGTCGGCATAATACGACAGCTGAGCCCGACACACTTCTTCACCTCCGGGCACTTCCTTATACTGGAATTTTTTCTTCAGGATATTCTCGATCCGGCGCAATTTTCCTTTTTCTTTCGAATTGATAATAGCCACCGAAATCCCCTCACGTCCGGCCCGGCCGGTGCGACCGCTACGATGGGTGTAACTTTCCACATCTTCGGGCAAATTATAATTGATTACATGAGTCAGATTGTCCACATCCAATCCCCGGGCAGCCACATCGGTAGCCACCAGCACTTTCAGCCGTTTAGCCCGGAAACGGTCCATCACATCATCCCGTTGTGCCTGACTCAAGTCACCGTGCAGGGCATCACAATCGATCCCGTCTTTCTGTAACTTCCGGGCAATTTCCCGGGCATCCATTTTCGTCCGGGTGAAAATAATCGCATACATATCCGGAGCGCAGTCGATCACCCGATGAAGAGTCTCATAACAATCCCTGGCCAGCACCTGATAATATTCGTGCGTCACTGTATCTGCACCCTGATTTTTCTTTCCGGTAGAAATTTCCTGAGGATTACGGAGATAATTCTTAGCGATACGTTCCACCTCACGAGGCATAGTCGCTGAAAACAGATAGGTATTTCTTTCTGCAGGAGTTTCATCCAAAATAAAATTCAGATCCTCCTTAAAACCCATATTCAACATCTCGTCGGCTTCATCGAGTACGACTGCCCGAACCCGTTCGATTTTCACCGCTTCCCGCTTGATTAAATCACAGAGACGGCCCGGAGTAGCCACCAATACGTGTACACCCCTATCCAATTCCCTGATTTGTTTGCGGATATCCGCCCCCCCATATACACATGCCACCCGGATATCACTCCGGTATTTCGCATAATTCTGCAAGTCCTTACCGATCTGCATACACAACTCGCGGGTAGGACTCAGAATCAGCACCTGAATTGCATTCAATGAAGTGTCCAGCTTCTGCAATAAGGGCAAACCGAAAGCCGCTGTTTTACCGGTCCCGGTCTGAGCCAAGGCCACCAAATCATTTTCTTCCCCTAAAATCACGGGAATTACTTTTTCCTGTACAGGACTAGGAACCTCGAACCCTAAATCTTCAATTCCTTTTAGAATTTCTCCTTCTAAACCTAATTCTTTAAATTTTTCCATTCTTTTTTTTAATGCAGCATCTTGCTGCGTTACTTGGCAACTCCATTGTTGCACTTTCTCCTCTTCCCCATTTCTCTCTTCCTCCCCCTATCTTTCCCCCCTTTTACTTTTTACCTTTTACCTTTTACTTTTTGTGCCTCTCCCGTCTTTAGCTTTTAGCCTTTAGCTTTCTAGCCTTTAGCTTTTAGCCTCAACTCACCCTCAAGTCCCTCCGTTCGAATGCAGGTACCGTCTCTAATTCCCTCACCTGTTCTTCGGTCAATCCGGGTTTCACCCGTACTTCTTCCTCTTTCAGGCATTCCGGTTGTTTAGCATATCCGGCACAAGTATTCTCTTCTCCGAACAACTCGATATCTCCGGTAGGGAAACCGGTAGCAATGATCGTCACAGAGACGGCATCCCCCAAATCGGGATCGGTACCCACACCCCAGATCACAGCGGCATTATTTCCCACTTTACGAATAATATGGGAAGTAATCTGAGACATTTCGTCCATGGTAATCTCATCTGTTCCGGAAGTAATATTCAGTAAAATATCTTTCGCTCCTAAAATATCGTTATTATTCAGCAGCGGACTTTCCAAAGCCTCTGTGATTGCCCGGATCGCCCGGTCCTCACCGCTAGCCTGGGCAGCTCCCATAATAGCCACCCCACTATCCGTCATCACCGTCCTGACATCGGCAAAATCGACATTGATATATCCCGGAAGGGTAATAATCTCAGCAATACCTTTAGCAGCGATATTCAGTACATCGTTGGCTTTTGCAAAAGCTTGCGATATAGTTTGCGATCCATAGATCGATTTGATTTTTTCATTATCGATAACGATCAGACAATCCACATGATCTTTTAAGCGACGCAATCCGTCACGGGCCTGATCCAAACGTTTCGGACCTTCGAAACGCGCCGGCACCGAAACGATCCCAACCGTCAGAATCCCCATGTCCTTAGACAACCTGGCAATCACCGGGGCAGCCCCCGTACCGGTACCTCCTCCCATAGCAGCCGTGATAAAGGCCATCCGGGTATCCTTCTTCAGAATAGCTTCTATATCGGCCAGACTCTCCTGAGCCGACTTCTCTCCCATGGCAGGATTATTACCTGCTCCATGTCCTGCGGTCAACTCTTTCCCCAACTGAATTTTACAAGGAATCGGACTGTTGCGGAGCGCCTGATAATCTGTATTACAAATGACAAAATCGACATCACAGATCCCTTTCTCGTACATATATTCCACAGCATTTCCACCTCCGCCACCGACACCGATCACCTTGATAATGGTAGGCGTTTTCTCGTTCAGATTAAAATTTATAAATCCGTCGACCATGGTATTATTCGTTTATTTGTTTATTCTTCATCACTAAAAAACGTACCGATCTTTCGTTTGAGCCATCCGTTCGTATCGGGCACTTCATTGACTCCCCGCTGGCTCCGCTCAAAACGGTCTACCCGTCGGTTAGATTCCCGTTTCTGTTTTCTCGCCCGTTCTTCTTCCTGTTTCTGACGGCGCAAACGGGCTTCTTCCTCCAGTTCGGCCGGATTCATAACCTTCATCTCCAGATCGTCGGGCAAGGGCTCCACCTTAAAATAGGGCTTTTTAGCCGATGTCGTAGTTGCCGTTTCTATTTTCTGCTCTGTTGCAGCAGTAGCTCTTCCCCGGTTATTGTTAAATCCGGTAGCGATCACCGCTACCCGCAGTTTATCCCCCAAGGTCTCGTCTTTACCGGTCCCCCAAATCACATTCACATTTCTTCCTACTTTCTCCCGCAACGAATCGGTGATCAGACTGATTTCATCCATCGTGACTTCCTTTTCGCCGTAAAGCATATTCAACAGAATATTAGAAGCTCCCCGAATATCGTTACTGTTCAACAAAGGCGATATCAAAGCATTCGTCAAGGCTTCCATCGCCCGGCCTTCTCCTTCCGCTTCAGCCGCTCCCATCAAAGCCACCCCGCTATCCCGCATCACGCTCTCGACATCGGCAAAATCGACATTGACATATCCTTTTACGGTAATGATTTCGGCAATACTCTTCGCCGCAATCGTCAGGACGTTATCGGCCATAGCAAAAGCATCGGACAACTTCAGGTCTCCGTATATCTCCCGCAACCGTTCATTGGCAATAATCAGCAAAGCATCTACATACTCTTCCAGTTCATCGATACCGGTCATCGCCTGTTCGATCTTGCGTTTGCCTTCGAAGCTGAAAGGCACGGTCACGATACCGATGGTCAGAATACCCAATTCCTTCGCCTGCCGGGCAATTTCAGGAGCGGCTCCGGTACCCGTCCCTCCCCCCATTCCGGCAGTAATAAACACCATCCGGGTATTATGTTCGAGAATCGTTTTGATAAAATCCATACTCTCGATAGCGGACAGACGTCCTCTTTCGGGCTGGCAACCAGCCCCGCGTCCTTCTGTCAGCTCCTTCCCCAACTGGATCCGGTTTTTTACCCGGCTCTGGCGCAAAGCTTGTATATCCGTATTACAAACGACAAATTCAACCCCATGAATTCCCTGCCGGAACATATGGTTTACGGCATTACTTCCACCTCCGCCGACACCGATCACCTTAATGATCGATTCTTCTTGAGTTGCATCAGGTAATTTCAATGAAATCAGGTCGTCTTCAATTTCCATAACTTGAAAAATAAAAGTTAAACATTCCGGAGCCTAAATACCGAAGATCTTACCGATTCTTCTGACAATCTTTTCTCCGATACCATTAGGGGTCTCCTTCGGTTCTTGCCGGGCACAAAGCAACAGTCCCAGAGCCACCAGATACTCAGGTGTCCGCAACACTTCTTCCCGGGGGGCCTGAATCCGACGTGCCGCAGCACTTTCTACAGGATGTCCGGACATCCGCCGCAACAATTCATCTACATCCTGCAACCGACTGCCTCCTCCTGTCAACAATACCGGATCTTCGACATCATCGAATCCCCATTGCTGCAACTGGAAAATCACACCCTCCAGCAATTCTTCGCACCGACTTTGTATAACCGTAGCCAAATCCCGGCTTTCCAACGTTAAGCGGGTATCCGGTATCGGCAATTTTTTATTTTTACAGATCGACCTTAAGGCCTGTCCGTATTCGTGTTTCAACTTACGGGCTTGTCCGAAACTCAAGGCAAAAGCAGCCATCGTATCGGTATCTATCGTCCGTACCCCGATCGGCAAATGCGCTTCATATTCCAACATTCCATCACGGAAAAGGACGACGTTCACTCCCATCGCTCCCAGATCCACCAAAGCAAAGTCACGTTCAGCCCGTTCTACATCCAGTGCTTCAGCATAAGCACGAACCGCCGGATAAAACTCTATCTCCTGAATCCCGCTTCCCTCGAACAGCCCCTGAATATCGGCCAAATAATCATAATCGGCCAGATATACCTGATAGGTCACCTCCAGATTCCGTCCGCTTCTACCCAGCGGATCGGCGATCATTTCCCCGCGGTCGATCGCATAACCTACCGGCAGGATATCCACCACTTCATCCTGTCCTCCGCCATAAGCGTCTATGCAACGTTGTTCTGCCCGGAATAAATCACTTTGTTCAACGACTTTCTTTTGTATAGGTACGACTATTCTTCGTTCGACGATCCGCAAAACAGCTCCCGACAAGGCCACATTCATCACCTCGATTTCCCGGTCTTTCATCAGCTCCGACATCAGGCTACGAATACACATTCTCACCTTCTCCTTATCCTTGATTACGCCATGTTCGATGCCTTGTGAGGCCATAATCTTTATTCCTTTCAAATGGCAAACGCTCCCTTCTCCCGAAGCCAGCGCCATAACCATTTTTTCAGATCCCATATCCAAAGATGCAGTCCAACCCATAATCTGCTATATTATCTTTTAACACATACTATCTGATTCTTAAACTTCAGATTTATTTCTTTATATACGTTCCATCCCTTTAAAACTATACCTTCCCGAAGGAAAAGACGTAAATTTTCCAATTTCTCGTTCATATCGTCCAAAGTCCCTAATACAATCCTGAAATTCCCGACTTTCGGGATCAGTACAACTTCATTTCCTTTTTCGACAACGATCTGTTCCACCAAAGCATCCCAGAACTCATCATTCCGTAAAGTCATTATAAAAGGGTATAAACCATTACAAGCAAACTTTCTGGATATATTTCCGGTAGCCACGACTACGCGCGACGTATATTTCCGGGACAACGGCATGATTTTACCATCTTCATCCACATAATAACCTTCACCTGACATAATTCTCAGTACAGGCTTTCGTTGTGTGATTTCTACATGAAAATAACCGTCCAAAGTGTAGTAAACCTGAGCCGACTTAATCACCGAATTTCTGACCAGAATATGCTCCAAACTGTCTTTATCGACACTGACTATATTGCATCCCTCGATATCACCATATCCGCGTTTAATAATCCCCAACACTTCCGTCTCGTCGATAAACGCATTTTCTTCGGTACCGTCAACGACAACCTGCAAACCCTCACATTTTACCTCCCTCAATTTTGCCGATGCAAAGGTAAACACAATTATCAGGTATACAAACAAACTGACAGATAATATGTAAGGCAATGTTTTTTTCATTCTTCCCGCCTTTATAGCTTATAGCATATAGCCTTTAACTTTTTACTTTCTACCTTTTTACCTTCTCCCCAATCTCTCCCACCAACCGATCGATATCCCCTGCTCCCATCGTCACCAGTATACCTCCCTGAAAATCAGGTATAATATGTTGTAACAGTTCCTCTTTTGTCACAATATTACCCGGAACAGTAAGCCTTTTCCGGATCACTTCCGCAGTAATTCCCGGAATAGGTCGTTCCCTGGCCGGATAAATCTCCAGTAAAACCACCCGGTCGGCCAAACTCAGGCTCCGGGCGAAATCCTCCTGAAAATCCCGGGTCCGGGTATATAAATGAGGCTGAAAAACCACCGTCACCGGCCGATCGGGCCACATTTCCCGGACAGAACGCAGCGTAGCCTCGATCTCCCGCGGATGATGAGCGTAATCGTCGATATAAATGGTCTTTTCAGTATACACTTGTATATTAAAACGCCGGGCTACTCCCTTAAAGTCAGGCAGTGCCCTGCGGATTTCCTCAGGCTGTACTCCGGCTTCCAAAGCCAACGTGATGGCTGCCGTTGCATTTTCAACATTCAACCGCCCCGGTATTCCCAGTATCAATCCTTCGATATCTACCCCACGCCCATGATAATCGAATACATAACGTCCCTGTTCGATCCTCAACCCATCGGCATAACAATCGGCTTTCACCTCTACGCCGTAATAACCGGTTACCTGCGTCTGCTTCAACTGCAATCCTTTTTTCAGAAACAGTCTCCCGCCCTGTGGGTTCACTTGTCCGGCAAATGCTTCGAAAGCCTCCAACAGATTGGCTTTATTCTCATAGATATCCAAATGATCTTCATCCATTGCCGTGATTACCGCTATTTCCGGACTCAGATGTAAAAACGAACGGTCGAATTCATCTGCTTCGATAACGATATACGAAGAATTACGATCCAGCAATAGATTAGTTCCAAAATTCGCCGCTATTCCGCCCAAAAAAGCATTACATCCTACGGTTGAATTTTTTAACAAAAAGGCAGTCAGCGTAGATACCGTCGTTTTCCCATGTGTACCGGCTACACAGATCGCCTTTCCTTTCCGGGAAATCATACCCAGGACCTCCGCCCGTTTATGCAAATCGAAACCCGCCCCTACGAAATAAGCCCGTTGCCGGTTATCCCCGGGTATCGCCGGAGTATATACCACCAACGTCGTCGTTTTATCCCGGAATTCAGCCGGAATCTCTTCCTCTTCATCGATATAATTAATCCGGATTTCTTCTTCAGCCTGCATTTTTTGAGTCAATGCCGAAAGAGTCCGGTCATAACCGGCCACTTTGTACCCTTTAGCCTTAAAATAACGGGCCAAAGCACTCATACCTATTCCTCCGATACCCAGGAAATAAACGTTTTTTATCGTCTGTTCTAACTCAACCATACTATTTTCAAACACTTAGCCGATCACCTTCAATATTTCTCTCGCAATCTGCTCATCCGAATCCCGGATAGCCAATTTCGCTATATGCTTTTCCAGCTCTTTCCGTTGTTTTTCATCCGATAGCAAACCGGTGAGCACCTGTTCCAACCGTTCTTCAGCTTCCGTATCCCTGATCATGACAGCAGCCCCTTTATCGACCAGCGCCATAGCATTCTTTGTCTGATGATCTTCTGCCACATTAGGCGAAGGAATCAATACCGCCGCTTTTTCCAATAAGCAAAGTTCGGATATTGTCCCTGCTCCGGCACGGGCAACGACAATATCCGCAGCAGCATAAGCCAAATCCATCCGCTTCAGGAAAGCCAGTAATTTTACATTTTCCGGTAATTTACCGTCCAGCTGTTTTTTCAGATCCTCATAATAATAACTACCACACTGCCACAATACCTGTACCTCTTGCCACTGCCCTATATCCTTTAAACAACGCATCACCGCTTTATTCAATGTGCCGGCACCCAAGCTTCCTCCGGTCACCAATATCGTCTTCTTCGAGGCATCCAGTCCATAGAATTCTATTCCTTCAGCCCTGATTTCCCGGGCCTGTAACAGATCTTTCCGCACCGGGTTACCGGTAAAGATAATTTTCTTTTTTTCAAAAAAACGCTCCATCCCTTCATAAGCCACACAAATCTTACAAGCTTTTTTCGCCAGTAGTTTATTCGTCACCCCTGCATAGGAATTCTGTTCCTGCAAAATCAAAGGAATACCTGCTTCTGCAGCTACCCGTCCGATCGGCCCACTGGCATATCCACCGACTCCCACCACAGCATCGGGTTTAAACTCCCGGATAATCTTTCTGGCTTTACGCAGACTCTTCCAAAGATTATACAATACTTTCACATTTTCCAGAGTCAGTTTACGTTTTAGTCCCCTCACCGGTAATCCTTCGATGCGATAACCCGCTTCAGGCACTTTTTCCATCTCCATCTTCCCCTCGGCCCCGACAAACAAAATCTCGATATCCGGTTGCAACCGCTTCAATGCATTCGCAATCGACAACGCCGGAAAGATATGTCCTCCGGTACCTCCTCCGCTAACAATCACTCTTTTCATATCACAAAAGTATTAATCTATCTTCAAATCAAAAATCCGTATATAACTTAAATTTATAAACTTCCAATTTATCTTCCCCTTCGCTTCAGCTCATTCAATACTTCCCGGCCTTCACTTTCCAGCTCGTCCCTGATCTCTCCGATTCCTTCCTCACCGAGAATATCGAAATCCCGATCTTCGTCGTACTCTGCCGGTTTTCTCCCCCGCCGTCTTCCTGTCGGAGGCGTTACGGTCCGGGGTTGCATCTCCGGCAATTCCCCATCTTCCACTTCATCGACCAGCACTTCCTCGGGTTCGTATTCTTCCCGTCTGTTCTTCCGCCCCTGTTTTTCACTTTTCATCTTCAGCCGTTCGCTCTCTTCCTTTTCACCCTCCGGTGAAAAGGTATGGGCAATACTGAGAATCACACCGAAAGCTGCACTGGTAAACAAAAGCGACGTACCTCCCATACTCACCAAAGGCAAGGTCTGTCCGGTCACCGGTAATAACCCCACACAGACTCCCATATTGATCATTGCCTGTAAAACGATCGTCAACCCTAAACCGACAACCAGCAAAGCCGGAAAAATATCCGGCATACCCCGATCATTCAACACTTCCTTCCTCATGCTCTTTCGCCCGATCACTCCTACCCGGAACAAAATCACCGCATACAGCAACATGATGAAAGCACCGCCTCCCAATCCGTATTCTTCAATCACAATAGCATAAATAAAATCGGAATAAGGGTGAGGCAAAAAATTACGCTGCGTACTGTTACCGGGTCCGCTCCCCATCAATCCCCCCTTAGCCACCGCAATACGAGCCTGTACCGACTGATAGGAATAACCGTCTCCATCCTCTCCGCCTTTGGCAAAATCTGTAATACGGTTAACCATCGTACCGATCCGTCCCCATTTTTGCACCTGAGGTATATAAATTCCCAGAATCAACACCAAAGCAATCGCCGCCAAAGCGGTTCCCAAGGTCATCGCCAACAACCGCCAGCGCATCCGGGCTATCATAAACAGGATAAAACATACTGCCCCGATCAAAGCCGAGGTAGAGAAATTATCCATAAAAATCAACAAAATCACCGGTCCCACAAAAAGCAGAAACTTCTGTAAAACACTATCGTCACAATGCGTGTCGGTCTGAGCCTCGGACAAAATCCGGGCTGTAAACATCATGATAGCGATTTTCGCCAGCTCGGAAGGCTGAAAAGTAAGACCGATCAAAGGCAAACGGATCCATCGCCCGGCTCCGTTGATATTCGTACCCCCAAAGGCTGCACAAACCAATAAAATCATAGATACGAACAACAACACTCCGGCATATTTATAAAAATACCGGTAATGAATCGACTGTACGATAAACATCACTCCAAAACAGCCTCCGATCAAAAATAATTGCTTGATCAGATAGAAAAACGTATTCCCCGCCTTCTCGTTATAAGCCAGACGTCCTGTAGAGGAATACACCACCATGACAGAAGCGATCATCAGCATGATAACGATATACCAGAGAATCTTATCTCCCTTAAATGCTATTTTTTCTTTCCAGTCGTTCATTTCAATCGAATCCAGATTTCAGTTCACAATTTCCTACAGCTCTTTTACGGCAGCTTTAAAAAGTTCGCCGCGGTTTTCGTAATTTTTAAACAGATCGAAGCTGGCACAACAGGGAGAAAGCAGAACCGTATCTCCTTCCACCGCATACTGCCGGGCAGCTGCCAGCGCATCTTTCAAACTATGTGTATCGACTACCTGACAAATTCCGGAAAAATTATCGATCAATTTCCGGTTATCCACGCCCATACAAATCAACACTTTGACTTTTTGACGTACCAGATCGAACAAGACACTGTAATCATTTCCTTTATCCGTACCTCCGGCAATCCAAATCACCGGAGTAGTCATACTATCCAAGGCATACCAGGCAGAATCGACATTGGTGGCTTTCGAGTCGTTGATATAAGTCACCCCCTCCACAACCCGTACGGTTTCGAGCCGATGTTCCACCTGCGGGAAGGTCCGCAATCCTTCAGCGATTTTTTCGTCCGAAACACCGACCTGCATACAAGCCAGAATCGCAGCCATCGCATTATAGACATTGTGTCTCCCCTGAATACTGATCTCCTGTTTGGCGATCCGGAACTGCCGGTTTTCCAACTGCACGACCACCTCTTCTCCTTCCATCCAGGCACCGCTTCGACATGTATTTTTCTCCCATATACTCCGGTCAGCATAAATAAATCCGGCCATCCGGGGTACAACTCTCACCTGCCGGAGTCTATGCCCTACCGCCTCGCTATCCAAACCGTAAATAAACAAATCCTGAGGACGCATATTATTCAGTATCCGGAACTTCGAATCGATATAATTTTCGAATTTATGGTCGTACCGATCCAAATGATCCGGGGTTATATTCGTCAGAACGGCAATATCCGCCCGGAAATCAAACATCCCGTCGAGCTGAAAACTCGAAAGCTCGACGACATACAGCGGATGTGCATCCTCTGCCACCTGTGCAGCCAGACTACGCCCCACATTTCCGGCTAATCCGGCATCGATCCCCGCTGTAGTCAAAATATGACAAGTCAGCAAGGTAGTCGTCGTTTTCCCATTGCTCCCGGTAATACACACCATTTTCGCCTCCGTATGCCTGCCGGCAAATTCGATTTCCGAAATCACCTCGATCCCCCTTTCGCGCAGAGCTACGACCATCGGCACCGTATCGGGAATCCCAGGACTCTTTACCACCAATTCAGCAGCAAAAATCCGATCCATCGAGTGCTGCCCTTCTTCAAACGCAATCCGGTGTGTAATCAATTCGTCCCGATAAGATTCAGCCAATTTTCCCTTATCCGACAAAAATACTTCATATCCTAAATGACGGCCCAACAAGGCTGCACCGACCCCACTTTCTCCCCCTCCTAAAACCACCAATTTCATAAACTTCAATTTTTATATTTATTTTCCTCCCTTTCTTTCCCCTCCTTCTATCCCATAACTTCCAGCCTTCAGCTTATAGCTTATCGCTTTTAGCCTTTTAGCCTTTCAGCCTTTTACTTTCTACCTTATCTTCAGCGTCACAATCGTCACCACCGCCAGAATAATACCTATAATCCAAAAGCGGGTAACAATCTTAGGTTCGGGTATACCTTTCTTTTGGAAATGATGATGTAGAGGTGCCATCAAAAAAATCCTTCTTCCTTCTCCGAATTTCCTTTTCGTATATTTAAAATAACTGACCTGCATCACGACAGACAGATTCTCCATCAGGAAAATCCCGCACAAAGCCGGTATCAATAATTCTTTATGAATGATAATAGCGAAAACGGCAATGATCCCTCCCAATGCCAGACTTCCGGTATCCCCCATAAACACCTGGGCCGGATAAGAGTTATACCACAAAAACCCGATCGTCGCTCCGATAAAGGCAGAACCGAATACCACCAATTCTCCGGAATGCGGAATGTACATGATATTCAGATAATCGGCATAGACCATATTCCCCGACACATAGGCCAGGATTCCCAGCGTCGCTCCGATAATCGCCGACGTTCCGGTAGCCAGACCATCCAGACCATCGGTCAGATTCGCCCCATTCGACACAGCTGTAATGATAAAAATAGTAACCAAAACAAACAACAGCCACCCCAGCTCGTCGGCATATTTTCCCGCAAAAGAAGTAAACCAGGCATAATCGAACTCGTTATCTTTAAAAAAAGGAATAGTTGTTTTCGTCGATTTGATATCTTTCGTACGGACCTGCTGGGTACCCTCGGCAGAAAATCCTTCATCCACCGTACTGGTCACCACACCGATTTCACTCACCGCAGCCCTCTCCCGGATGACGACCTCATCATTCATATAGAGGGTCAGTCCGACAATCAATCCGAGCCCTACTTGTCCGATCACTTTGAAACGGCCTTTCAACCCTTCCTTATGCTTCCGGAATACTTTGATATAGTCATCGGCGAAACCGATCAATCCCAACCATATTGTCGAAATAATCATCAGTTGGATATAGACATTATCCAAACGGGCGAACAAAAGTACCGGAATCAGGATAGCCAGTAAAATAATGATCCCCCCCATCGTCGGCGTTCCTTTCTTCTCCATCTGGCCCTGCAAACCCAAATCACGGATTTCCTCCCCGATCTGCTGTCTCTGCAGCATCCGGATCACTCTTTTCCCCACCACGGAGGCAATGATCAAGGACAAAATAATAGCACAGGCCGAGCGAAAAGTGATGTATTGAAACACCCCGGCTCCCGGAAAATCAAAACTCTCTAAATATTGAAATAAATGATACAACATTACGTTTAAAAGTTAGGAATTAGCGATTAGAGAGATCAAAAATCTCCCGGATAACTTCCTTATCGTCGAAGTGGTGTTTTACTCCTTTCACTTCCTGATAATTTTCATGTCCTTTACCGGCAACCAATATGATGTCTCCTTTTGAAGCCATACCAATCGCTTTCCGGATAGCCTCTTTCCGGTCGGTAATGGCTTCTACCCGGTACTGAAATCCTTCTTTCACTCCGGTCAGCATATCACGGATGATCTGTTCGGGATCTTCACTCCGCGGATTATCGGAAGTGAGGATGACATGATCACTATAACGGCAAGCTGCATCAGCCATCTCCGGACGTTTGGTCTTATCGCGGTCGCCTCCGGCTCCCACAACGGTAATCACCTGATTATTCCTGCCTTTCAATCCGCAGATCGTCGACAATACATTCTCTACAGCATCCGGAGTATGGGCATAATCGACCACCGCCATCACTCCTTCGGTCGAAATCAAAGTTTCGAAACGTCCGGACACCGGCACCAGCAAACTCACATATTCCAACACGTTCTCTTTCGGGAACCCCAACAAACGGGCAGCAGCATATACTGCTAACAGATTGTAAGCGTTGAAATCACCGGTAAACTTGGTCCACACTTCTTCCCCGTCAAGTCGGAGCAAGGTTCCGTCCAGATGTTTCTCGATCGCTTTAGCTGTAAAATCAGCCATCGTCCGGCAAGAATAGGTATATCGGTGTGCCCTGGTATTCTGCAACATCACCAGGCCATTTTTATCATCAGCATTGGTCAAAGCAAAAGCATGGGCCGGTAAACGGTCGAAAAAAGCTTTCTTCGCTTCGATATAAGCCTTGAATGTTTTATGATAATCCAGATGATCGTGTGTAATATTGGAAAAAATAGCCCCGTCGAAATCCAGACCGGCAATCCTTTTCTGATGGATCGCATGCGAACTGGCTTCCATAAAACAATACCGGCATCCGGCATCTACCATCCGCCGTAATAATTCCTGGATAGACAGCGCATCCGGAGTTGTATGTGTCGCCGGAATCTTTTCCTCCCCGATATAGTTACATACCGTCGACAACAGTCCGGCCTTTTCTCCGGCCAATCGAACCAGTTCGTACAACAAGGTTGCCGTCGTCGTCTTTCCGTTTGTCCCCGTCACCCCGACCAGTTTCAGTTCCCGGGAAGGATTATCCCAGTAATTCCCGGCCATTACTCCCAAAGCCTCGGAGGTATCTGCAGTCCATATATAAGTTACCTCTTCCGGTCTGTTTTCCGGCAATTGTTCACACACTACCGCAACAGCCCCGCGGGTCAACGCTTTGTCGATAAAAGCATGTCCGTCCGCATTGACTCCTCTCTGAGCGATAAATACATCTCCCGGTTCGATTTTGCGTGAATCGAAATGGATATGTCCGATCTCCCGGTCGGTATCCCCATATACTTTTCCGACATTTACTCCGTTTAATAATTCCTTTAATTTCTTCATCTCTTTGTGCAGCCCTGGCCGCGTTATTTAATCTCTTATCTTAGTTCAATCCGGATATAAGACCCTTTGGGAACTTCCGCCCCGGGTTGGAGCGATTGCCGCTGTACCATTCCCGCACCGGAAAAATCGACTTTCAAACCGGAATTTTCCAATACGTACAGTGCATCCCTCAAACCCATTCCCTTCACATTCGGCACCGATGAATAGGAAATCCGCCGGGGTTTGATCACGATATTTTCCCCTTCGTTGCTGGCCGTGACCACCCAATCTGCGTCATCCGCATCCCTCACTCCGTCTATATCCATATCCAATTCATCGAAAATAGTCCTGAAATCTTCTTTCAGGCCATTTTTACATACCGGCAAAGTCTTATCCGCTTCATATTCGGGTTCTCCATATTGTACGTATGCCATAGAGTAAACCTTATCGGCAATTTCCCGGAAAACCGGAGCCGATACAGTCGTGGCATAATAACCGTTCGTCGGATTATCGATCACGACAATACAGGAATACAAAGGCCGTTCGGCAGGGAAATATCCCACGAAGCTCGCCCGGTAACGTCCACCTCCATATCCGCTCGACCCGCTTGCCAAACGGGCTGTACCCGTTTTACCGGCGATCCGGTATTTAGGCGTATAAATATTCCGGGCCGTACCGTTTTCGACGACTCCTTCCAACATATCTTTTACCTCGTTCAACGTCTTCCGGCTACAAATCCTTCCCCCGACTTCCTCCGGCTCGAAGGATTCCACTACCTCTCCCCGGTTCCGGATCTCTTTTACCAGGCGCGGACGCATCCGCTGACCGTCATTGGCTATGGCATTATAAAAAGCCAGAATCTGCAGAGGAGTAACTTTTAATTCATACCCGATACTCATCCAGGGCAAACTGATACCGCTCCAGCTTTTATCTTTGGGATATTTGATATAAGGCTCTATCTCTCCCGGCAGACAAATACCGGTTTTCTTATCCAACCCCATAGCATACCAGCGGTTTACAAATTTCTCCGGCCGGTCTTTATAATGATCATACACCAATTTCGCAATACCGTTCGACGATTTTTCCATTATCTGTTTTACCGTCACTTTCCCTAAACCATCATGCGATTCGGTCAGATAACGGTCATAAAATTTATATCTCCCTGAAGTACCCAGGTCGATCGTATCGTAAGGAGTGACACACCCGTCCTCCAGCAAGGCGATCATAGTCGCTGCTTTGATTACAGATCCCGGTTCACCGGCACCACTGATAGCAAAATTCTGGTTTTCGATATATACCCCGTCCTTTCTGGCCAGATTGGCGATTGCTTTGATATCCCCGGTTTTCACTTCCATCAGGATAGCCGTACCGTGTGTCGCCTCGCTTTTCTCCATCTGTTTTTTCAGGGCATGCTGCACGATATCCTGATAATCCACATCTATCGTGGTCACGACATCGTGTCCATCTACAGGTTCTTTACGGGTAATGATCATCCAGGTACCCGACATCATCCGCTTTATCCCTTGTCCGCATTCGCCCTTCAACTGGTTTTCAAAAGTCGCTTCCAACCCAACCCGGCCTTCCCTCTCCCCGGTTTCCGATTCGTTCAGATAACCGATCGTCCGACCGGCTAAATTCACATGGGGCTGTAATCTTTCGTCATTGACTATAGCCTGAAAACCACCTTTATTCTTTCCCAGACGGAAAATCGGGAATTGACGGATTTGTTTCAACTCCTTATGATTCACTTTACGTTTATTGATCAGCAAATAACGGTCGGGACGAGGTTTCCGATTGCGGGCACCCACCAGCTTATCTTTATAAAAAGCCTTACTTCCATCCTTAAAGAACCGGGATAAACACAAAGCCAGACTATCCACTTCAGCATCGAACACTTTCTTATTCACTGCAATAGGATCGAAACGGAGTTCATAAAAAGGAACCGAGGTCGCCAGAATCCGACCGTCGGCTGCCCAGATATCTCCCCGGTTGGGTTCTATTTTGACAGGCTGCACCGGCACATTTGCCGACGCCATCTTCCGCCACTTTTCCCCTTCCACAGTCATCACTGCACAAGCTTTAGCCAGAATCAGACAACCGAACAGTACGATAAACACATAAACAATTATGGTTCTCCACGTTATGTCATCCTTTATTGCCATTTCGATCACCGATACAATTTTACCGGAGGTTCTTTACTCTCCTCCAATGCTAATCCTTCATTTTTTATCCGTTTGATAATCTCCGATTGCTTGCGCATCAACATCAAATCCGCTGCTGCAGAAATCGACTCGAAACGCAGATCGGTTACTTCCTTTTCCAGAAGAACCCTCTCCCGATGCAGCTTTTCAGTAGAATATCCATTGGATATATACCAAATCCCTAAAAAAGTAGCAAAAAGTACAAACCGGATATTCTGCCGCAGTTTTTCTGCTAGCAGACTTCCCTCCAATACACTTTTCACCGAGGACGACGTTTTGACCTCCTCTTGCCTCTCCTCCTCCACCGGCACATCTTCCGTTATCTTTTTCCTACTAAAAACTCCCATCTCTTTCCTTATTATTTCTTAATCCTTCTTTCTCGCAATCCGAAGCTTTGCACTCCTGGCCCGCGGATTACGCACGATTTCCTCTTCCGAGGGAACGATCACTTTCCGGTTGACCAATTCAAAGTTATGGTGTACATGACCGAACACCAGATCCTTTTCCAATTTACCTTCCGCATTCCCGGCCTTCAAAAAATTCTTCACAATCCGATCTTCCAGAGAATGATAGGTAATAATCACCAATCTGCCCCCCGGCTTCAATACCTCCATCGCCTGTTGCATCATCTCCTCCAAAGCTTCCAGCTCCCCGTTCACTTCTATCCGTAAAGCCTGATAGACTTTTGCCAGATATTTTTTTTCTTTCAACTTCGGAATACAAGGCAAAATAATCTGATAAAACGCCTCGGAAGTTTTTATTTCCTGATTTGCCCGGGCTTTCACGATCAAATCCACCAACCTCCGGGCATTCTCCACCTCCCCGTAATTCCTGAAAATAGCGGTCAACTGTTCTGCATCGTAGGTATTCAGCACGGTAGCGGCTGTCAGCTTACTCCGTTGGTTCATCCTCATATCCAATTCCGCTTCGAACCGGAACGAAAATCCCCGGCCGGCTTCATCGAATTCATGAGAAGATACCCCCAAATCCGCCAGAATGCCATCCGCTTCTTCATACCCATAATAGCGCATAAAATTACGCAAATATCTGAAATTATGATTCACAAAAATAAAACGATCATCTTCCGGCACATTAGCCAAAGCATCCTCATCCTGATCGAACCCCAGCAAACATCCCTCTGCATCCAATCGTTTCAATATCTCCCCGGAATGTCCTCCCCCCCCGAAGGTCAGATCCAGATACACACCTCCCTGCCGGATATCCAATCCATCGACAGACTCTTTCAGCAAAACCGGTACATGATATTCGGACATATCTATCGTATATTAGTTTTTAAAAATTTCTTCCGCCATCATCCCTAACTCTTCTCCACTAATCGCCACCTCCTCATACACCATTTCCTTATCGATTCCGATCTCATCCAGCATCTTCCGGGGTAGTAAAATCCGGCCATTGGTATCCATCTCTACCTCCTGCGTTCCCCGACAAAACTCCCTAAAAAAAGCCGCATGTTTAGGATCGAACAAATTCAGACGGGCACGTACCCCTGCAATCATATTTTCCCATTCCTGCAAAGGATACATATCGATGCACTTCCCGAAGACATTTTTCCGCAAAACAAAAAACGTCTGTTGCGAAGCCACCATCACTCTCCGGAAAGAGGCAGGCACCACAACCCGACATTTGCTATCAGCTTTACAGGTATAATCTCCGATAAATGAAGCCATCGTATTACCAATTAATTCTATAACAACTTATTACAAACATACACAGCTCCCGAAAACAAGAGGTGGATTTGTGATGTAAAGTTAGGAAATATTTCCCACTTTAAACCACTTTACCCCACTTTTTTATTAAAAATAACGCATTCCCAAGCAGGACAAGGGATACATGTATTTGGCAACACCCGTACTACATGCCCGAAGAGCAGGTGTATGTTGTCACCGACCGCGATGGTAAAGCCTATGTAAAACGTGTCAAAAACCGCCTGGATAAAGGTTTTATCGTTTGTATGTCGGATAATCCCGATAAGGCTTATTATCCCAACTTTAACCTTCAGACAGATGAAATACACACCATTTGGCATGCTGAATGGTACATATCCGCCAAGATGCCGAACATCCATCAAACCTATTATACTAAAGTAAGTCAATTGGAGGATGATATGGCTGAAATGAAGAACGACATTACGATGTTGAAAAGACTGTTGAAGCATTGATCCGGTATTTAATCCCTGTTTAAGGTGTTTTTAATCCTCATTTAATCTCTGTTTAAAGTCGGGTAAATATCCAGTCTGATGTTCCTGTTTCTATAATTCAATTATACAGGAATTATTCAAAACCTCGTTGAAATTATACTCAAATTATAAAAGTTTATACATTTCGTTTTACGCCGCCTTTTTTCAAAAACTCCGGAATCATCAATATTGACAGGCTTTATCAGCATTTTTCCCAAAACCCTGTTTTTATACATTTCGTTTTACCCCCTATATACCCCGATTTTTAATCAGAGAACGGCTAAGCCTTTCGAAGGCTATGCTTTCCCTAAGGTTCCTCCATACATCAGCTACTATAAAATCAATTTAAACCTATATTAAATCCAGATTAAAACCAATTTATCTAACTTTTGATGTGGATTTAACCTGGATTTAATCTGAATTTAATCTGAATTTGAAGATACGAATCCCAGGCGCATCCCTTAGGCATCCCTAGCTTTGTCTTCCCCGGACAAAGTATCTTCAAAAATTCCTGTTGTTTTTCAGGAAAAATTAGATATTTTTGTCTGGCATTAAAAATATTAATTTCAAATATCTATACCGACGCACCGAACAATTGCTGATGGTTCCGGAGACTGTATGGCCGGAAGCCCTGAACGAAACTAATTCCGGAAAGGAATTGTATCGGAATTATCTGATTCCCATTACTATGGTTATCTCGATAATGGTTCTGTTGATCAATTTGATCAATTATAATTTTTGGCAAGCTACCGGTCTGACAATCATTAATCTGATAGCAATGCACATCGGTAACTGGTTCGCCTATCTGATTACACGGGAATATTTGTGCCGGAAACTCTCTTTCGATACGAACCTGGCCTTAAATCTGACCGTATACAGTGGAGTGATTTTCATTATTTTTCATAGTATTGGAAATGCTCTGGGAAATATTTTTCTAGGCCAACTTTTTACGTTGCTCAGTTTTACTTTTATACGGACGCTTTACAAAGGACTTGGCCAAATCCCCCGATTGCATCCGGGCCAGAAAACCAATATTCTCGTCATCAGTTCACTGGCGATTATTTGTATTCCAGTCATTATCAATCAACTTTTGATGATCATCTTTGGAATTTCTGCTTTCAATATTTAATTTTTCAGTTTATGCCTAACG
>ENA-UONS01001092-UONS01001092.1-human-gut-metagenome-genome-assembly--contig:-CS19-NODE-1092-length-27149-cov-7.300030_pt1 | contig 27149 bp, 19 predicted proteins | sample MGYA00242458_ERZ724005 | MGnify/ENA metagenome assembly ERZ724005
CAGCATTACCGGACGCGATTGGATTATTAAAGCGTTTAATTAGGTTTTAGTATGAATTATAACACTGGCGGAGGGAATTTACAACATATAATGTATATAGAAGACGCCCCCCGTTTTGGCAGGATTTCCGGTAAAAGTGCCGCCTTAACCGCCTCGATTTATTTCTTAAGATTCTGTAACTTCTCCAAAAATCGGCAGCATTTTTCATTGACTTTATGCGCAGGTTCTACTATAATTCTACCAGAAAGGTAATGGAGGCGTTACTGTAACAAGTGGTCTGTGCCTCTGGCGCGGACCTGAAATGAAAGGAGAGTATTTCATTATGAACAACGCTAGTTTGCGCAGAATTTTCAGCCTGCTGTTGGCCGTGATGATGGTCTGCGCCCTTCTGCCGACGGTTGCGTTCGCGGAGGATATTGCGGAACCGCAGGACGGGAATGGCGGCGTAGCTGCTTATGCCAATAGCAGTGTGCTGCTTACGCTGAATATTTCCAGCTACAGCGCACCGTTTTATAACCCCACAAAAGGAACGCATGACGTAAACTCATTTAAGTTTTCCAAATACATAAACAGGAGCGATGTCGGCAGCGACAATCCAAAAGACTGCTCCGCGACTGCGCATTTTGTAGGGAGTAATGAAACCGGCTGGCAGCTGTATGTCAAATTGAAAATTGACAATTACGAAGCAGACCTCCCGCAGAATGCATGGATCTACAACAAGGATATGTCGGCAGCGACAGGCACTGTCACGTTTGGTCTTTCTTTTAACACAGCTGGCGGCACCTCCACATATGTCCATATAAGTGGCGGCAAAGACCTGCCCACGCCTCCCCAGCCTGACAAGCCCACCAAGCCCACGGCTGAAGACGTCAAGGCTCTGCTGGGCAATGAGGTAGTGAAGATTTTCTGCGGCACCGCCGGTTCTGGTGTCCACCCCGCTGCTGCATACCCCCTCAAGGATGGTTCCTTCACCGTGGGCGACGTTAATAGCAGCGGTGACATTCCCACGTGTGATATTACCGTGAACGCACAGCCGTATGTGGAGGACTACAATACGAAATATACTGGGCATACGCTCTCCACCGCCGATCACACTCCGAAGGTCATCACTCTGGAATACGACAGCAGCACGAAGACCTGGTCTTCTAAGACTCCCCTCCCCATTATTTTCAACGTTGTGTGCGACACCGCTCCCTCCGTGCCTGAGCAGGCCACGAAGGACGATGTCCTCGGCGCAAATATCAAGGTAACGATCGTATGTGACAATACAGACGTTAATCACGGGAGTAAGGATTTCGACCTGATCGAGGATGCTATCAAAGAAATCAGCGCACCTCGTCAATCCAGCGTTGGTACATATATCTGCGATGTTACCATCAGCTCGGAAAGTTATGTGCCGCAGTTCGACCAGGATAAGAAGGCAACGCATACCCCTCCTGCGGCTACCAAGAAAATCACGCTGAGTTATGTCGATGGCAAGTGGATCGCGCCGTCCATTGATACTGCTTATCCCCATGTCAATTTCACGGTTCGCTGCGGCACAAAACCCGCTGCTCCCAACCACGACGAGCTTAGCAAGCTGATCGGCAGCATCACCATCAACTGCACCAACGACGCGGCCACTCATGACCCCAAGAGCAAGGGCTACGCCCTGATCGCCGATTCCTACACCACCAGCGGTGTCGAAGGCGACGCCGAGAATGGCTACACCTACACCGTTACCATCAAGTCCGAGAAGTACGTAAATCAGTTCGATACCGATACCGGCTCGGCTCACACCCCCAAGGACGGCGAAGCCACCGTTGTGCTGGAATACAAGGATAAGACATGGGCTGTGAAGCGCGCCGCCCCCGTTTCCTTCAATGTTGCGTGCGTGACCGAGATCGTTCCGCCCGAAAAGCCCGTCCCCGCTGATCTGGGCAGCTTCATAAAAGTGATCTGCACAACGAAGAAAGATGTTCACGGCACCGCGATCTACCCTTTGCACGAAGGCAAGTATGCGATCGGTGAAGTTGAGAGCAATGCCAAGGACGGCTACACCTGCACCATCACCATCGAGGCAGCCGGATATGTTGCTACATACAGCAACGCCAAGGGCGAGGAGCACACCCTCATCCACGAAAACGATGCGAGCAAGACCGTTACTCTGACGTGGGACAGTGAGGCCAAGGACTGGAGCAGACCGGACGATGTCACCTTCGAGGTCAAGTGCGAGACCGAGATCGTCCCGCCCACAGCCCCCACCTTTGAACAGCTCCCGAAGATCTCCGTGATCGTGGACTGCGGCACCACTGGCGAACATAAGGACGCGACCTTGCCTCTGATGAAGGACTCCTATGAGGTCAGCAAGGTCGAGCTCAAGAACGATGTATACACCTGCATCCTCACCGTCAAGGCAGGGAAGTATGTCGATGAGTATAGCGGCACCATGTATCGCGTAGGCAAGCATGAGCTGGATGACGATGCCACCAAGGACATCGTGCTGACTTGGGACGGCCAGAAGTGGACTGCCGAAAAGGACAGTGTCACCTTCAAGGTCAAGTGTACGCTTTACACCGTTATCTACACCGACGGCGTGAAGAACAAGGTGATCTTCAAGGATGAAGTTCACAAGGATCTGGCCTACGGCTCCGACACGCCCAAGTTCACCGGCGGCACTCCCAAGCGCACCGGCTACACCTTCACCGGTTGGTCTCCCAAGGTTACCGACACCGTGACCGGAGATGTCACCTACAAGGCCCAGTGGAAGTCCAACTCCGGCAAGGACAACGTTCCCAAGACCGGCAGCGGTGAGATCGCCATGATTCTGGGCAGCGTTCTGATGTTCTCCTTCTGCGGCGCGGCTGCTGTCTGCGTCTACGACCGCAAGAGAAGACAGCGTTAAGAAAACAACGTAAACTGTTGAACGAGGGCGGTGGCGGAGATTCCGTCGCCGCCCTTTTCCGGCGGATGCCCTGGAGCATCCCATATTGAGAGGAAAGAAACATGGCAAACAGGCAAGGCAAATTCCAGACACCCCGCACCCCCGTCCCGCCCCGCCGCAATGACGCCGGGCAGCGCAGACGGAGAAGAAGAGGCCCCAATCCCCTTTTCATCATCCTCGTGGCAGTGTTCTGCGTCGCGCTGATCGCGGTGGCTGCCATCCTGATCCATATGGGCAAAGCCCGCAGTGATTTCCGCAAACTCTCCGAAATGGTGGAGGAAAACGCCACGGCCACCGCTGCCCCCGTGGAGACCACGCCGCAGGAGACCCGGTCCACCGGGCCGACCACGGAAACCACCGTCCCCACGGAGCCTGAGCCGACGGAGCCGGTGATGCTGGCGAAGTATGCCCCCCTGTATGAGCAGAACCACGATCTGTTTGGCTGGCTGCGCATCGACGGCACCGTCATCGACTACCCGGTGATGCACACCCCCACCGATCCGGAAAAATATCTGCACACGAATTTTAAGCGGGAGTACAGCTTCGGCGGCATTCCCTTCATCGACGCCAACTGCTCCGCCGACAGCGACAATCTGCTGATCTACGGCCACAACATGCTGGACGGCAGCATGTTCCGCTCCCTGCCCAAGTATGAGAGCAAATCCTACTGGCAGGCGCACCCCACCATCCACTTTGACACCCTCTATGAGGAGGGCGAGTACGAGGTGCTTGCGGCCTTCTATGACCGGGTCTATTACACCTACGAGAACTGCTTCAAATTCTATCAGTTCATCGACGCGGCGGACGAGGCGGACTTCAACAACGCCATCTCGAATTTCCGCTCCAAGGCGCTCTACGACACCGGCGTCACCGCGGCCTACGGCGACAAGCTCATCACGCTGGTGACTTGCGCCTACCATGTGGAGGACGGCCGCTTCGTTGTCGTCGCCCGAAAAAAGTGACCGTCATTCCATCCCCGCATATAACAGGGCTGTCTCATGGAGACGGCCCTGTTTTTTGCCTAATTGCAGAAAATCGACGTCTTTTCCCATTGACTTTTGGTGTGATATTGCGTATAATTCAGGCATAAAGGTAATGATGGCGTTACCGTGCAGACGGTCTGTGCCTCCGGCATGGATCACCAAATGAAAGGAGAGTATTTCAAGATGAAAAACCATGGTTTGCGCAGAATTTTCAGTCTGCTTCTGGCATTGTTCATGGTCTTCACACTTCTGCCCACGACTGCGTTGGCAGAGGATACGACGGGGGCTGACGAAACCCAGCCCAAGACCGTCGTAGTGGACGAGGGCGAGAAGAAGACCGACCCCCCCCGCGCAGGAGCAGCCTAAGAACGAGAATCCCCCTGCACCGGAAGAGCCGAAAACATTCACCGTTACATACACTGACGGCGTAGGCGGCGCAGTATTTGACAATGAGGTTCACAGCAACCTGCCGGCTGGTACCGCGACCCCCGCTTTCAGCGGCACCCTTGCCCGGGAAGGCTATACCTTCGCCGGCTGGAATCCCACCGTTGCGGGAACCGTGACTGCGGATGTCACCTATGCCGCCAAATGGGAGGAGGGCAAGACCAGTGCAAGAAGAGTGACCTTGCCAACGATTCCCGGACCCGATGTAGATCCCGCCGCTTTGGACACCGGGCATAAGATCGATGTCCGATTCACCGTCCTGTATGTGGGTGACGAATTCAACATTGGCTACAACTACGGTTCTTCCGAAAAGACCAAGTTTGTTTGCCAGTACAAGACGAATCACTCCGATACCGCGTATAACAACCACACAATTGCGATTTCTGACATCAAGGCCGCCGCAAGCCGCGCTTCTGTCAACAGCGGCTACCAGATCGTCGGTTGGTCGAAAGAATCCAATGCCAATCCCACAACGTGGTCGCTTAACAAGAGCGGTACGACCGCCTGCAACAAGGGTTCTACGATTTATCTCGTAGCGAAGAACCCCAATCCCACCACGAAATATACATACACGCTGAACTATGATGCCAATGGCGGCACCGGCGCGCCCAGTGCTGATTCGTGGTCTACAACAGATGCAGCTATCAGATACCACTCCTTTACAGTGAAGAATACCATTCCCACCCGGGAAGGCTATGTCTTTAAGGGCTGGAAGGCCAAGGATGGATCTGATACGATCTACACCGGTGGCACGCTGTGTTCCGTATCCCAGCAAGGCAATGATGTTGTCAAGAATGGCAACACCTGGACCAGAACGCTGTACGCCGTCTGGGAGAAAGCAGTCCCCTCCAAGCCCCAGTGGAGCGATATCCGGGGTGAAATGCAGAAGGTCAGTGTGCACGTGACATGTAGCAATCCCGACGTCAACCACACCGAAAAGACATATTCCTATAAAGAAAGTAACGACGACACAATCGGCTCTGTTCAGGACAGCGCAGGTTCGTACACCTGCACCGTTACCGTTCATCTGGGTAGGTATCGACTCCAATACAACCAAGATTTTAATCGTGAACACGAGTTTGCAAGTTCTTTAACAGCCGACGTTGTGCTACAGTACAACGGCACAGGTTGGGTGATTGCTTCTGCCCTCCCCCTTGAACTCAAGCTTACGTGCGGCTCAGCGCCCACGCCCAACCCTCCCGGTTCAGATGTCCTGAACAGCCTGAAGGTACTTGTAAAGTGCGACTCGAAAACATATCATTTCGAGAAACCCTATAAGATGGACGACGGAGATTACAGACTTGAGAAGGTTGACGACAACACCTACACCGTCATCGTCTTAGCGGATAAGTATGTGGAAAAGTACAATGCCGTCTATCCGGGACATACGCTTTTTGACAACAACACCAAGACCATCAAGCTGGTGTACAGGTATGGCGCATGGACTGTAGTGGGAAGCAATGGCGTTACCTTCAACGTTAGCTGCGAACAAAAGTACACCGTCACCTACACCGACGGTGTGGATGGTGAGGTCATCTTTGCGGATCAGGTCTCTTATAAGAAATCCGGCGAGAAGACTCCCGCGTTCCGCGGCACCCCCACCCGCACCGGCTATAAATTCATCGGATGGGAACCCGCCGTTTCCGGCACTGTGACCGCTAATGCCACCTATACCGCTCAGTGGGTAAGCATTTCCGATTTAGATCCGGCGCCGGAGCTGGTGAGTAGCCTGTATATGAATTTCCAGTGTACCAACGAGAATGCTTCCCACGATCACCGCAGCGAGATGATTGGTATAGGGTTCGGTATAGGCGCCGGTGGTGTGATCGTTACCGACGCAGCCGGGAACCCCGTATACAATAAGGACGGAAACATTACGGCCGTCATCACTTTCTATCAGGATTCCGGATTCCTAAATGAATACAATAAGAGAACCGGTGTCGCCCACAGGTATGCCGATTACGAACCAAAAACGAAGTCTGTTGACGGCGTACTCATTGGTGAAGTGTTCCACATGTATAAGAAGGATTACCCGGTTGTTTTTGACGTTGTTTGCGGTTCTCTGTACACCGTAACCTACAAAGACGGCACAAATGGGACAGTTTTTGCAGACGATGTTCACTCTAACCTGAACGCCAACGCTGCAACCCCCGCTTTTGTCGGCGGCACCCCCACCCGCCCCGGCTATGTCTTCACCGGCTGGAATCCTGCTGTCGCTGCAACCGTAACAGGAAATGCCACCTACACCGCCGTGTGGGAAGAGGATGCCAACGGAAACGGCACACCAGACAAGGATGAGGAAAAATACACCGTATCCTACACCGACGGCGTGGAGAATGAAGAGATTTTTGCCGATCAGGTTTACGGCAATCTGCTGTCCGGCACCGCAACGCCCGCTTTCAACGGCACTCCCACTCGCACCGGCTACGTCTTCGGCGGCTGGAATCCTGCTGTCGCTGCAACCGTAACAGGAAATGCCACCTACACCGCCGTGTGGGAAGAGGATGCCAACGGAAACGGCACACCAGACAAGGATGAGGAAAAATACACCGTATCCTACACCGACGGCGTGGAGAATGAAGAGATTTTTGCCGATCAGGTTTACGGCAATCTGCTGTCCGGCACCGCAACGCCCGCTTTCAACGGCACTCCCACTCGCGCGGGCTACAAGTTCCTCGGCTGGGAACCCACGGTTGCTGAAACCGTGACCGAAAATGCGACCTACGTCGCTCAGTGGGAAAAGCTCTACACCGTCACCTACACCGATGGCGTTGGCGGAAAAGCCTTTAAGGACGATGTCCATTCCGATCTGGAGAAGGACACCAAGACTCCTGCCTATAAGGATGGCATCCCCACCCGTAAGGGCTTCAAATTCCTGGGCTGGGAACCCGAAGTTGCCGACACCGTGACCGAGGACGTGACCTACACCGCCAAGTGGGGAGAACTCTACACCGTTACCTACACCGATGGCGCGAAGGGTAAGGCGTTCGAGGATCAGGTCTTTACAGATCTCGAGTCCGGCACCAAGACCCCCGAGTTTAATGGTACTCCCACTCGTAAGGGCTACAAGTTCGTCGGTTGGGAACCCGAAGTCGCCGAGACCGTGACCGAGAACGTGACCTACACCGCCAAGTGGGAAGAGCTCTACACCGTTACCTACACCGACGGCGTGAAGGGCAGGGCGTTCAAGGATCAGGTCTACAAGGATCTTGAGTCTGGCACCGATACCCCCAAGTTCGATGGCAAGCCCACCCGTAAGGGCTACACCTTCACCGGTTGGTCCCCCAAGGTCACTGACACCGTGACCAAGGATGTCACCTATGTCGCTCAGTGGAAATCCACGAAGAACGGTAAGGACAACATCCCCAAGACCGGCGACAGCGAGATCGTCATGGTTCTTGGCAGCGTACTGCTGTTCTCCTTCTGCGGCGCGGCTGCTGTAAGCGTCTACGACCGCAAGAGAAAACATTTCTAAAATACGCAAGGGAGGCGACGGATTTCCGCCGCCTCCCATTTTTTGCCCCCATAACGCGGCTGCCCCCACTCCGGCATTGACTTTTTCTGCCTGATGAACTATATTATACGTGCATTTATATGAAGAAAAGGTGATAACGATGTACATAGATGATTATAAGCGCTGGCTGAGCGCTGATCTGGAAGATCCCGCCCTCACCGACGAACTGAGGAAAATCGAGGGACAGGACAATGAGATCAAGGAGCGCTTTGCTGTGGCGCTGAAATTCGGCACCGCCGGTCTGCGGGGCATTCTGGGCGCGGGCAGCAACCGGATGAATATTTACGTTGTCCGGCAGGCCACCCAGGGACTGGCGAACTGGGTCAAGACCCAGGGCGGCAGCCAGCTGGTCGCCATTTCCTATGACAGCCGCATCAATTCCGACGTGTTCGCCAGAAACGCTGCCTGCGTTCTGGCCGCCAACGGCATTCGGGTGCGGATCTACGACGCGCTGATGCCCGTTCCCGCCCTGTCCTTTGCCACCCGGTACTACAAGGCGAACGCCGGTATCATGATCACCGCCTCCCACAACCCCGCCAAATACAACGGCTACAAAGCCTACGGCCCCGACGGCTGCCAGATGACGGACGATGCCGCCGCCGTGGTGTACGCGGAGATTCAGAAAACCGATATCCTCACCGGCGCGGAGATGATGTCCTTTAAAGACGGCATCGCCAAGGGTCTGATCGAATACGTGGGCGAGGACTGCAAGGAGGCGCTGTACAGCGCCATTGAAGCCTGCGCCGTCCGCCCCGGCATCTGCAAAACCGCCGGACTGAAGCTGGTGTACTCCCCCCTGAACGGCTCCGGTCTGGTGCCGGTCACCCGGGTGCTTCATGACATCGGCATCGGCGACATCACCATCGTCCCCGAGCAGCAGTACCCCGACGGCAACTTCCCCACCTGCCCCTACCCCAACCCGGAGATTTTCGAGGCGCTGTGGCTGGGTCTGGAGCTGGCCGAGAAGACCGGCGCCGATCTGATGCTGGCCACCGACCCCGACGCCGACCGGGTTGGCATTGCCATCCGCTGCCCCGACGGCTCCTACGAGCTGGTCTCCGGCAACGAGGTGGGCGTGCTGCTGCTGGACTACATCTGTCAGGGCCGCATTGAAAAAGGCACCATGCCCAAGCGCCCCGTGGCGGTAAAGTCTCTGGTCTCCACTCCCCTCGCGGACATCGTGGCCGCGGATTACGGCGTGGAAATGCGCAACGTTCTCACCGGCTTCAAGTGGATCGGCGACCAGATCGCAAAGCTGGAGGCCGCCGGTGAGGTGGATCGCTTCATTCTGGGCTTCGAGGAATCCTACGGCTACCTTGCAGGCCCTTACGTCCGGGACAAGGACGCCATTATCGGCTCCATGCTGATCTGTGAAATGGCGGCCTACTACCGTTCCATCGGCTCGTCCATCAAGGCGCGGCTGGAAGCCATTTACGCAAAATACGGCCGGTATCTGAACAAGGTGAACTCCTTTGAGTTCCCCGGCCTGTCCGGCATGGACAAGATGGCCGGTATCATGGCCTCCCTGCGGGAGAAGCCCCCTGTAGAGATTGGCGGCTACAAGGTGACCAAGATCACCGACTACCAGAACACCGCTCAGACCGGCCTGCCCGCCGCCAATGTGCTGGTGTACAATCTGGAAGGCGGCGCGACGGTCATCGTCCGCCCCTCCGGCACCGAGCCGAAGATCAAGACCTATTTCACCACTCTGGGCAAGGATCTGGCGGAAGCCGAAGCACAGGAAAAGGTTCTCGCCGACGCTTTGAAGCCTATTCTCGCGTAATTCCGTTCAAAAAAGGCAAGCCGAAAAACGGCTTGCCTTTTTTGAACATTGTACATTACTCGATGATCCGGATCCAGCCTTCGGGGGCTTCCAGACGACCCATCTGGATGCCGGTAAGGGTATCGTAAAGCTTCTGGATGGTGGGGCCCATACCCACGTAGTGAATTTCCTTGCCGTGGTCCACGATGGTTCCCACGGGAGAGATGACCGCCGCCGTGCCGCACAGGCCGCATTCGGCAAATTCGCCGATCTCCGCCAGCGCCACGGGGCGCTCCTCTACCTCCATGCCGAGATAGTCCTTCGCCACCTGCAGCAGGCTGCGCCGGGTGATGGAGGGGAGAATGGTGTCGGACTTGGGGGTGACCAGCTTGCCGTCCTTGGTGACAAAGATCACGTTGGCGCCGCCGGTTTCCTCGATGTGGGTGCGGGTGGCAGAGTCCACGTAGACGTTCTCGTCAAAGCCCTTCTCGTGGGCATCCACAATGTTGTAAAGGCTCATGGCGTAGTTTAAGCCCGCCTTGACGTCGCCGGTGCCCTTGGGCGCCGCCCGGTCAAGATCGGAGATGCGCAGCTTCAGGGGCTTGATGCCGCCCTTGAAATAGGGGCCGACCGGGGTGACGAACACCCGGAACTGATACTCCGTCGCGGGCTTGACGCCGATGATGGCGTCGCTGCCGAACATGAACGGACGGACGTACAGCGTCGCGCCGGAGCCGTAGGGCGGCACCCACTGGGAGTTTGCGCGGACGGTCTCCACTACGGCCTGCACGAACCTGTCCTCGGGGAACACGGGCATTTTCAGGCGGCGGCAGGAACTGGCCATCCGCTGGGCGTTCAGGTCAGGGCGGAAGCAGACGATGCGTCCATCCTCGGTGGTGTAGGCTTTCAGCCCCTCAAAGCAGGTCTGGGCGTATTGCAGAACGCAGGCGCACTCACTCATGGTAATGGTGGCCTGATCGGTCAGGCAGCCGTCATCCCACTGGCCGTTTCGGAAATTGGAGACATAGCGCATGTCGGTCTGGACGTAGCCAAATCCCAGATTGCCCCAGTCAATATCTTTTCTTTCCATTGTAAACACCTCTCTGAAATTTTATTTCCCAATTCTAGCACCGCAGGAGGCGCAAGTCAAGCATTTGGCGCGGAAAAAAGTGCCTCACGCAGGGACATTTGTCTTTTTCAGAGGAACGTACAAAAAGTGGCATATCCATCCCCGGTTTTCCTGCAAAAAACTCCAAAAGGGTCTTGTATTTAACAGGTTAAAGTGGTAAAGTATAGAAAAAGCATCCAAGACGAAAGGAATCCGTGCCATGGACATCATTCGACATCCCGGTGAAGATCTGTTTTTCGAGGCCATTCTGTCCCTGCGGACGGTGGAGGACTGCCGCCTGTTTTTTGAGGACGTGGCCACCATCAAGGAATTGCAGGCCATGTCCCAGCGGTTCAGGGTCGCCTGCCTACTGGACAGCGGCGAAAACTATATCGAAGTCTCGGAATCCACCGGTGCCAGCTCGGCTACCATCAGCCGGGTCAACCGGTGCCTCGTATATGGCGGCGGCTACCGGACGGCGCTGGACAGGCTCAAGGAAGCGGGAACCCTCCCGGAGAGCGGAGAAAAATAAAACAGGGTACACCCCTTGGCTCTCCCTCTGGGAGAGCTGTCACCAAAGGTGACTGAGAGGGCTTTTTCCCTGTTTTCCCTCTCCGTCTTCGCTTCGCTCAACCGCCTCTCCCAGAAAGAGACAAGGGGGCAGTTCAATCGCGCCCCTATGCCCAAAAGCCCCGCCGTTTTCGGGTGTATCCATGTCCATTTTTCCCAATTGACAACCACTCCTGCCCATGCTATAATTTAATGGATAAGTTCAGCGGCTCATCCCGCCCGTCTTGCCGCTTTTGGCAGGACGTTTTTTTAGAAAGGAGATCAGCATGACGGATATGACGAAAGCCAAGGTTTACGCTGCTTCTTTGGGGTCCGTATTTTCCGAAGGGGTTTGTTCCTCCCTTTCCGCCCCCGGTCTTTCCGGGTTCGATTCTTCTGAATATGTTATTTTTCCCGGCTTTTGTGACGTGCATGTGCATTTCAGAGAGCCGGGTTTTTCTTATAAGGAGACCATCGCCACAGGCAGCCGGGCAGCCGCCCGGGGCGGCTATACCGCGGTCTGCACCATGCCCAACCTGAACCCGGTGCCGGACAGCGTGGAGCATCTGGAGGTTCAGCGCCGCCTCATCGAGGAAACCGCCTGCATCCACGTCTACCCCTACGGTGCCATCACGGTCTGCGAACAGGGCGAAGCGCTTTCCGACCTGGAGGGCATGGCGCCCGACGTGGTAGGTTTTTCCGATGACGGCCGGGGCGTGCAGAGTGACGACCTGATGCGGCAGGCCATGCTTCGCGCAAAAGCCCTTGGAAAGCCCATTGTCGCCCACTGCGAGGTCAACTCGCTCTTGCGGGGCGGGTACATCCACGACGGTGATTATGCCAAAGCCCATGGCCATCGGGGCATCTGCTCCGAAAGCGAATGGGGGCAAATTGCCCGGGACTTGCAGCTGGTAAAAGAAACCGGCTGCGCCTACCACGTTTGTCACGTCTCCGCGAAGGAAAGCGTGGCGCTCATCCGCAAGGCCAAGGCCGAGGGACTGGACGTGACCTGCGAGACCGGCCCCCACTATCTGGTGATGGACGACAGCGACCTGCAGGAGGACGGCCGTTTCAAAATGAACCCGCCCCTGCGAGGAAAGGAAGACCGGGAGGCCCTGATTCAGGGAATTCTGGACGGCACCATCGACATGATCGCCACCGACCACGCCCCCCACTCCGCCGAGGAAAAATCCCGCGGTCTGGAAAAAAGCGCCTTCGGCATTGTGGGCATTGAGACCGCTTTCCCGATTTTGTATACCTGTCTGGTAAAACCGGGCATTCTAAGCCTGAACAAACTATTGGAGCTTTTGTGCGTCAATCCCCGCAGACGCTTCGGTCTTCCTCTGGGAACGGACTACAGCATCTGGGACTTGAACGCCGCATACGCCATCGACCCGAAGGACTTTCTTTCCAAGGGCAGAGCCACGCCCTTCGCGGGCCGGCAGGTCAGCGGAAAGTGCATCGCCACCATCTGTGACGGAAAGCTGGTATACGCCGCTCCGGAAACCCATACCGCCAAATAACGAGAGGAGAAACACCATGGCAAAAAGAACCGACATCAAGAAAATTCTCATCATTGGCTCCGGCCCCATCGTCATCGGTCAGGCTGCTGAGTTTGACTACGCCGGGACGCAGGCCTGTCTTGCTCTGAAAGAAGAGGGCTACGAGGTGGTGCTGTGCAACTCCAACCCCGCCACCATCATGACCGACACCATCATCGCCGACAAGGTCTACATGGAGCCGCTGACGCTGGAATATATCGCCAAGATCATCCGCTACGAGCGTCCCGACGCCATCATCCCCGGCATCGGCGGTCAGACAGGTCTGAATCTGGCCATGCAGCTGGAAAAGAAGGGCATTTTGCGGGAATGCCGGGTCAGGCTGCTGGGCACCTCCAGCGAGTCCATCGAGCGTGCCGAGGATCGGGAGCTTTTCAAGGAGCTGTGCCAGTCCATCGGCGAGCCGGTCATCCCTTCCGAAATTTCCTACTCTCTGGAGGAAGCCAAGGAGGCCGCCAAGCGCATCGGCTATCCTGTGGTGCTTCGTCCCGCCTTTACTCTCGGCGGCACCGGCGGCGGCTTTGCTTACAATGAAGACGAGCTGGTGGAAATCGGTCTCAACGCCTTCGCCCTCTCCCCTGTCCATCAGGTTCTGGTGGAAAAGTCCGTCAAGGGCTACAAGGAGATCGAATTCGAGGTCATGCGGGACTCCAATGACCACGCCATCACCATCTGCGGCATGGAGAACATCGACCCCGTGGGCGTCCACACCGGTGACAGCATGGTGGTCGCCCCCATCATGACCCTCAGCGACCACGACATGAAGATGCTCAACGACTCCGCCATCAAGATCATCCGGGCGCTGAAGGTGGAGGGCGGCTGCAACGTTCAGTTTGCCCTCGACCCCAATTCCTCCAGATACTATCTCATCGAGGTCAACCCCCGTGTCTCCCGTTCCTCCGCGCTGGCCTCCAAGGCCTCCGGCTATCCCATTGCCCGGGTCACCGCGAAAATCGCCGTGGGCATGGCGCTGGAGGACATCAAAATCGCCAACACCAACGCCGCCTTTGAGCCGAAGCTGGACTACGTCATCACCAAGCTGCCCCGGTTCCCCTTCGACAAGTTCACCTCCGCCATCAACATTCTGGGTACCCAGATGATGGCCACCGGCGAGGTCATGGGCATCGGCTCCAATCTGGAGGAGTCCCTCCTGAAGGGCATCCGCTCTCTGGAGGTAGGCGCGAACCACATCTACCATCACAAATTCGACGACATGACCACGGAGGAGCTGCTGGACTATATCAGCGTGTTCCGCTCCGACAACATTTTCGCCATTGCGGAAATCATCTACCGGGGCGTCACCGTGGAGCAGATTCATGAAATTACAGCCATCGACGTGTATTTCCTGAACGCCATCAAGCGCATTGTGGATATGGAGGAATACCTGAAACTCCACGTCAAAGAGCCGGAAGCCCTTCTGGACGCGAAGAAGATGGGCTTCAGCGACAAATATGTGAGCAGGCTCTGGAAATGCTCCGAGACGGACGTGTCCGATTTCCGCAGAGAACACGGTATGTTCCCGGCCTTCCGCATGGTGGACACCTGCCACACCGGCGCATATATCCCCTACTTCTACTCCTCCTACACCGGCGGGAACGTCTCCCGGCTGACGAACAAAAAGAAGATCGTGGTACTGGGCGCAGGCCCCATCCGCATCGGTCAGGGCGTGGAATTCGACTACTCCACCGTCCACGCCGTCATGACCATCAAAAAGGCAGGCTACGAGGCCATCATCATCAACAATAACCCCGAGACCGTCTCCACCGACTACACCACCGCCGACAAGCTGTATTTTGAGCCTTTGACTCCCGAGGATGTCATGAACATCATCGATTTTGAAAAGCCCGACGGCGTGATCGCGTCTCTGGGCGGCCAGACCGCCATCAATCTGGCCCAGCCCCTCCATGACCGGGGCGTGAAGATCATCGGCACCGGCTGCGAGGCCATCGACAGAGCCGAAAACCGGGACGCCTTTGAAAAGCTCCTGAAAGAGCTGGACATCCCTCAGCCCAAGGGTAAGGCCGTCACCAAGATCGAGGACGGTCTGGCTGCCGCAAACGAGATCGGCTACCCCGTGCTGGTGCGTCCCAGCTTCGTGCTGGGCGGCCGCGCCATGCAGATCGTGGCAAACGAGACCCAGCTGCGCCATTACCTGAAAAGCGCCGTGGAGATCGACGAGGACAAGCCCGTTCTGGTAGACAAATACATTCAGGGCCGTGAAGTGGAGATCGACGCCATCTGCGACGGCCGGGACGTGTTCGTCCCCGGCATCATGGAACTGGTGGAGCGCACCGGCGTTCACTCCGGCGACTCCATCTCCGTCTACCCCTCCTTCTCCATCTCCGACAAGGTCAAGGGCATCATTCTGCAATACGCCAAAAAGCTGGGTCTGGGCATCGGCATTGTCGGCCTGTTCAATGTGCAGTTCATCGTAGACCCCGAGGACAACGTGTCCGTCATCGAGGTCAACCCCCGTTCCTCCCGCACGGTTCCCTTCCTGAGCAAGGCCACGGGCTACAGCCTGGCGGACATCGCCACCGACGTGATTCTGGGTCTGAGCCTGAAGGAGCAGGGCTTCTTCGACATCTACCCCGCCGAAAAGGAACGCTGGTACGTCAAAGCGCCGGTGTTCTCCTTCAATAAAATTCGCGGTCTGGACGCCTATCTGACTCCCGAAATGAAGTCCACCGGCGAGGCCATCGGCTATGACCGCACCATGACCCGCGCCCTGTACAAGGCGCTGCAGGCCTCCGGCATGAAGCTGCAGAACTACGGCACCGTCCTTGCCACCATCGCCGACCGGGACAAGGAGGAAGCGCTGCCCCTGATCCGCCGGTTCTACCGTCTGGGCTTCAACATCGAGGCCACCGCCGGAACTGCCACATTCCTGAAGGAAAACGGCATCCGCACCCATGTTCTGGGCAAGATCAGCGACGGCAGCGACGAAATTCCCAACGCACTGCGTCAGGGACACATTGCCTACGTCATCAACACCCGCGACCCCGGCTCCAGCGGCCGGGACGGCACGAAGATCCGCCGGATTGCCACGGAGCATAACGTGACGCTGTTTACCGCGCTGGACACCATCCGGGTTCTGCTGGATGTGCTGGAAGAAACCACGCTGACCATCTCCACGATAGATGCTTGACGTGCAACCCAATTCCCGGAAGGAGCGACCATGAAACAGAGCATTTTCACAATCCTATCCAATACCCCCCTGACGGACTGCGTCTACAAAATGGTACTTTCCGGCGACACCTCCGCCATCACCGCGCCGGGGCAGTTTGTCAACATTCAGATCACAGGGAAGTTCCTCCGCCGTCCCATTTCCGTGTGCGACTATGACGGCAGCACCCTCACCATCGTCTACAAGGTGGTGGGCAAGGGTACGGAAATCCTCTCCCGGATGGTTCCCGGGGAGAAGCTGGACATTCTGACCGGCCTTGGCAACGGCTACGACCTTGCCCCCGCCGGGGACTGTCCCGTCCTCTTAGGCGGCGGCGTGGGCGTCCCGCCGCTGTACCACCTTGCCAAACGGCTGCTTGCCATGGGCAAGCAGGTAACGGTGATTCTGGGCTTCAACACCCAATCGGAAGTATTTTATGAAGCGGAATTCCGGACGCTGGGCTGCCGGGTGATCGTCGCCACCGCCGACGGAAGCTATGGCGTCAAGGGCTTCGCCACCACGCCCCTGAACGATCTGAATTATTCCTATTTCTACACCTGCGGCCCGGAGCCGATGCTCAAGTCGGTGTATAAAGCCGCCCGCACCTCCGGCCAGATGAGCTTCGAGGAACGGATGGGCTGCGGCTTCGGCGCCTGTATGGGCTGCTCCTGCAAGACCCTCACGGGCTACAAGCGCATCTGCAAGGACGGCCCCGTCATGAAAAAGGAGGAGATTTTATGGGAAGCCTGAGCGTGAACCTCTGTGGCATCGAGCTGGACAACCCGGTCATCCCCGCCTCCGGCACCTTTGGCTACGGCTATGAGTTTGCCGAACTGTACGACATTAACTGCCTTGGCACCTTCTCCTTCAAGGGAACCACGAAAGAACCCCGTTTTGGAAATCCCACCCCCCGCATCGCCGAGTGTACCGGCGGCATGATCAACGCCGTGGGGCTGCAAAATCCCGGCGTGGACAAAGTCATATCCGAAGAACTCCCGAAGCTGAAAGCCTGCTTCCGCAAGCCCGTCATGGCCAACGTCTCCGGCTTTTCCGTGGCGGATTACGCCTATACCTGCGAAAAGCTGGATGAGGAGGAACAGGTGGGCTGGCTGGAGGTCAACGTCAGTTGCCCCAACGTTCACGGCGGCGGCATGAGCTTCGGCACCTGCCCGGAAGCCGCCGCAGAGGTGACGGCAGCGGTGAAAAAGGTCACGAAAAAGCCTGTTATCGTCAAGCTCTCCCCCAACGTCACCGATATCGTCTCCATCGCCAAAGCCTGTGAGGATGCCGGTGCGGACGGCATCAGCCTGATTAACACTCTGCTTGGTATGCGCATTGATCTGCGCACCCGCAAGCCCGTCATCGCCAACAAAATGGGCGGCTTTTCCGGCCCTGCCATCTTCCCGGTGGCGCTGCGCATGGTCTATCAGGTCGCGAATGCGGTAAACGTCCCCGTGGTGGGCACGGGCGGCGTCAGCAGCGCCGAAGATGTGGTGGAAATGATGCTGGCAGGCGCTACCGCCGTGGAGGTGGGCGCGGCCAATCTCGTAAACCCCTACGCCTGCCGGGACATCATCCGGGAGCTTCCCGCCGTCATGGAAAAATACAAAATTGAGAATCTGAAAGACATTATAGGAGGCGCGAAATAATGGGTAAGGACGTCATTGTTGCCTGCGATTTTTCATCCGCCGAGGCAACCTTCGCTTTTCTGGATAAGTTCACCGGCCGCAAGCCCTTCGTGAAGATCGGCATGGAGCTGTACTATGCGGAAGGCCCCGCCATCGTCCGGGAGATCAAAGCCCGGGGGCACAAGATTTTTCTGGACTTAAAGCTCCACGACATTCCCAACACCGTGAAAAAAGCCATGTCCGTCCTGCGGAATCTGGACGTGGACATCACCAACCTCCACGCCGCCGGTACCACCGCCATGATGAAGGCCGCACTGGAAGGTCTGACCCGGGAGGACGGCACCCGTCCCCTGCTGATTGCCGTGACCCAGCTGACCTCCACCGATCAGGCGGCCATGGAGTCCGACCTGCTCATTCATGAACCCATTGACGAAGTGGTCATGCACTACGCCGAGACCGCGAAAAACGCGGGTCTGGACGGCGTGGTCTGCTCTCCTCTGGAAGCGGGGAAGGTGCATGAGCGCTGCGGTCAGCGCTTTCTCACCGTGACCCCCGGCGTCCGCTTCGCCGACGGAGACGTAGGCGACCAGAAGCGGGTGATGACCCCAGCCGCCGCCAAGGCCATCGGTTCGGACTACATCGTGGTCGGCCGTCCCATCACGGCCGCCGCCGACCCCGTGGCCGCTTATGAACGCTGCGTGGCGGAATTCTGCGACTGAAATAAGGAGGAAGCATTTTGGAAAGCTACAAAAGAGAATTCATTCAGTTTCTGGAGAAGGCCGGTGTGCTGAAATTCGGCGATTTCACCGCCAAATCCGGCCGGAAAATCCCCTATTTCATCAACGCCGGGGAGATCAAAACCGGTAAGGAAATTGCGACTCTGGGCGAATTCTACGCCCGCGCCTACCGGGAAAAGCTGGGGCAGCGGAAGGCCGTCCTCTATGGCCCCGCCTACAAGGGCATTTCCATCGCCGTGTCCGCCGCCGTTGCCCTGAGTCGGGACGGGCTGGACGTTCCCTTCTTCTTCAATCGCAAGGAAGCTAAGGATCACGGCGAGGGTGGCGTGTTCGTGGGCTACGTCCCCAAGGCCGGTGAGGACGTGGTCATCGTAGAGGACGTCATCACCGCCGGGACTGCCATCCGGGAAAGCATGGCTATCTTAAGCCGTCTGGAGGGCGTCAAGGTCGCCGCCACATTTATTATGGTTGACCGCAAGGAGCGGGGCAAGGGCGAAAAGCTGGCCATGGAGGAAGTGGAAGAGGAATTTGGCTTCCCCGTCTACTCCGTGGTGGATGTGTATGACATCATCGCCTATCTGGAAGAAAATCCCGCCAACGCCGAAAATGTGGCGCGGATCAGAAATTATCTTGCCGTGAATGGAGCGAACGCATGAGAAGTCTGAACAGCATTCTGGATTTAGGCGTAGACGAGTTGGATGGGCTGATCGCCACCGCCAAGGACATCATTGCCCACCCGGAAAACTACTGGGACAGATGCGCCCACAAGAAGCTGGCGACGCTGTTCTTCGAGCCCTCCACCCGCACCCGCCTGAGCTTTGAGGCCGCGATGCTGGAGCTGGGCGGCAGCGTCATCGGCTTCAGCGAGGCCAGTTCTTCCTCCGCCTCCAAGGGCGAAAGCGTGGCGGACACCGCTAAAATTGTCAGCTGCTACGCAGACATCATCGCCATGCGCCATCCCAAGGAGGGCGCGCCCTACGTGGCAAGTCAGGCGGCCTCTATCCCCGTCATCAACGCCGGAGACGGCGGCCACAACCACCCCACCCAGACCCTTGCCGACCTGCTGACCATTTCCCGGGAAATGGGGCGGCTGGACAACCTCACCATCGGTCTGTGCGGCGACCTGAAATACGGCCGGACTGTCCACTCCCTGATCGAAGCCATGAGCCGCTACAAAGGCATTCAATTTGTTCTGATTTCCCCGGAAGAACTGAAAATCCCCGGATTTATCCGATACAATGTGTTTGAAAATCAGGGAATCCCCTACACGGAAGTGTCCTCTCTGGAGGAAGCCATGCCCAAGCTCGACGTGCTGTACATGACCCGCATCCAGCGGGAGCGCTTCGACGACCCATGGGAATACGAGCGGCTCAAGGACAGCTACGTCCTCGATACCGAGAAAATGAAACTTGCGAAAGGAAAAATGTGCGTCCTGCACCCCCTGCCCCGTGTCAATGAGATCAGCGTCAAGGTGGACGACGACCCGAGAGCCGCTTATTTCCGTCAGGCGCTGAACGGCAAGTACATGCGCATGGCGCTCATCCTGAAGCTTCTGGACGAAGCCGCCCGGAATCCCGCAAAAGAAGCCATCGACGTTAGCGGTTTGGAATACGACCGTGTCTGCCGCAATCCCAAGTGCATCACCCAGACCGAGCAGGAGCTGCCCCAGCTGTTCCGCTGCACCGACAAGGCCGCGGACATCCACAGGTGCGTCTACTGCGAGCAGAGAGCCTAATCTTTATCCCACAAAAAATGCAGAATGCCGTTGTTTCGGCATTCTGCATTTTTATTTATCCCTTATATCTCGGCTCGCAGGTCAGGTTGACGCCCAGACGCTTGAAGGTCTTTTCGTCCACCGGGGACAAGATCACCGAGGAATGTACCTCGCAGCCCCGCAGCTTGTCCAGCTGCTCCATGGCCAGCTCCGCCATGGGGTTGGTGGCGGCGCAGATGGACAGGGCGATCAGCGTCTCGTCGGTGTGGAGACGGGGATTGCGGTTGCCTAAGTGGTCAACCTTCAGGTGCTGGATGGGGTCAAGCACCACCGGGGAAATCAGGTGCAGGCTGTCCCGCATACCCGCCAGCTTCTTCAGCGCGTTCAGCAGCAGCGCCGAGGACGCACCCAGAAGGTCGGAGGTCTTGCCGGTGACGATGGTGCCGTCGGGCAGTTCCATGGCGGCGGCAGGCGCGCCGGTCTGCTCCGCCCGCTGCAGGGCAGGGGCGACCACCTTCCGCTCCGCCGGGGTCACACCGGCCTTTTTCATCAGCAGCTCCAACTTGCGCACCGTTTCGTCGCTGCCTTTGCCCTGCTTCTGCTCGCACATGGCCACATAGTATCGGCGGATGATCTCCTGCCGGGAGGCAAACCGGACGGCTTCGTCATCCACGATGCAGTTGCCCACCATATTCACGCCCATATCCGTGGGGGATTTGTAGGGGCAATGCCCCAGAATCTTCTCAAAAATCGCCACCAGCACAGGGAACGCTTCCACGTCCCGGTTGTAGTTGACGGTGGTGACCCCGTAGGCTTCCAGATGGAAGGGGTCGATCATGTTCACGTCGTTCAAGTCCGCCGTGGCGGCCTCGTAGGCAAGGTTCACCGGGTGGTTCAGCGGCACGTTCCAGATGGGGAAAGTCTCGAATTTGGCGTAGCCCGCCGTGTTGCCCCGGATATGCTCGTGATACAGCTGGCTCAGGCAGGTCGCCAGCTTGCCGCTGCCGGGGCCGGGGGCCGTAACCACCACCAGCGACCGGGTCGTCTCAATGTAGTCATTTTTCCCGAAGCCGTCGGGGCTGACGATGTAGCCGGTGTCGGAGGGGTAGCCCGGAATTTCAAAATGGTGATAGACCCGGATGCCCAGCCCTTCCAAGCGGGACTGGAACGCCTTCGCCAGCGCCTGTTCATGGAAGCGGGTCAGCACCACGCTGGAAACGTACAGGCCGAAGCCCCGGAAAATGTCGATCAGGCGAATGACGTCCCGGTCATAGGTGATGCCAAGATCGCCCCGAACCTTATTCTTTTCGATATCGTCGGCGTTGATGGCAATGACCATCTCCACCTGCTCCTTCAGCTGCAGCAGCATCCGCAGCTTGCTGTCCGGCTGGAAGCCCGGCAGGACGCGGGAAGCATGGTTGTCGTCATAGAGCTTGCCGCCGAATTCCAGATACAGCTTGCCGCCGAACTGGGCAATGCGCTCCCGGATGTGGGCGGACTGCATTTGCAGGTATTTATCGTTATCAAACGCCGCTTTTGTCATTTCCGTTGCCTCTTTCCCAAAAACTTTCCACCATTTTACCCTATCCGACGGGAAATAGCAAGGCCATTTCGCGGGAAAATCTTCTCTTTCGCGGGATTGCTTCTTGTTTCGGGGACGGCGCCGTGCTATAATGAACGCATCTATTTTTTCGGAGGTGTTTCCATGGAATTCAGCGTCAACCATCCGGTGCTTTACCTGCTTGCCGGAATTCTGATTGCCGTGGTTCTGGCTCAGTCGGTTTTCTTCCTTATTAAGGCTCTGCGCCGCAGTAAGGAAATCGGCATGGATCAGGCCAAGATCAGAAAAACCATCAAAACCGCCGCACTGTTCACCATCGCCCCGGCCGTGTCCATCGTCATCAGCGTCATCACCCTAAGCAAAAGTCTGGGTATTCCCCTGCCCTGGCTGCGGCTTAGCGTAGTCGGCTCATTGAGCTATGAGGCCATCGCGGCATCCAACGCCGTCAGCGCCATGGGCTTAGAGCTTGGCAAAATCAGCGCCCTGACCGCCCAGCAATACGTCAACATCGCGCTGGTGATGACCCTGTCCATCATGGTGGGCATCTGGCTGGTGCCTGTCATCGGCAAGAAGCTGCTGCGGGGCATGACCGTTCTGGAAAACCGGGACGCCAAATGGGCGGATATTTTCCAGAATGCCATGTTTATCGGCATGATCTCCGCGTTTCTGGGCTATGTGTTCTGCGATTTTTCCCGTCTGTGGACGCCGGGGGATTACGCCGCCACCTCCGGGCTTGTGCCGGTATGCGTCATGGCGGTATCCGCTGCGATCATGGTGGTCTGCGGGCTGCTCATGAAGAAATTCAAGTGGAGCTGGGTCAACGATTACGCGCTGCCCATTTCCCTGGTGCTGGGCATGGCTTCCGCCATTCCCCTCACCGCGTGGCTGGGTTAAGGAGGTGCCGATATGAAAAAGCAGCTTAGCTACATCGACTCCGTTCACCGCAGCGGCACCATCTGGAACATTTCCGTGATGATTTTGCTGCTGGCCTTCCCCCTGACGGTGGCCGCCCTGTTTGGCGCCGCCCCGGACTGGGGCGCGCTGGTGGTGGGTCTGATCGCCACCGCGCCCATGTATTGGGCGGTGGGCGTCATTGAGACAATTACCTTCGTTCCCATGCTGGGCGCGGGCGGCTCCTACCTCAGCTTTGTCACCGGCAACATCTCCAACCTGAAGCTTCCCTGCGCCATCAACGCTCTAGAGCAGAACAACGTCAGCGCCAACTCCGAGGAGGGCGAGGTCATCTCCACCATCGCCATCGCCACCTCCTCCATCGTCACCACCGTCATTATCATCATCGGCGTCATTCTGATTGTTCCTCTGACTCCCGTTCTGGAAGCGCCGGTGCTGGAACCGGCCTTTGCCCAGATGCTGCCCGCCCTGTTCGGCGGACTGGGCGTAGCCTTCGTCAGCCGGAACTGGAAGATCGCCGTCGCGCCGGTGGTGCTGATGCTGGTTCTGTTCATTTTCGTCCCCGCCCTGAACGCCGGTACCGTGGGCATTATGGTGCCTGTGAGCGTGCTGTTCACCATTGCCGTTTCCCGGCTGCTTTATAAGAGAGGAGTTCTGTAAACATGATCGGATATTGGATTCTCGCCGTTCTGGTTGCATTCATCGCCGTGGTCGCCATCCGCACCATCCGCTTCCGTCCCAAGCCCCAGCCCGAAGTCACCAAGGAAGAAGTCGCCTTTGACCGGGACGCCGCCGTGGATTCCCTCGCCCAGCTGGTTCGCTGCAAGACCGTGTCCTACAACGACCATTCTCTGGAGGACGAGGGGGAATTTCAGAAGCTGATCTCTCTGCTGCCGACACTTTACCCCAACGTGTTCGGCACCTGCACCTTCCAGCAGCTTCCCGACCGGGCGCTGCTACTGCGGTGGCCGGGCAAGCAGGAAGGCGACCCTGCCGTTATGATGGCGCACTATGACGTGGTGCCTGTCAACGAGGAAAAGTGGGACAAGCCTCCCTTCGCCGGGGTCATCGAGGACGGCATTCTCTGGGGCCGCGGCACGCTGGACACCAAGGTCACCTTCAACGGCGTCCTTTCCGCCGCCAATTACCTCATCGGTCAGGGCTTCCAGCCGGAAAAGGACATTTACTTTGCCTTCTCCGGCGGTGAGGAGATCAACGGTCAGGGTGCAGTCAACATTGTGGCGTATTTCACCGAGCACGGCATCCACCCCGCCATTGTGGTGGACGAGGGCGGTGCCGTGGTGGAGAATGTGTTCCCCGGCGTGAAGCAGCCCTGTGGTCTCATCGGCATTGCGGAAAAAGGTATGCTGAACGCCCAGTACCGCACCGTCTCCGCCGGCGGCCACGCTTCCGCACCCAAGCCCCATACCCCGGTGGGCGTTCTGGCGGCGGCCTGCAAGCGGGTGGAGGATCATCCCTTCAAGGCCCACATTGACGGCCCCGCTGCCCAGATGTTCGACACGCTGGGACGGTATTCAACGCCATTGTACCGGGTGATTTTCGCCAACATGTGGTGCTTCGGCTGGATCATTGACACTCTCGGCAAAAAGAGCGGCGGCGAAATGAACGCGCTGGTACGCACCACCGTGGCCTTTACTCAGATGGAGGGCAGTTCCGCCCGGAACGTAATTCCTCCCGAAGCAAAAATGGTATCCAACATCCGTCTGAACCCCGCCGACAGCGTCGCTTCCGCCCTGGCCTATCTGGAAAAGGCCGTCAACGACCCCGCCGTGGAGATCACGTCTCTGGAATCCTTCGAGCCAAGTCCCGTCTCCGAAACCGGCTGCGACGCATGGGAGAAGGTTGCCTCTGCCGTGGCCAACACCTGGCCGGGCTGCATCGTCTCGCCGTACCTGATGGTGCAGTGTTCCGATTCCCGGCACTACCGTGACCTGAGCAACCACGTCTACCGCTTCTCCGCCATGGACTTGACCGCCGAAGAACGTTCCACCATCCACGGCAACAACGAGCGCATCCGTCTGGAAACCGTCGCCAAGGCCGTAGAATTCTACATCCGCCTCATGCGTCAGTGCTGAAACAAAAAAGATGTCCCCCAACCCGGGAAAATTCGGGTTGGGGGATTGTCTTAGCTCAGCAGATACGCCAGGGAAGCGCCGTACATGGCATACACCAGAATTGCAATAACCACACCGATCAGCGTCAGGATAAACTGGGCGATCGCCCAATTTTTCCGGGAACGCTTCTCCGGAGAGCTGCTCACCGCCCAAACGATCAGGCAGATGAAGCCGACAATGGGAATTGCCGAGAGGATCAGGGTGCCGATCCAGGAACCGACAGACATGTCCGTGTCCTGCCGTGCGTAGGTATTGCCGTTGTAGTTGTCCATGTTATATTCCTCCTGCTTTCCAAATTTAGGGGATATAATGATTATAACACATATCTGTGAAAATGGGAATACTTTTTCGGCAAAATCTTTTCTGCAAATCGCCCCGCACACCGCAAAAAATCCCGGCAGCCGAAGCTGTCGGGATTTTTTAGCTTAGCGTATTCTCGATTACCGGGCGCTGCGCTTCTTGTTGTAGAAGTACACACCGGCAATGGCGGCGCCGGAGACGACCATGAAGATCACGGGAATGAAGATCATATCACCGGTCTTGGGGTTGGTCTTATCGGCCTTCTCGTTGGTGGTGCTCTTGGCGTTGGCGTTGGTGATCATCACGTTGATGTGGACTTCGCTCTCCTTGCGGAGCTCGTTGGTGTTGGAGATGGTGTCATACTTCTGGGTGTCGTTGACAAAGTTTCCGACCCAGTTGCCCTTGGCCATGTACATGCCGTCATACTTGATGCCGTCGCTGGTCTTGGCAGTGTAGTAGTTCTTGACAACGGTCTTGACCTCGTCCAGAGTGACCACGCCGTCCAGAGCGATGCCCTCGGTGATATTGATGGTCTTGGCGGGATCGTCGACCTTGTTGTCTTTGAAGATGTGCAGGTAAACCTTGTAGGGGAACTTGTTGTTGGTAGTGGTGGTGTCCTTCTCGAGGTAAGCGTAGAATTCTACGTTGCCCTTGATGACGAGCTTGGCAACCTGAGCGCTGGTGTAGAGGTCACCCTTGTTGTCAATCTTCCAGCCCTTGAAGGTGTAGCCGGTCTTGTTATCGGCCTTGCTCTGAGCGTCGGAAACCTTCTTGCTGTCAATGCTGCTGCCGCTGGTCACGTTGTAGGTGGAAACGGCCTTGCCGTCGGTGCCGTAGAAGGTCACTCTGACAGTGTCGCCCTCGGGAGTGCTGCCGCTCTTGGCCTTCAGGGTGACGGTCAGGGAGTCGCCGGCATTGATTGTGGTGGACAGGGACAGGTTGTTGCCCTTTTCATCGCTCTTGGCGGTGACGAACTCATAGGAATCCTTCCAGTTGCCCATCCAGCGGTAGCTCAGGATGTCGTCGATAACGGAGGACTTACCGTTCACAGGCTCGACCTGGAACTCTCTGGCAATCGCGTTGCCCTTGTCGTCAATAATCTTAAGAGTGATATACTTGGCGGGCTCTTCCGCCTTCTTGGTGTTGACAAACAGCTTCAGGGAGTAGCCGTCGTCGATACCGGCATACTTGATGGTGACATCGGTGGCCTCATTGCCGGAAGCGCCGGTCCACTTGACGAACTCCTTGTCGGAGTTGACCAGGCTCAGACCCAGCTCCTTGGTCAGCTTCACGCTGCCGTCAACAGGAACGGTGATCTCGCCCTTTCTTGCATAAGAACCGTCAACATAAATCTCAACAGGAACCTTCGCGTCAACGCGGGTATCCTCGACCTTCTTGTTGACGTACAGGTTTACGTAGTAGCCATTCGCATTTGCCTTCTTCAGGTTGTCATAGCTGATGGGGCCGGTGGTCTCTTCGTCCTTCATGTTCGTCCACTTGACGAATTCCTTGTCGGACTTGATCATGGTCTCAGCCAGTTCCTTCGTCAGGGTCAGGCTCTCACCGGGATTCACGGAAACATGCTTGTCAGCGACGTACTTCCCGTCAACGTAAGTCTTGACGGTCAGGTTTTCGGCTTCTTCAGCAGCGGCCGCCTGGAAAGGAACCGCGCAGACCAGCAGCATAGCCACCAATACGAGGCTAAGCAGCTTCTTCATTGTGTTTTTCATAGTTTCTAACCTCCTAGAAAATTGGTTGTTTTAGAAATGCTGCCGGCTCTGGAACCTTTGGTGTCGCCAATCGGGGAGGCTTTCCGCCGCTTCCGCACCCGGCATCTCTTTCATGTCTGCATGATATCACATCCGTTCCCGGATGTCAATAGGAAAATTACAAAATGTAACAGAATTCTTTACACTTTATAACATTCTTAAACATTTACCCTTATCTTAAGAAATTTACTCCAAATTTTACCATAAAATTCGTTTTTTACCAGCTACGAAAAATGACAATCTCTGATTTCGATATCTTTTTTCTTTCAAAGGTTACAATTTTGTTGCAGCCGCCTGTGGTCTCCCGAAGCGGCCTCCGCCGCCCAGGGGGGTGGAAAACCCCGGTGCCAGCATGGCACCGGGTTTTCCGCGAAAGGGTTTGGAA
>ENA-UONS01001100-UONS01001100.1-human-gut-metagenome-genome-assembly--contig:-CS19-NODE-1100-length-26907-cov-13.694399_pt1 | contig 26907 bp, 22 predicted proteins | sample MGYA00242458_ERZ724005 | MGnify/ENA metagenome assembly ERZ724005
ATATATAATAACTTTCTTTCTATAGTGGACGGTGCAATGCGAAAAAAATAACTGACTATCTGACCAACTGACCAGTCATTCAGCGGCGTAAAACAGCGGCGTAAAACAGCGGTAAGCGGTAAGTGGTTAGTGGTAAGTATTTTGGCTGTGCAAATCTGTGCTTTCTGTGCTATCTGTGGTCATGAATCAGCGGTTATCGGTAAGCGGCCAGTAGTAAGCATGAAGCAGTCAGTCGATTATGGGTATATGCCCAGCAACCGAGCAAGAACGACCAATCCCTACCCCGCATGCCCCGCTGCCACACTTGCTTACCACTAACCACTTACCACTAACCGCTGTTTAACCTCCCGTCAGAAATAAATTTTTGTCTAACTATAGAAAAAACGAGCGCGGCGGCCGCATTTGACCTTATTTTGCAACATGTTGATAATTAGCCTATTTAGCTACTAAATAAATGTTAAGTTTTTATTTTAGTCAGCGAAAAACTTGACTTTGGGGGTGCTGGTTTATTATCTTTGCAACAGGCAAACGGAGGTAGCCGGAAGCGTTTATAAAAGCTGACAGGAATGCCGGAGGGGAGGCGGCAGGAATGGACGCGAGTAGTAAATATCAGCTACCTGACGGATGAACACTGAAAGTGTGAATAATTAACCCTTAAAAATCTAAAAAACTATGGCAATCAACGTAAAAGCGAGAGAGACGATGCAGACCGTGGGCACGTACAAGGGCCAGTACAGGTTTGTGATGCAGACCGAACTGTATAGCAGCCTGGGCGACGAGAAGGTGATGCGCGAAGCGTCGGTGCGCTCGGGCATCCCGCAGGGAACCATCAACGCGGCTTGGGCGGCCATTGGTGAGGTCATCAAGGCGTGGGCCACGGAAGGTCACTCGGTGGCCATACCGGGACTGGGAAAGATGAGATTTGGCGTCAGGGCAACGTCGGTGGCCGATGTGGCCGACGTGTCGACATCGCTCATCCATAGCCGCCGCGTCATCTTCACGCCCAGCACGGACATCAAGGACGAGCTGAAGAACACATCCATCAGCATCACTTGCTATGACAAGGATGGCAACGTGGTGAAGCAGGTGGCGTCGAAGGACGACGGACAGGTGGAACCTGAACCGGACGAGGGCGGCGGAGGCATGGGATAAGAGAGGGGAAGATTTTAGATTTCAGATTTTAGAATTATGAGTTATGAGTTATGAAATCTGAAATCATAAATCTGAAATCAGCACCCTCTGAACTCTAAAATCCTAAAAGGCTATCGCTTCGACGCTGATTGAGCGGATTAGGCGGATAAAAAATTTTCTCCCCATCCTCCCCCGATTGATTTGCCTTGTCTGCGTCTGGATGATTGTCGAAGCGAGGCCTGCGTAAGGTGCTCGGACAGCCTCCCCTTCCAAGCCTGAAATCTGAAATCTCTGAAATCTGAAATCAGCACCCTCTGAACTCTGAAACCCTAAAAGGCTATCGCTTCGACGCAGTTTGAGCGGATTAGGCGGATAAAAAATTTGCCCCCATCCTCCCCGATTGATTGCCTTGTCTGCGTCAGGATGATTGTCGAAGCGAAGCCTGCGCAAGGTGCTCGGAAAGTCTCCCCTTCCAAACCTGAAATCTGAAATCATAAATCTGAAATCAGCACCCTCTGAACTCTGAAATCTAAACTCTGAAATCTGAAATCTAGTAAATTCTATGAACAAACTAATCACTTGGTTTCTGAACCATCGCAAGGGCATCCGCATTGCCTTGCAGACGCTGGCCAACATTGTGGCGGCCATAGCCACGGCACTGGCCACGACAAGCTGCATGGGCTGGATGGGCGTATAGCGGGGCACAGAAAGCCCCCACAGAAAGGCACGAGGCAGGCTGGCAGGCGCAAGGGCGCTTGGCTGGCCTGCCTCTGTTTTTGTGGCCGGGCGGGGCTTACAGGAAGGCCTCGATGTGGCTGTCCACGTAGCGGGCCACCAGTTCGGTGTATTCCTCCTCCTTCTCCAGAAACTCGTCCTCCAGGTCGTCGAAGGCCTCGTATTGCTCGTACATGGCCATGAACTCGTCGTCGGTACGCTCGCGCTCCAGGTCCTCGCGGTGCTGGTCGTAGATTTTCTTGGCGGCATAGATGAGCTTGGGCAGGTCGCCGATGCCCCAGAGGCGCATGGCCTTGGCAAAGGGATTGTCGAAGATGTAGCCTCCGTATCCGTTTTGGATGAGTTGGCAGAATCCGCCCTCCATCAGCTCGTCTCTGAGAATCTGATAGGCCAGCAAGGTGTGCTGCTCGCCGGTGAGCAGGGGCATGGTTTCGGCGGTAAGCTCGCCGCCTGTCTCGGCGCGGTAGGCGTCGGTGAACACCCCTATGAAGGCGTCCATGCCTTCGGCGGCTGCGCGCTTCAAGTCTTCGTCTTTGATTTTTGTCTTCATTTCGAAAAAACGATTTGTGAGTAGCTAAAATAATGCCCCCAAAGCTATGAAATAAATGAAAAAGAACGAAACTTCCACATGGAAAAAGAAAAAGTACACAATTTCGGGGGGCGTTTTCTCTACTTTTGCGTAAAAGTTGAAAAAGAGTTCAGATTTCTGATTTATGATTTCAGATTTATGATTTCTGGCAGGCAGCGGAGAAAGCGGCAAATGATGGAGGGGTTAAATCTGAACGCTGAAATCTAAACTCTGAAATCAACACTCTCTGAAATCAGAAATCATAATTCTGAAATCTGAAATCATTAAACTCTAAAATCATTAAGTCATGAAAAAAAGACTATTAAACATCGCATTATTTTTATGCTTGCTGGCAAGCGCGTCATGCCACACCCCTGCCTCTACGGCAGAAGAACCGTCGACCCCTGAGACTCCGGGCGAGAACCCGTCGGAAGAGCCCGAGGAGCCCACTGTTGTGGCTCCGGCATTTCCGGGCGCCGAGGGCTTTGCCCGCAACACCACGACCGGCGGCCGCGGAGGCGAGGTCTACCACGTGACCAACCTGAACGACAGCGGCGCGGGCTCGCTGCGTGCCGGGGTGCAGAAGAGCGGGGCGCGCATCATCGTGTTCGACGTGTCGGGCATCATCGAGCTGGAGAGCGACCTGAAGATAAAGGAAGGCAACGTGACCATTGCCGGGCAGACAGCCCCCGGCGACGGCATTTGCCTGAAGAACTATTCGCTGGTGGTCGAAGCCGACAATGTCATCATACGCTTCCTGCGCAGCCGCATGGGCGACGAGCGGAAGAACGAGAGCGATGCCATCTGGGGGCGCTACCACAAGAACATCATCATAGACCATTGCAGCATGAGCTGGAGCACGGACGAGTGTGCCTCCTTCTATAGCAACGAAAACTTCACCATGCAGTGGTGCATCCTCAGCGAGAGCCTGACGCAGAGCATACACGTCAAGGGCAACCACGGCTATGGCGCCATCTGGGGCGGCGAGGGTGCTACCTTCCACCACAACCTGCTGGCACACCACAGCAGCCGCACGCCGCGGCTGGACGGCGGCCGTTCGAAGGGATGGCACGACCGTGAGCTGGTGGACCTGCGCAACAACGTCTTCTACAACTGGGGACCCACCAACGGAGGCTATGCCGGCGAGGGCGGACGCTACAACTTCGTAGCCAACTATTACAAGCCGGGGCCGTCTACCATCACCAAGAAGAACATCGTCAACCGCATCTTCTCGCCCAACGGCGACGATGGCAGCCAGCAGAACCCGAAGGGCGTATGGGGCACCTTCCACCTGAGCGGCAACTACTTTGACGGACAAGTGGTGCCTGCCAAGTATGCCGAGCTGATAGAGGCCGTGAACAACGACAACGCCGAAGGCCTGCATCCCGAGACGAAAAACGGCATCCCCCTGCCCGAGGGCGGCAAGGAGGCACTGCTGAGCGCATCGGCCTTTGAGGTGGCATCCGTGGGCACGCACTCGGCCGCCGACGCCTGCCAAGCTGTGCTGGCCTATGCGGGTGCCAGCCTGAAGCGCGACGCCGTGGACGAGCGCATCGTGGGCGACGTGAGAAACGGCAGCTACGAGTATGAGGGCAGCAACGGCAGCAGCAACGGCCTGATAGACTCGCAAGCCGATGCGGGCGGATGGCCAGCGTATGTCAGCGGAGAGAAGCCTGCCGATGCCGACAACGACGGCATTGCCGATGCCTGGGCGGCCGAGCACCTGCCTGCCGGCAAGACCTATCGCGACATTGACCCCGCCACGGGCTATTGCTACCTGGAGCTATATATAAATAGTATAGTGGCCGACATCATGAAGGCAGGAGCCGCCAAGGGCAGCGATTCGCCCTGTACGGCTGACTTCTGATTGCAAAGTCTACTTAGCAATACGCAAATTTCTGCTTCGGCATTACTCATTTTTAATAAAAAAGTCAAATTGAAGCGTTGGCAGAAAGCAAGAAAACGGTTAACTTTGTGTCCGAATTAAAAAGTAGACTACGTTTTTTTTAATTATTTACCTAATAAAAAGAGCTTAATTATGACTTATTCACACGAAGTGGAACACATGTGTGTTGTAAAAAAAGGTCCTAACCACGGACCGGCTCCCATTCCTGAAGAAGGCAAATGGGTAAAAGCCAAAGAAATCGTTGACATCTCTGGTCTGACACACGGTATCGGTTGGTGTGCCCCTCAGCAAGGTGCTTGTAAATTAACCCTTAACGTGAAGGAAGGCGTTATTCAGGAAGCTCTGGTAGAGACTATCGGTTGCTCTGGTATGACCCACTCTGCCGCTATGGCTTCTGAAATCCTGCCGGGCAAAACCATCCTTGAGGCTCTGAATACTGACCTCGTTTGCGATGCTATCAATACGGCTATGCGCGAACTCTTCCTGCAAATCGTTTACGGTCGTACCCAGTCAGCTTTCTCTGAAGGCGGTCTGATGATTGGTGCCGGCCTGGAAGACCTGGGTAAAGGTCTGCGTAGCCAGGTAGGTACGCTGTATGGTACTTTGGCTAAGGGTACTCGCTACCTGGAAATGGCTGAAGGCTACATCAAGACTATCGCCCTGGACAAGGACGACCAAGTTTGCGGCTATGAATTCGTTCACCTGGGCAAGTTCATGGACGAAATCAAGAAAGGTACAGATGCCAACGAAGCTCTGAAGAAAGTAACCGGTACTTACGGACGCTTCAGCAAAGAGGCCGGTGCAGTTAAATACATTGACCCACGTAAAGAATAAGGAGGAAGGAAATATGATTAGAGAAGTGAAATTTGAAAGCCAAGACCGTCGTATCAAGCAAATTCTTGCTGCTTTGAACGAAAACGGCATCAAGGACATCGAAGAAGCTAACCAAATCTGCGAATCTTACGGCCTCGATCCTTATAAGACTTGCGAAGAAACTCAGCCCATCTGCTTCGAAAACGCTAAGTGGGCGTACGTGGTAGGTTGCGCTATCGCCCTGAAGAAAGGCGTTAAGACAGCTGCCGAAGCTGCTGAAGCTATCGGTATCGGCTTGCAGTCTTTCTGTATCCCCGGCTCTGTAGCCGACGACCGTAAGGTTGGTTTGGGTCACGGTAACCTGGCTGCCATGTTGCTGCGCGAAGAGACTAAGTGCTTTGCTTTCTTGGCTGGTCACGAGTCATTTGCTGCTGCTGAAGGCGCTATCAAGATTGCTGCCAAGGCTGACAAGGTTCGTAAAGAGCCTCTGCGTTGTATCCTCAACGGTCTGGGCAAGGACGCTGCTATGATTATCTCTCGTATCAACGGCTTTACTTACGTTCAGACTCAGTTTGACTACTACACTGGCGAGCTGAAAGTTGTGAAGGAAATCGCTTACAGCGATGGTCCTCGTGCCAAAGTAAAATGCTACGGCGCTGACGACGTTCGCGAAGGTGTAGCTATCATGTGGAAGGAAGGCGTAGACGTATCTATCACAGGTAACTCTACCAACCCCACCCGCTTCCAGCACCCGGTTGCAGGTACTTACAAGAAAGAGCGCGTACTGGCAGGTAAGCCTTACTTCTCAGTAGCCAGCGGTGGTGGTACAGGTCGTACACTGCACCCCGATAACATGGCTGCCGGTCCTGCTTCTTACGGTATGACAGATACTATGGGTCGTATGCACTCAGATGCTCAGTTCGCTGGTTCTTCATCAGTTCCTGCTCACGTAGAAATGATGGGATTCCTGGGTATCGGTAACAACCCGATGGTAGGTTGTACAGTAGCTTGCGCAGTTGACGTTGCTACTGCTTTGAATAAGTAATCTATACTTAATCAAGATAATAAATCCCTGTAACTCTATGAGTTATGGGGATTTTTATTTTATATGTACCCCTTGAATAGAAAACGATAATCCATTGTTTTCCGACTGCTGTCCTTCTTGTTGGATAGCTGTGAAGAGAAGATAAAACGGCAACTACATATCACTTTAAGAGACTTGTCTTACTATGGTTGATGAATGGCTGATTGCTCTTGAAAAATAGAGGAAAAGAGAGTGTTTTGTGACTTATTCGCGACTACTTTTGACCACCTTTCTCAAATTATTAATAAAAATATTCCCAAATATTTTGCAATTATCAAAATAAACCCTACCTTTGCAGCGCTTTTAAAGAAAAGCACTCGGGGTGTAGCGCAGTCCGGTTAGCGCACCTGCTTTGGGAGCAGGGGGTCGTGGGTTCGAATCCCGCTACCCCGACGATTTAAAATCAAGGAGTTACCATAATGGTGACTCCTTTTTTTATATCATACAACAAGAATCGAGGTGTAAAAGGAATGCATAATCTTACAATTATGTTTTTACATAGATTCTTTGCATGAACTAAACAGTAGTAGATTATGAAGCGAATTTATACTAAAACTGGGGATAAAGGTACTACCGGCCTGCATGGCGGTAGTCGGGTAGACAAGGATGATATACGCATAGAAACGAACGGCACTATAGATGAACTGAATGCACAAATAGGCATTGTGAGGGCGTTGCTTCCCGACAGTGACGAGTGGCAGGATTTGCTTTACAGTATTCAGCTGGAGTTGATGACCGTGATGAGCCATGTGGCTACCCCACCCGGGCGCATCAACCCTAATTCATTGGGGGCTGACGAACTGGCTGTCCGTTGCGAACAGATTATGGACGAAATGACTGCTCGACTGGAGAATCCTGGCTATTTTATCTTGCCAGGCGGCACATTACTCTCTGCACAGTTACAGATGGCACGCACGATAGTCCGTCGGGCCGAGCGCCGTTTGTGGACGCTTCATCGCACCAGTCCTGTTGATGAAAGCATCATGCGCCTGTTCAACCGGCTCTCCGACCTATTCTTTATCATGGCGCGCATGGCCATGCAGCGCGAGCAGCTGCCCGAAGAACACTGGAAGAAGTTTGCCTATTATCGCCGCAAAGGCTGATGGTATCGGCTGTTGCGACATGTCGAGAGGAACAGCAAGTAAGGGGCGGCAGTGATGGTAATCTGCTGCCTTTTTGCTAACTTTGTCCCCGCTTTATCATAAAAAATAGAAGAACATCATGGAGAAACTTCATCCTATCATGTTTGCAGGCACCGGTAGCGACGTGGGGAAGAGCATCATTGCCGCAGCCTTCTGCCGTATATTCAAGCAAGACGGATATTCGCCTGCCCCATTTAAGGCACAAAACATGGCGCTTAACTCCTTTGCTACGCCCGAAGGGCTGGAGATAGGAAGGGCACAAGCCGTGCAGGCCGAAGCGGCCGGAATTGCCTGCCACACAGACATGAATCCACTGCTGCTGAAGCCACAATCGGACCACACTTCACAGGTGGTGCTCAATGGAAAACCTATTGGCAGCCGCAGTGCCTACGAATATTACCGCAAAGAAGGAAGAGAAGAACTCAGACGGCAAGTGTGTGACGCTTACGACCGTTTGGCCACACGATACAATCCCATTGTACTGGAAGGGGCGGGTAGCATTGCCGAAATCAATCTGCGAGAGTCAGACCTAGTGAACATGCCCATGGCTCTCCACGCTGGCGCTGACGTGGTGCTGGTAGCCGATATCGACCGTGGCGGCGTATTTGCCAGCGTCTACGGCACCATCATGCTGCTTACTCCCCAAGAGCGGGCACGTATCAAGGGCATCATTATCAATAAGTTCAGAGGCGACCTACGTCTGTTTGACAGTGGTCGCCGAATGATAGAAGAGCTGTGTGGCATACCCGTACTGGGCGTGGTGCCTTTCTATAAGGACATCTACATCGAGGAGGAAGACAGCGTGTCGCTGGCTGCCAAATCCATGCAGGCCGAACAGGGAAAAATGAATATTGCTGTAGTAATGCTGCGCCATTTGAGCAATTTCACAGACTTCAATGTACTGGAGCGCGACCCTCGTGTCCACCTTTTCTATACCAACAATGTCAACGAACTGGAGAAGGCTGACATCATCCTGATTCCCGGCTCCAAGAGCACACTGAGCGACCTGCACGAACTGCGGAAAAACGGCGTGGCGCAGGCAATCATCAATGCACACCGCAAGGGAGTGACCGTGATGGGCATCTGCGGTGGCTACCAGCTAATGGGTGAAGAAGTGTGCGACCCCGAGCACGTGGAAGGTGAATTGGAGCGTCTCCCTGGCTTGGGATTGTTGCCCGTGTCGACCAGCATGTCGGGCCAGAAAGTGACTAGACAGGTGCGCTTCAAATCGGCCCAGAGCAGCAATGAACAGCCTTACGCGCTGCAAGGCTACGAGATACACATGGGAGTGACCACGCAGACAGGCCATGCACCTGCTTCGCCCCTCAACCTGTTGGAAGACGGAACAATGGATGGCTGCATCACGGCATCCAACTGCATGGGCACCTACATCCACGGCATTTTGGACAACCAGGAATTTATTGATTTCCTGTTGTGCCCGTTCAGCCATAAAATGGCCAACGTGCAGCACTTTGATTACCATGCATTCAAGGAGGAGCAATACGACAAGCTAGCTCAACATATCAGGCAGCATGTCAACCTACCTCTCGTCTATCAAATACTGACCAGCCATGATTGAAGGACACGGAGACGACAGCTATAGATATAGCCGAGATATAGAGCTGAACTTCAGCTCCAACGTTTACAACCAATTGGACTTGACAGCCTTGTGGCAGCACCTTAGTCATTGCCTAACGCATACCAACCGAAAAGGACAGAACCTGCTGTCCACCTATCCCGAGCCCGAACCTTATAGGTTGGAGTTGCAACTAGCACGCCTGGCCGGGCTGGATATGGAAGAGGTATGCGTGACAAACGGTGCCACGGAGGCCATTTACCTGATAGCGCAGACCTTCAGGGAGACCTGCACAGCTATCTTGCAGCCCACCTTTAGCGAATACGCCGATGCTTGTTGCATGCACGCCCACAGACTGACATCGCTCTACCAGTTGCCAGCCGAGGCTGAACACTTCAAGTTGCCCACAGACGTGCGCATGCTGTGGATATGCAATCCTAACAACCCTACCGGCACCGTAATTGCCCGCGATTGGCTGGAGACGCTGATGGATGCCAATCCCGAGGTGTGCTTCGTCATCGACCAGTCATACGAAAGCTTCACACTGCAACCCCTCTTCAGCCCTGCCGAAGCAGCCTTGCGCCCCAACGTATTGCTGCTGCACTCGCTGACCAAGCGCTATGCCTTGCCTGGCATACGGTTGGGCTACATCACTGGAAACGCCGGGTTGTTGAATAGGTTGCGCACCAATCGTATGCCGTGGTCGGTCAACTGCATGGCCATCGAGGCCGGATTGTTTCTCACGTCTCATCCAGAGGTGGGACGCTTCGACCTGACAGCCTGCCTGCAAGAGGCGCAACGGCTGAAACAGGCATTGGAGAAGACCGGAGGGCTGGAGGTATGGGACACGGAGACGCACTACATGCTGGCTCGCCTGAGATATGGGAAGGCTGCTGCTTTGAAGGATTACTTGGCCGAAACACACGGCATATTGATTCGCGACGCGTCCAACTTTGAGGGATTGGACGAGCACTACTTCCGAGTGGCTTCGCAAACAGAGTCGGAGAACTGCAAATTGGTGCAGGCCATTGCCACCTGGTTTGCCGATTTTTGAACGACAGCTCCATTCGTGCGAACAGAACATAGTAGAGTTACTTGGCCCTCTGAGATAAAAAATCAAAAACTAATTTTGAAATGGAAGAGATTTTGTATTGTTTGACCGCAATATTGCATTATGGATTACCCTTGCTAGGGGCTTGGCTGCTCGATCGCCTGTTGGGCGACCCTGTCTGGCTTCCCCATCCGATAGTGCTCTATGGCAATATGATAGCCAAGGGCGAGCACCGGCTCAATCATGGCGGACACCGTATGCTGAAAGGAGCATTCCTGTCGCTCTCCCTAATTGTGCTGACCTATCTGATGGTATGGGGCATCGTGTCGGTAGCCGAATCCATATCTCCTGTACTGTTGCTGGTTGTCCAGATGGTTGGCATTTTTTATTGTCTGGCAGGGACAACGCTGGTGAGGGAAGTCAGAGACGTGTTCAAGGCCGTAGACCGCTCGCTGGAGGAAGGACGGAAGCAGGTGGCGCGCATCGTAGGACGCGATACATCGGAGCTGTCTGCCCAGGAAGTACGCACGGCCGCCCTTGAGACGCTGGCCGAGAACCTGAGCGACGGGGTTATTGCCCCTCTCTTTTGGTACCTGCTGCTGGGATTGCCGGGCATGATGGCCTACAAGATGGTGAATACACTCGACTCGATGATAGGCTATCGCAACGAGCGTTACCGTCGCTTCGGCTGCTGGGCTGCACACATCGACGATGTGGCCAATTACCTTCCCGCCCGCCTGACGGCCTTTCTTATGGTGGCTGTGTCGGGGCGTTGGTCGTTACTGGCTTTCGTGGCCAGGCAGGGAAGCCAGCATGCCAGCCCCAACTCGGGTTACCCGGAGGCGGCGCTGGCTGGCATTTTGGATTGTCGTTTCGGAGGACCGCACAACTATTTTGGTCAGGAAGTGTGGAAGCCGTTCATAGGTTCTAACGAACGGCCTCTGACCACTGCCGACATGCGCTGCGCCGTACGCATCAACCGGGCGGCCGAGGGACGCATGATAGCGCTTGTCATTCTTCTGGGTGCTCTTCTGCAGCTTTAGCTATCCTAAAGCGGGTAGCTGCAAGACTATCACGCCACCATAATTTGTGAGGTGACTGAAGGCTTCTTTCGCCGAAAAGAGCCCGGCATATATCTGGGCGCAAATCAATACACCGCCGTGGGCAAATAAAGCTACACGGCGGTATTCTTTTTGCCATAGTTCGTCCAAGAAGTGACTGACGCGTTGATATTGCATGGCAAAGGATTCGCCTCCCGTGGCGGCTACGTTCAGGTAGTCGGCATACCATTCTTGCAGCCGGGGGTCGTCGTTCGCGTCAAAGGGCTTCATTTCCCACTCTCCGAAGTTGATTTCCATCAGTCTTTTGTCCTGCTCGGCATCGGGATAGCCGCAAAAGGTGGCTAGTCGCGTGCAGCGTGTCAGCGGACTTGTGTACACATGGTCGAAGGGCTTGTATGCCTCCAGCGTTTGAAGTGTTCGACGGGCTTCCTCTTCAAATGTATCCTTCAGGGGGACATCTGTCTGCCCGTAGCATACGCCCGGGGGGACGTCTACCGAAGTATGTCTAATAAGTATAATTTCCATTTTTCAAAACTGAGAGGTTGCAATTATAAATAATCGGTCAGGCTGAAGCCCCCGAACCTTACATAAACATGGCACAAGGCTGCTACGCAAAGGTAGAAAGACAGCTCGCAAAGTAAGAACGAGGCTCCACAGCAGTCGCCCGTATAGCCTTGCAACCTTTTCTTCATCAAACGACACAGCAGCACGAAGACAAACAGCGGTGCCAGCGTGGCAGGCCACAGGTTGATAGGCAGCAGGAATATCAACGGTAGTAGGCCACTGACAAAAGCGGTTATCAATTCGCCCCGACTCATGCAGCTATACACTACCTTGGCCTTGCTGTCAGCTTCTGGGCGGGCATAAGGCAGATAGTTGATTAGTTGCGAGGCGCAAAATTTGCTCCAGCAGTCGCCGCACAAGGCTATTACGCACAGCAGCGGCAGGGGTAGGCCTGTAGGCAGTTGCCAGAAAAGCAATACATAGCCTATCAACCCTATCACACCATAGGTCCCTATGTGCGAGTCTTTCATGATGGCAAGTGTCTGTTGTCTGTTTGTTCCTCCTCCAAAGCCATCGCAGAAGTCGGCTAATCCGTCCTCGTGCAAACAACCGGTGGCCAACATCCGCATGCCAATGGCCACCAGCCATGCCACCTGCAAGGGCAATACTTGGGCAGCCAGCCACAGCGAGACAGCCATGATGCCTCCCGTCAGCCAACCAACCAACGGCCAATAGGGCACCACATGTTTGAAGCAATCGGCCGGCACCTGCCTGATTTTCCAGAAAGGCAAGCGGGTAAAGAAAATAAATGCAGCAAGTAACCTCATGGCTTAAAAGTATTTGGTAATGGAAGCATGGGCAAAGTTGTCCATCTCGTTAATCATCCTTACAGCAGAAACAACAATTGGATATGCACAGACTGCTCCCGTCCCTTCACCCAATCTCAGTCCCAGGTTCAGCAAGGGCTTGGCATCCATGGCATCGAGCACCAGCTTGTGCCCTGTCTCATCACCACAATGGCCATAAATGGCATACGCAGTAACTTCAGGATACAACTTGGAAGCGGCAAGCATACAGTTAGTCATGATGAAGCCGTCTACCAAAATCACCATCTTCAGCTCTGCCGCCTGCAACATGGCGCCTACGGCCATAACCATTTCATACCCACCGAAGTAGCGGATAATATCGCGTGGAGAGGCGTCGCCTTTGTAATTATCCATGGCCTGTTTCAAAACTTCGTATTTATGGCGTATGCCTGCATTATCCAGTCCACTACCTGCTCCAACGCATTTACTCAGTTCGATGCCGGTAAAATAAGTCATCCACATGGAAGAAGCCGATGTGTTGGCAATACCCATCTCTCCAAAGCTGATGACATTGCATCCTTCGGCATGGCATTGTTTAACCACCTCCGCACCGTGCTCCAGGCAAAGCTCCATTTCCTCTTCAGTCATGGCAGCCTCATGCAGATAGTTTCGTGTACTCTTCCGCACCTTCATATTGATGATGCCCTGCTCGTATGGCAAGTCGTAGTCTACGCCTGCATCTACAATCTTCAGTTCAAAGCCATGCTGCCTGCACAAGAAGTTGATACCAGCTCCGCCATGCAAAAAGTTGCTGATTTGCTGCCATGTCACTTCCTTGGGCGACAGGCTTACTCTTTCTTCCACAATGCCGTGGTCTGCCGCAAAAATGATATTCTGCGGTTTGCTCAACACTGGCGACAGACTTTGTTGGATAAGACCTATCTGCAAAGCCAGTTCTTCCAGCCTTCCAAGCGAGCCTTTCGGTTTGGTCAGGTTGTTTATCTTGTCTATCAATGATGTACGTATCGCCTCGTCAGGCAATTCAATATGAAAAGTTTTCATTGTATAATAGTATTATTAATGGTTATTGTATTTAGTTTATTTTACCTTCACAGGAATGCCACATACCATAAGTGTCACTTCGTCAGCTTTGCTGGCTATGTATTGGTTCATCCAGCCCTGCATATCAGTAAACTTGCGTTGAATCAGGTTCTCAGATGTCCCTCCCAGTCCTATTTCATTAGTAACAAAGATGAAAGTTGCGTCTTGCTTCGTGAACAGGTCAAATTCTTGTTTCGCTTCATCCAATGCTTCTTTCACTGACGACTGGTGGTCAAAGAAAAAATTGGTGCACCAAAGCGTCACACAATCTATCAATACCACACGACCTTCTACCTTGTACTTGCTCAAATATTTGTCTTCCTCTATATTAGTCCACTCAGGTCCTCGTCTTTCTTGGTGCTTCTGCACTCTTTGGCGAAACTCTTCATCCCAAATGCGGGCTGTTGCCATATATATAGGATGCTCTGAAAGCTTAAGTGCCAATTCCTCTGCATAACTACTTTTTCCTGAACGTGCTCCACCTGTAACAAGTATTATCTGTTTCATATTCTTCCTTTTACATGTTGTTTCCAAACAAATTGCATTTGTCTGTTTGAGAACAAAAGCTATTGTATAATTGAATAATTAGCAAATTTACATGATAAATATAGGAGCGACAAACTTTTTAGGCATGAAAAAATATATGTGTTCTTGTTGCAGATTTATAAAAGATTTCATTACCTTTGCGCCGTCTTCGACATAAAAGCGACTCTTTTTGCGGCAGTAGCTCAGTTGGTAGAGCATCAGCTTCCCAAGCTGAGGGTCACGGGTTCGAATCCCGCTTGCCGCTCAACTGAAAATCAGATAGTTACGTGATGGCTATCTGATTTTTTTGTATATATATGTTATAAAATATATCGGTTATTTGCCGTTATTATAGGTGTTTTAACTATATTAGTGTGCAAATAATGAGCAAATATTTGCCGATAGAAACTTGCTTACCTGTAGAAAATGCACATCTTTTTCCATTTACAGTGAGTACGACCTCTATTGATGCTGTACCATCTTTTCTAACTCTGCTTTCTCTTATGAAAAAGAGAATAGAAAAAGAACTTCTTACCATAGTTTAATCATTTAAAATTAGACATTAAGAAGTCCTTTTAAATATGATGTATCTTTCTGTGTATTAGATAGATGTAGCTATTTTTGCGACCACTTTTGAAAAAATAGGAAAATGGTCGCAAAATATCCTCTTTTCAGCCCATTTTCAAGTAGAATCAGCCACTTCTTAACCTTATAAAAACGAGCCTGATTCAAGCGATATTCAGCTTCAATTTCAGTATCTACTCACAACTATTTATTGGCCTCTTTATAAGAGATTGAGAAAATAAAAAAGGGGCCTTACGTCCCTTTTTTAAAAACAGTTTATGATAATCTTCTATAAATTTCCCATTACACTTTTTGATACTTATTCCTCGCCTGCATCTGCAGCCCGCAAAATAAATGTCGTTGCACCAATAGTAATGATGGCACCATCTTCAATTCGTACACGGTCTTTATCCTGTAAAATTTCATTATTAAGGAAAGTGCCTGTCAAGCTGGGCGCATCACGCAAGGTATACACCAAGCCACCTTGCTTGTTGCGTTTGACATTGATGATACAATGTCTGCGATCCATGCTCATATCAGAAGTTTCTATAGGCACATTTATTGACGTGCCAACGCAACGTCTTCCAATAACATTGTCACCCTCACTCAAAGGCAACACCTGCTTGAAACCAAACACATTCTCTATGACACTGATGCTGCCAAACGCTTCTGTAGCAGCCGATTCATCTAGTTTTTCTTCCTTCCTGGGAGGCACTACCTTAGATTTACCAATACGAATGCTAAATTGTTTTTTGCATTGCTGACAGACAAAGACGAGCGATTGACCATCAACATATTTTGTTTCATCGAAAGTGATATAACCATCACATTTTGGGCAACGTACACGTTTCATTTAAAGAAATGATTGAAATGAGATTCTTTGAACTAAGCTATGGTTTCTTATTTTTTCAAGACCCAAGCACTTTGATATTTCTTATTTTCGCGAATGCCTGACAGTGCCTGATATGCCTCTTTTTCAGTAGCCAGCGACTGAATGCTTACCCGCATTTTTCCACCACCGATAATGGCTTGCGCACTGGCGTAGCCTTCTTTTCTTAATTGTTCAGCCATCTGCCGTGCATCTGCTTCTGTTCCTACACTAGCCACTATGATATGATATTTTTTCTGTACGCTCTGTGTAGAAGCAGCAGCAGGCACCGTCTTCTTAGGCGATTCTTTCTTAACCGTAGCGACTGGTTCATTTGAGGCAACTTTGGGTGATGCTGTTGCAGCAACCGGAGCCGCAGGAGTTGAAGTTTGTTCAGATACTTTTACCTCTTTTACCGCCACAGGTTTTCTTCTCTGTACGCGACCTGCTGATTGCTTCTTATTTTCAGATGCTTGTTTCTCTGCAACTATATCAGAGAAAACAACTGACTGACTTTCCATTTTTTCAAACAGTTGTTCAGGGAAGAGACGTGCATAGTTCTCATGGACAATCTCCGTATTTTCTACCGGCACAGAGAACATAAACAACAATGCAATGACAGCCACAACAGCCACAGCATGCTCCCAATGAATGCGCTTAGGCGACTGATTGCGACGCGACATAGCAGCAGGCACTGCCGACACAGGTTTTACTTCGGCTGAAGCCGACACTCCCGGATGCATAACCTTCTTTTCCTGTTTCAGCACCGACAACTCTTTCATCTGGAAAGACTCAAGCGCATAGAGCGAAGGAGTAGCCAACCGATTATCGTAAGGAGTAAAATCGTAAGTGCCATGTATCGAGTATCTTAATTCGCCAATATTGGGCAACTCAACCTTACCGTCTTCATGCAGTTTATCGAGCACCTCGTCCACCTGCCTGCTTATCATCTTGGTAGCATCGGAAAAGCTCGTGGCATACACTGTCATATATGATTGAGCCAATGCACCATCATTCATCTTCATACGGGGGTTGAAACCTATCACACGCGTAGGCGGAAAAAAGGCACTCTCCTCCTCCACCCTCATGGCCGCTGTATAATAGGCAACAAAACCGCCTAAATCAGGAACAATGACACAATCATTCTCCAGCAATAAAGCTTCTATATGTTTTGCCAATTCATTCATGCTACAAAATTAATGTAATTAACGGAAATATGCCATCTTTTTTCTTATTTCTTAAAAGAAAAAAAGTAAAAAAACATCGTCCAGCTCACAATTAAGCAGGCCTTCCCTATGTTTTTTCCCAATAGAAATGCTACTTTTGTTTCCTAATAATACACACTGCTTCCGATTTTTGCAACAAAAAGAAAAAGCAAAAAGTATATAATAGAAGATATATAATAAGTAGAAAGCAATATCCAGAAACGAAACAAATCATTAACTTCAAAAAACATACGCACCCGCATGAGAAAACAAATCGCCATAGGCATCATAGGCATTATTGCCACTTTGGGGCTGACCGCCTGCCGCACCAGCTCCAACTCCGTCACCTACCTGCAGGATTCGGATACATCGCAGGCAACCGACATGAAAGTATTGGCCGACTACCCGCTCCGAATAGCTCCTGACGACCAGCTGCAAATCACCGTGTCGGGCACGGAGCCTGATGCCGTGGCTGTATTCAACATGCCCCTGACCACCCATCAAAAAGCCGGCGAGATGATTGTTTCTTCCACTCCCGTCCTCTATACTTATCAGGTCAGCTCGTCAGGCGAGATTGATTTTCCCGTCCTCGGACGTCTGAAAGTGGACGGGCTTACCACCAGTCAACTATCTGATACACTGACCAGAAGAATCGGGAAATACGTGAAATCACCCATCGTTTCTACCCGCATCAGTAATTTCAAAGTATCCGTCCTGGGTGAAGTCAACCGCCCAGGCACCCTACAAATTACATCGGAGCGACTGTCCGTGCTCGACGCCATTGGCATGGCCGGCGACCTGACTATCCAAGGCAACCGAAAGAATGTATTGCTTGTGCGTGACAACAACGGCCGACAAGAACTGCATCGACTCGACCTGACATCGACCAGCCTGTTTGCTTCGCCCTGCTACTACCTGCAACAAAACGATGTACTCTACATTGAGCCCAATAAAGCCCGACAAAAAGACACCAACATCAGCCAAAACCGCCAACAAAACCTGACGCTGGTTTCTACCATCATCAGTGCCCTTTCTGTTTTGGCGTCATTGGGCATTGCATTCCTTGTAAAATAATAAGAAAACGAGTGATTGAGAGGAGAAAAAATAGCACTAAATGCCAAGAATTTCCTCTCAATCATCCATTTTGAAGTATCATTTCTTCATTTCCTCGTATTCTTTTACCAATCCAAGCAAGGCGTCTCCATATTTTTCAACACCCGTCTTACCCATATAAGGTATGCGCAGCAAAGCCGCCTTGTCAGCTGGCAGGTAAGCACAGATGCCCAAAATGGCTTTTTGCTGAATGACAGTATATACGGGCAACCCCAACCGAAGCGCCTCTTTGTTGCGCCACTCTATCAGCCGCCTGTATAGCTCCGGGTGCTGAATGTCTGTCGGCACACTCATGTCCTTCTGTTTCTTTCCGCCCGACTTCTTCTGACCGGCTGCACCCGCAATTTCTTCGAGCAACAAAACCGCCTTTTTCTTCAAAAAAGCAGAAATATGGAAACCTTCCTCGCGCACGAAGCCCAGCAAGCCACGAGCCTGCTTGCATGCACGCGCCAGTTCTTCCCAAGCCGTCAGCAACTGCTTGCGCACCTCCTTGTTGTCCACCTGCGGCAGGTCAGCCGTCATCACTTCCTCCGTCGTGGCCAGTTCTTCGGCAAAATAAGCCGCACCGGCTTTCAGACGGCTCTGCAACAAGTCGTTATCTTCCACATCTACAGCCCCGTTCATGAGCCGCGTATATTGCAAGGCAAACTTCTGAGCCACCTGCATCACCCTTTCCTCAAACCTTCCCAGCTCTGCCTTATACGCCTCCAGCTGCTTGGGATAGAGCTTGTACAAATGCTCGTCCACCACCCTGACAAAGCGTTTCATGGCCGCCTCCAGGCTGCGAAAGCCAAACAATCCCGACACCAGCTCCAAGCAATAGCTGTGCTTCAGCGATTCAAACCTGTGCTCATCGGGCGCCAACTCGCGTGCCTGACGCGTGAAGGCATCCACAGCCTGGTCGCTGATAATGGCGCGCGCAGGTATGGGCGCACTCAGCACCAGCCCTTCCAGCGTGCGGCAACGGCTCAGGGCTACATAAGCCTGACCGTGGGCAAACGAACCGCTGACATCAATGATAGCCTTGTCGAACGTCAGGCCCTGGCTCTTGTGCACGGTGATGGCCCACGCCAGCTTCAGCGGATATTGCTTGAAGACGCCCTCCACCTCTTCTTTGATTTCTTTCGTTTCCTCGTCCAGCACATACTTGGCATTGGCCCACTCCTCGGGTTGCAAGGCAAACGGCTCGTCGCCCTCCTTGCTCCTGACCTCTATATGATTGGCCGAAATGCTGGTCACCTCGCCTATCATGCCGTTGAAATAGCGATGGTTGCCCGACGAATCGTTCTTGACAAACATCACCTGCGCCCCCTGCTTCAGCTCCAAAGCCTGCTCCGTAGGATAAGAGTATTCAGGAAATTTTCCCTCGATGGAAGCCTGGAAGACGTATGTGCGTCCGGGCAGCTTCTCCAGCTCATAATTGTTGATGCGCTGCGCCTGATAGTTATGGGTGACCAGCTGGATATATCCATCCTCATTGGGCGAAAAATCGGGCAAATACCTGCGATTCAGCGACTCAAGCAGTGCAGCATCGCAGCGGTTTTCGCGTATGCGGTTCAGCATGTCCAGAAAAGTGGTGTCATTCTGCCTGTAGACCGTCGTCAGCTCGATGGAGCAAAATTGAGACTCCTTCAAGGCCTGGCTTGAAAAGAAATAGGGCGTATCGTAATAGTTTTTCAGCAGTTTCCATTCGTCGTCCTTCACCACCGGCGCCAGCTGTTGTAAGTCACCAATCATCAGCAACTGCACTCCGCCAAAAGGCTTGAAGCGGTCGCGATAGCGCCTCAAGATGTGGTCGACGGCATCCAGCAAGTCGGCACGCACCATGCTGATTTCGTCTATCACCAGCAAATCCATACTGCGCATGATATTGATTTTCTCCTTGCCGAAGCGAAAGCGATAGGAAGCCGACCCGTCGGCACTGAACGACGTATCGGGCACATAAGGAGCAAACGGCAACTGGAAAAAAGAATGTATCGTCACCCCGCCCGCATTGATAGCGGCAATGCCGGTAGGTGCCAGCACCACCATGCGCTTAGGGCTTCGAGCCTTAAGCAGGCGCAGGAAGGTAGTCTTACCCGTGCCCGCCTTACCTGTCAGAAACAGGTTGGTGCCTGTATTTTCGATGAACTTCCACGCCAGTTCTAGTTCTGGATTTTGTTGCATTTTATTCATATTTTTATATTTTTGAAGAAGTTAGAAGGAGTTAGAGGGAGTTATCGCCCTTCGGACTTAGGAGTTAAAGGCCGATACAAGGCTACTGACTACTTACTGCTAACCACTCACTGCCAACCGCTGATAAGAGACCACAGATGACACAGATTAAAAGCACAGATTTGCACAGCAAAAAACTTACCACTAACTACTTATCACTCACCGCTTACCACTTATCACTCATCACTTTCCGCCCAATTTTACAGCCCAAACGCCAGCCCGCCGACATACCACACGACAAAAAGCAGCATCCATGCCAACAAGATGAAGAATGAATACCGCCAGGTGTAGCGCAGCAAAGAGCCATACGTCACGCGCTTGTCATAATACTGCATATAGGCCAGCACCAGCGGCACGTAGAACATAAAGGGTGTCAGCGTGTTGGTGGCACTGTCGCCCACCCTGAAAGCCGCCTGCACCACGTCGGGCGCAATGCCTGCCTCGGCCAGCACCGGCACAAAGATGTAGGCCATGAAAGCCCACTTGGACGTAGCCGACACCCAAAACAGATTGACAAACGCCACAAACAGGATGAACAGCAGCAAGATGCCCAAGCTGCCCGCGTTGACCGACATCAGCAGGTCGGCTCCCCACACGGCCAGGCATTTGTCCAGGTGCGAATAGTTGAAGCAGGCAAACATCTGCGATGCAAAGAAAACTATCACGAAATAAGAGCCCAGCAGTCTCATGGGGCTGACAAGTCCCTCTATCACATCGCCGTCGTGCCGATAGCGTCCCGACACCAGACCATACACCAGGCCCATCAGCCCCATGCCCAGCGAAAGCAGAAACAAAATGCTCATGATGAAGGGCGAGCGCATCAGCGTGCCATTGACACTGCGCAAGATGCCCCACGGCGAAAACGTGGCCAGCAGGATGACTGCCGCATAGGCCGCCCCCACCAGCAACGCCAACCGCCACGCCCGGCGCTCCTTGCGCGACAGCGACTTGTAGCCTTCGAAAGCAGCTGCCCCCTTATATTCGCCCAGCGACGGCAGCAGGCTGCTCCACGTCAGCACATAGACAAGCACAGCCACCAGCACCGCAGAGGCCGCAAAGAAGCAATAATTGCACAGAGGCCCCGCAGGCGAAGCCGGCAAGCCGGGCAAACCATCGGCCACCTCCTGCGTTGCGGACGACAGCAGCGAGTCAAGCGTCGTAGGCAACAAATTGGCACTGTAGCCGCAGCCCACCGACACGTAGGCCACCAGGATGCCGCCTACCGGATGAAGCCCCACCGACTGAAACATCGTGGCCGCTATGGGCAGCAGGATGATGTAGCCAGCATCGCCCGCCACATTAGCCAGCACACCCAGCACCACCACCCACGCCACTACCCGGCGCGGGCTGCGGCGACGCCCCACACCCATGCGCACACAGGCGTCAAGGAAGCCCGAATGGTTGGCCACGCCAATGCCAAACATGGCAATGATGACCAGCCCCAGCGGCTCAAAGCCCGTGAAGTTGGTCACCACGTTCCTCAGAAACCAACGGATGCCCTCCGAGCTCAGCAGGCTCTGCACACGAAGTTCCTCCCCCGTCTGCGGATGCACAACGCTCAGTCCATAGACGTTGAATATCCACGACAGGAAGACCACCGCCATCGTCAGCAGGAAGAACATCGTGGCCGGATGGGGCATGCTGATTTTGTAAGAAAAACGCTTCACTCCTCGTCGGCCTCCAGTTTGTCAATATCCAGTATGCGAAGCTCCAACGCCCTCACTACCAGTCGTGTGGCGTTCACTCCCGAAACCCGTTCGTCGGATGGGAAAAGTCTGTTCACCAGGTCGTTCTGCCGCTTCTCCAGCGACTTCACGCCAAAGGGCATGCCCTTCAGGTTCGAAATCATTTCCTTCGTGTAGCCCAGAGCCAGGTGGCGCAGGAAGCGTTCGTCGTACTCGTCAATGTCATAACTGATGACGGCCTCCTGCCGCTTCTGCTCGTTCAGGACAGAGGTGCGGAAGCGCTCGACAATCTTCTCCAGTATGGGGTAGTTGAACACCAGCTTCTTGCCCTCCATCACGGCCTGCACGTCCGTCTTGGTCAGCAGTTCGCCCGTCTTCAGGATGATGCCGTCGGCTCCGGCGTCAAGCACGTCCACCCACAGCTTCTCGTTCGACACCTCGCCCGTGAAAATGAGCACATGCACACCGGGATAACGCTTGAAAATGTTGCGGCAGATATCCACGCCGATGGTGGTGGAGCCTCCCAGCCCCAGGTCGAGCAACACCAGGTCGGGCACTCCCTGCTCCATCAGCGCCCAGAAGTCGCGCTCAGTCATGGCTGTGCCTATCACCTCGGCATCGGGTATCTCGTTGCGGAAAATCTCCTCCGTGCCCTTCAGCTCCAGCTTTACATCTTCTACTATTATTACCTTAAATTTCTTATTTTCCATATTATCCTATATATACGCACAGGAGGATGCGCCCCGGTGCAACGTCCGCGGCACATCCTCTTTTGTCACTATTGTTTACGCGCTCTATGCGCTTATTTCTTCAGTCAGCCTGTTTCTCGGCCCATGCTCACACCAGCTTGTGGATGATGAGTCCCGAGCGGAGTTTAGGCTCAAACCAGGTAGTCTTGGGCGGCATGATGTTGCCCGTGTCGGCAATGTCCATCAGCTGCTTCATGCTGACCGGATACAATGCCAGCGCCATCTTCATCTCACCACTGTCCACACGCTTCTTCAGCTCACCCAAGCCGCGGATGCCGCCCACAAAGTCGATGCGCTTGTCAGAGCGGAGGTCCTTGATGCCCAATATCTCGTCCAAGATGAGGTTGGAAGAGATGGTCACGTCGAGCACGCCGATGGGGTCGTTGTCGTCGTAGGTACCCGGCTTGGCAGTCAAACTATACCACTTGCCATCCAGGTAGAGCGAGAAGTTGTGCAGGGCAGCCGGACGATAGATTTCCGCGCCACGCTCTTCTACCGTGAAGTTCTTCTCCAATGCCTGGAGGAACTGCGCGGGCGTCAGGCCGTTGAGGTCTTTTACCACGCGGTTGTAGTCGATGATGGTCAGCTGGTTGGCAGGGAAGCAAACGGCCATGAAGTAGTTGTACTCCTCGTCGCCCTTGTGGTTGGGATTCTGCTTTGCCTTCTCGGCACCCACCAGTGCGGCTGCCGCACTGCGGTGATGTCCGTCGGCAATGTAGAGGGCCGGCATCTTGGCAAACTCGCGCGTGATGGCGTCGATGTCTTCCTGCTTGTCTACAATCCAGAAGGTATGTCCGAAGCCATCGTCAGGAGCCACGAAGTCATACACAGGCTTCTCGGCCGTATAGCGGGCAATGATGGCATCGAGGGTCTTATTGTCAGGATAAGCGAAGAACACGGGCTCGATGTTGGCATTGTTCACACGCACGTGCTTCATACGGTCTTCTTCCTTGTCGCGGCGGGTCAATTCGTGCTTCTTGATGACACCGTTCATGTAATCGGGCACGTAGGCACCCACCACCAGGCCATACTGCGTCTTGCCGTTCATGGTCTGGGCATAAATATAATAATTCTCCTTCTCGTCTTGCACCAGCCAGCCTTTGTCCTGAAACATCTGGAAGTTTTCGGCTGCTTTCTGATACACGCGCGGGTCGTGCTCGTCGGTGCCTACGGGGAAATCAATTTCGGGCTTGATGATATGATAGAGCGACATCTCGTTGCCCTCGGCCTCGGCGCGGGCTTCGTCAGAGTTCAACACGTCGTAAGGGCGCGAAGCCACTTTCTCCACCAAGTTTTGCGGCGGGCGGATGCCCTTGAATGGTTTGATTGTTGCCATGGTAAGATTTGAGGATTTATGATTTTAGATTTTAAAGTTCAGAATTATGATTTCTGAGTTATAAATGCTACGTCAAAAAGTTGAATATGACAGGAAATAGACTGTGTCAGGAAATAATACTTAATGCCTGAAAAGGCTATTTTTCAGACGCGGATAACGCGGATTTAGCGGATTTTCTCTCGTTTTTGCCTGTCAAACCCGCTCCATCCGCGTCTAAAATATCATAAGATTTCGCCTGTATGACACATTCCTTACATTACTTCTTGTTCACACGGAATTTCTCGCAACCGTCCTTCAGGAAGCCTACAATCTGCTTGGCGGCAGCAATGCCGGCATTGATGTTAGCTTCGGCTGTCTGAGCACCCATCTTCTTGGGCGTAGAGAAATAGCGGCCGGGGAATTTGGCGGCAAACTCTTCGTTGGCAGCCGGCATGATGTCGGTCATATACTTCAGGTCGGCACGTTCTTCCATCAGCTGAATCAGTTCGGCTTCGTTGATGACTTCCTTGCGGGCAGTGTTCACCAGCAGACCACCCTTTGGCATGCGGCCCACGAGGGCACGGTTGATGGAGTTCTTCGTCTCAGCAGTGGCGGGGATGTGCAGCGAAACGACGTCGCAACCCTCATACAGTGCCTCGGCCGAATCAACAGCCTTCACACCGTCGGCCTCAATCACTTCCTTGGGGCAGAAGGCATCGTAAGCATAGATGTCCATGCCAAAGCCTTTGGCTATGCGAGCCACGTTGCGGCCTACGTTGCCATACGCATGGATACCCAGCTTCTTGCCCTTCAGCTCTGTGCCCGACGTTCCGTTGTACATATTGCGCACGGCCATCACCATCAGGCCGAAAGCCAGCTCGGCCACGGCATTGGAGTTCTGTCCGGGAGTATTCATTACGCACACGCCATGAGCCGTAGCGGCTTCCAGGTCTACATTGTCGTAGCCTGCACCGGCGCGTACCACAATTTTCAGCTGCTTGGCTGCCTCCAGCACCTCGGCATCGATGATGTCGCTGCGGATGATGATGGCATCGGCATCGGCCACAGCCTCCAGCAATTTGGCTTTTTCGCCATATTTTTCCAACAGAGCCAGTTCATATCCGGCTGCTTCTATTTCTTTACGGATGCCGTCAACTGCCACTTTGGCAAACGGCTTATCAGTTGCTACCAATACTTTCATGATTCTTAGTCTTAAATGGTTTGTAAAAAAAACATCACCACAGAAGTCCCTCTTTATGGAGTCTCACAGAGTATCCGATGTTCACGTCTCTCGCTCTGTGCGGCATCCCGCAGCCCTCTGTGGTGATGGGGTAATAATTAACTTGTCCAGTAAAGTTTTTCAGTGTAACAGGAAGTAGCGACGCTCCTTAGGCGTGCAGCTTCTCAAACTCCTGCATGCAGTCTATCAGTGCCTGTACACTTTCCTTAGGCAGTGCGTTGTAGCACGATGCGCGGAAGCCACCTACCGAGCGGTGTCCCTTGATGCCTACCATACCCTTTTCGGTAGCAAACTTCAGGAAGTCGGCCTCCAGCTCCTTGTATTCGGGAGCCATCACGAAGCAGATGTTCATGCGCGAACGGTCTTCCTTGGCTGCCGTGCCCACAAACAGCTTGTTGCGGTCAATTTCGGCATACAGCATGTTGGCCTTCTCAATGGCGCGACGCTCCATTTCCTTCACACCGCCCTGAGCCTTAATCCAGCGCAGCGTCAGCATGGCCGAGTAGATGGGCAGCACGGGAGGCGTGTTGAACATCGAACCGCCGTCAATGTGAGTCTGATAGTTCAGCATGGTAGGAATATAGCGCGATACCTTGCCTACGGCCTCGTTCTTCACGATGACAAATGTCACACCGGCAGGAGCCAGGTTCTTCTGGGCACCACCATAGATGCAGATGTACTTCGACACGTCAACCGGACGAGAGAAGATATCAGACGACATATCGGCAATCATGGGCACGGGCGAATCCAAATCCTTCAGGATTTCCGTACCGTAGATAGTGTTATTGGTCGTGATGTGGAAGTAGTCGGCATCGGCAGGGATGGTATAATCCTTGGGGATATAAGTATAGGTAGCTTCTGCCGAGCTGGCCACCTCAACGGCCTCGCCAAAGCCCTTGGCCTCTTTCAGAGCCTTCTTGGCCCATACGCCCGTGTTCAGGTAGGCTGCTTTCTTCTCCAGGAAATTATAGGGAACCATGCAGAACTGGGTGCTGGCACCGCCGCCAAGGAACAATACCGAATAGCCTTCGGGGATATTAAGCAATTCCTTGAACAAAGCAACTGCCTCGTCCATCACAGCCTGAAAATCTTTAGAACGGTGGCTGATTTCCATTACGGAAAGGCCCGAGCCATTAAAGTCCAATACGCCTTTAGCTGTTTCTTCGATGACCTCGCGCGGAAGGATGGAAGGTCCTGCACTGAAATTATGCTTTTTCATTGTAACAATAGTTTTTGGTTATACGATGCTATTTATTTGTCTTTCGACATGGCGAAATTACGGAATTATTTCCGCAATAACAACCTTTTCTTATAAAATTCTACTTTTATGCCGCATTTACCTTACTTTTTAATGGTTTATACAGCTTTTATGCACCGTTTTGTTATATATATATGCCAAATGTCATGGCAAAAGAACAAAATAAAACTTCCAGCACCCCCAAATATTACAAATCGTCAAAAACAGGATAGAAAAATGACAGTTTGTTACATCTGACAATATTCACATATTATAACCCTGTCTAAAATATAACAAAATGTAAGATACAACCCTTCACTACAACTTTTGCCTGCCCACAAGAGCCGACAAACAAATCCGCCGGATATACCTAATTATATAATAATGTGCATCCGTCCATATCGCAACACTGCCGGCCGCCGCTTGCCTTATCGATTCATCTCGGCCTGCCAAATCCCGTCACGAAGCCGCAGGCATTCTTCCCCACTTGCCCAGCGCCAATAGCAAAAACTAGGACGGCAATATGTATCTATTTCAATATATCATTACATACAAAAATATTCATAGATTTATAAATATAAAATATTATTACCTATACTTCTTCTTCACAGAAAACACACCTTGGTCAGATAGTCAGATAGTCAGTTATTTTAAAAGCCTATTTTCCCACCTAAAAGTAGTAAACTAATTATTAATATATTTATTATATTATAT
>ENA-UONS01001102-UONS01001102.1-human-gut-metagenome-genome-assembly--contig:-CS19-NODE-1102-length-26896-cov-6.593197_pt1 | contig 26896 bp, 25 predicted proteins | sample MGYA00242458_ERZ724005 | MGnify/ENA metagenome assembly ERZ724005
GATACTATTTCCTGATTAAAATCTTTGATTTTAATCAGGAAGGCATCGCCTGATGCGCTGCCAGTTTTGTGATTTATAAGGAAAGAAATCACAAAACAAGTCTCATATGAACTCCTTGCCCTTCGGGCAAGGAGTTCAGTATGACTGCTATCCGATCGCTTTCTGATATTCCTTCTGAATCTCCGCTTCAATCAACTCAGAATCAAGCGATACAACAGATTCTGTTCTTGAAGTGGAATAATTCATGAAAAGATTGGTCTGCACATAGACGTTCCTGAAAGCGCCATCCGTATCAAAATTGAAATTTACGAAATAATGGGGCTGTTCATTTTCACCTTCGGCAAAAGGCTGGTCGATCCGCAGCATTACCGTGATTCCGCTTTCGTCTTCGAGCGTATCCATATAGGCAACAACAGAATCATTCCACTGAAAGTAGGCAAGCCATGGTTTTACGCTATCACCGAAGGTCATTTCATCTGCTCTCCATTCGATATTGGTATAGGCCTTGCCCCATTTTCCCTCGTTACTGTAGCGGACACCATTGGCAGCCATAAAAGCCATTCTTAATGAGTATTGCTCGCCATCTACGATATTTACCGACTCCGGGTCAACGTCCACAATCTCCAGCCAGTTTCCGTTGTCCTGATAGTAATTGGCGGTAGACCAATGGCTTTGATCGCCTTTAGATTGGTCAACTACGATATGGCAGCTGCCATTCTGAACTGCCTCTAAAACAGCACGGCACTTTGCAAAGGCCGCCTGTTCATCCGGATTTTCTTCAACAACAGTATCTGCATTGATAGCAACAGTCTTCAGAAACCGTTCCGCGATGCCACCGGAAATCTGATTCTCATCATACCATATATCATAGATAATATCACCATCGATGAAGAATGTATGCTGCTCACAGAGTGCATCCGGATTGCCGTCCCAGAAGATTTCACATTCCACATCTCCGTATACAGAACTGCCGGACGTATATCCAATAGGAGCACCAGACTCTTCCTCTTTCAATGCAATGATATCAGAAAGTTGAAATTCTGGATAATCCCAACTGGTAATGCCGCCAACATCTACAGAATCCCTTGTCAGCACAACGTTGCCATCCTGCTCCCTGAAAGAAAAACCGGAAGGGAGTAGCAGTTTGAGGGTGCCATACTGAACCAGTTTCGTATCTGTAATGACAGCAGAACCGTCGGCAGCGGGTGTATGCTCTTCGGTAGGCGTTGTAGCGCCGTCGGTAGGGGTATCGTCGATGGTGTCTGACTTTTGGGGGTTGACTGCGCAGGCTACTAAAACAGCGGCGCACAGCAATACGCAAATCATACTTACCCATAACTTGGGTTTCTTCCATTTTGCCATATTCATAATGCGACCTTTCGTATTTCCCTCGCCAAAGGCCAGGGGCATCCCGGCAATCATCTTTTTATGCGTTGCAAGCCTCAGCAATGAAGCGGAATAGTCCGCCCTGATTTGAGGCCCCATTTCCCGGATCACCGCCTCATCACAGCTCATCTCCATATCTTTGCCCGCCAGAATGAATGCGGCCCACGCCAGAGGATTAAACCAGTGGATGCACAGGGCACAATATGCCAGCAGCTTGATGATATGGTCACAGCGGCGGATATGATGCCGCTCGTGGGCAATGATATACTTTTGTTCTTGTGTTGGGATATTGGAGGGCAAATAGATTTTGGGGGCGAGGATGCCCATAACAAATGGCGTGTCAATATAATCGGCACGATAAACGTTTCCTGTGTAAGCCACAGCGCCCACCAGTTTCCGTCTCAGGCGGATATACTGCACGATGCTGTAAAGAATCATGCTGCCGGTTCCGGCAATCCAGACATAAGGAACGATTGCCATAATATCCAATCCGGCATGCTCTGACTTCCCTGCCTGCGCAAGTTCCGGCCCTGACTGATTTTCAGCCGGAACGAAAGTGAAATCAGGATTCCGATTGGCTTCGGCAGGAAGAAAATAAACCACGCTGGCTGCGCCTGATGTCTCCCGAATTTCCGGTTCCAACGCATTCAGAACGGAAACGGGTGCCGTAAATGCCACCGGGCACAGAAGCCGGAACAAAACCACCAACCAAAGTGCATAAGAAAAAATCTTTGGAGATCGTTTCAGCATGAGTCTGGCCAGCATGACCAGCAGAATGACGATGCTGCCCGTCATACTCATATTCAGCACTTGAGAAAACAGATTACGCATGGGAATCCTCCCGCATGGAATCAATGACCTTTTGCAGTTCGTCGATTTCGCCGTCAGACAGCTTTTTGCGGCTGCCAAATGCGGCTAAGAACGCAGGCAAAGAACCGTGAAATGTCTCATCCACAAATATTTCACTCTGACGTGCATAGAATTCCTCCCGGCTGACCAGAGATGTTACCTTGCCATCCTTATTCCGGAACAGCTCCCGATCACAAAGCCTTTTCAGAATCGTGTATGTCGTGGTTCGTTTCCAGTTCAGGCGTTCCTCCGCCAGTTCCGTCAATCGGCGAGAAGTGACAGGCTCATTATCCCAGATAATATCCGCAAAAATGGTCTCGATCTCACCCAGCTTATATTCCGCCATATGAGTTGCCCCCTTTGCTCTACTGTCAGTAGACAATTATACTCTACTACCTGTAGACAGAAAAGTCAAGGATTTTTTGAAACGTTAATATAACCTTAAAGGGACGGCACAAGAAGGGCAGTTTACAACTTCTACAAGCTTCCTGTCGTTTCTTCCCCCTGTAACCACATTAATATATATCCCCCCCAATACTGGGGGTACAGTATCGGGGGGAAACATATCAAACGGTGGGGGCTGTTTTGCGCCCTTTTGGGGGGCGCTTTCATAGCAAAAGAGGGGCATTCCGCAAAGAATGCCTCTCTTTTCATTTTCCAGCCCCGCCTTCGGCGTGCTTTTTTACGGCTGTGCCGTTACCGGCCGTATCCGAAAGCTGGCAGAGCGGTTCGGCTGCGGCTGTTTGCCCTTGGTAAGCCATTTCTCACGGGAATGCCGGATCGTATTCCAAGGGGGATTTGGAAGGCAAACGCGCGCCTGCACGTTCTGACAGCTTTCGATAGGCCTTGGGGGGGATTATCTGCCGGCTGCCTAATCGCGGTACAGTTTGAAGGATGTGTGTTTTGAAGGATGTGTGTGCAATACAGATTGAGGAAATCGGATTAGGAGGTATTCTTGCGATTTGGCATCCGTTTGTACAGTGAGGGAAGCTCTGATTAAATCGACGAGAACTGGCAGCGAGAGATTTTGTCTCCAGACAAGGTATGGAAAATGCGGGAATACTGTATGTATTTCCCATTTTTCGTACCAAAGGCTGGGGGCAAAAGATCCGCTGTCCAGCCGAAGACGATTTATTCAGAGGTTCCTGAGGTTATATCAGGCCAGCGCTTCGCCCAGACTGCGGCAGGCACTCAGCGCTTCGTCATCGGGGGTCTCCTGACAGATCACGCTGTCGCAGACCAGATTTGCGCCCTTGTCCCGGCAGTTCTCTTCCCACGTGCGCATCCACTCGCCGTCGCCCCAGCCATAAGAGCCGAACAGAGCGATCTTCTTTCCGGAGAGCTTACTCTCGCAGGTCTCGAACATGGGGGCGAATTCGCCGTCTTCCAGTTCCTCCGCGCCCATGGCGGGGCAACCGAAAGCAACCGCGTCAAATTCGTCCATCTTTCCTCCGTCGAACTCGGCGGCGGTAAACAGCTCCGCTTCCGCACCAGCGTGCTTTGCGCCTTCCACGACGGCCTGCGCCATGGCTTCGGTATTTCCGGTGCTGCTCCAATAAACAACTGCAACTTTCATTTTCAAAAATCCTTTCTTATTTCATCCGGCTACTGTGAGCCGTTCGATGTCGATCCCGCTGGCAAGCTGGCGGCAGTAGACCCTCGTGCAGGCTTTGTACTTGGCAAAGGTCTTTTTGGCCGCTTCCTCGTTTTCATAAACCTTCCAGCAGCCCACGCATTTGCAGGGTCTGTGTTCTAAAAAGCCCTTCACGTCCTCCGGCGGATAGCTCAGAAACAAGCCGATCTCGTGGGGGAAATCCTCCTGCTGCTTTAATCTCCGGGCAAGCCTTGTCAGGCACCGGCTGCCGCCCCGGCAGTTGTAGCCGAACTCGCTGAGAAGCGCTTCGCAGGATGCGCAGGAGAGGTCTTTTTCCAGCCGCGCTGGCCGGTAGAGGTAGATCAGCGCCCTGTCCTGACGGATACGCAGGGGGACTGCCCGGACACCTTTCTTCCCAAGCCGCCGGTTCAGACTCCGCAGAAAGTCCAGCAGGTCCTCCCGGTTTTCGTAGGGGCAGGCGAACAGGTTTCCGGTTTTCAGCCCCGCCAAGGTGGGGGCGCAGTTGCGAACCACCTGTTCCTCAGACATGGCCGTCCTCCTTGCCCCGGGCGATTCGGCGCAGGCTTTTCCGGATGGAAATGACGCCCACAGACGTCACAGTGACAGCCGCAACGGCACCGGCGCCGGACAAAATCGTGGCAATTTCCATAGCTCGAACCTCCCGTATTCATAATGATAAGATCATCTTTTTTGTTCGCTTTTTGGTTAGCCTCTGCTAACTTGCTATATCATACACGATGTTGCTCCATTTGTCAAGTCTTTTTCCTACTATTTTTATAGGCAGGTTTTGGGGGTGAAAAAAGCGCCCCAGCAGGGCGCTTTTAAGCTGTTTTATTGAAGTTTATTGAAGTTTCCGAGCCTTTTATTCCTGCGGCAGTGTGACAATTCGGGGTTCATGATGGACGGCAGGCAGAATTTTCTCCATCAGGTCAGCCGTCCGAAGACGCAGACTGGAGGTGTTGATGCAGGGATGGCAGCCAATGAACTCCCCTTTCAGCACGTCCTCGTCCATGAGAAGCTGCACATGGTTCTCCCCATCGTTCATCAGCCCCAGAACGCTGACGGAGCCGGGGGTGATGTCCAGAAATTTCTCCATATACTCCGGCGCGGCAAAGCTCAGGCGGGAGGAACCGATCTCCTTGGAGAGGACGCTGGTTTTGAAATGCTTGTCCCCGGGCAGCATCAGCAGATAAAACTCCGTACACTGCCGGTTGCACAGCAGCAGATTCTTGCAGATCACCGCGTCCAGCACCCGGTCGATCTCCTCGCAGGCTTCCATGGTCATAGCCGCCTCGTGGTCGATGCGCTGGTAGTCGATTCCCAGACTGTCCAGCAGATCGTAGCAGCGAATTTCCTTCTCAAGCCGTCCGGCGCAGTCCGCGGGACGTCCGTTTACCAGTTCCATAGTCATTTTTCCTTTCTTAGCTGCCAGAAGGCCACGGCGCTGGCAGCCGCTACGTTCAGAGAATCCACGCCGTGGTACATGGGGATTTTTACGGTGTAGTCGCACCGGGCAATGGTCGTCTCCGTCAGGCCGTCGCCCTCGCTGCCCAGAATCACTGCCAGCTTTTCCTCCGCCATGAGACGGCGGTCGTCAATGGAGACGGAATCGTCGCTCAGCGCCATGGCTGCGGTTCGGAAGCCCAGACGGCTCAGCTGCTCCATTCCCTCCCCCGGCCAGTCTCCCGTAAACGTCCATGGAATCTGAAACACCGTCCCCATGCTGACCCGCGCGCTGCGGCGGTACAGCGGGTCACTGCATCCGGGGGTCAGCAGCACGGCGTCCATGCCCAGCGCGGCGGCGGAACGGAAGATTGCGCCCACGTTGGTGGGGTTCTGGACGTTTTCCAGAACCACAATCCGCGCCGCTCCGGCGCAGATATCCTCCACGGCGGGAAGCCCCGGGCGGCGCATGGCGCACAGCACGCCCCGGGTCAGGTGGTAGCCGGTGAGATTGCACAGCAATTCTTCGTCCGCGGTGTACACGGGTATGCCGGGACAGCGGGCGATGACCTCCCGTGCCGCGCCCGTAATGTCCTTGCGCTCCATGAGCAGCGACACCGGCTCGTATCCGCCGTCCAAAGCCCGGTGGATGACCTTGGGACTTTCCGCAATGAACATCCCCTTGGCCGGTTCAAACCGGTTGAGCAGCTGTGCCTCCGTCAGCCGGGCATACACGTCCAGCTCCGGCGCGGAGAAATCCGTTATTTCAATGACGTTGGCCATAGCGTTCCTTTCCTTATCCTCCACCCCATGACAATCTGCCAAAAAACGGGGCACTTTTTTCCTTCCTATACTACCAAATTCCGTTCAAAATGTCAAAGATTTCTCCGTCGATTGACTTCCATTTTCCGCAATGGTAGAATACATTCATTGTAAAGAGAGGGGCGGATCGCCATGGCAGACAAACATCCGGGGTATATGACCACCTTCAAGGAGCGCTTGAGCTACTGGACATACTTCATCGGACAGAACATTTACTATAACATCACAGCGGCTTTTATTTCCACCTACCTTGCCATGCAGGGCGTGAACCTTGCCAAGGTCGCTATCGTGCTGCTGATCGTCAAGATCTGGGACGCCGTGAATGACCCCATTTTCGGCTTCATCTTCGACAAGGTGAAATTCAAAAACGGGCAGAAAAGTCTGCCCTGGCTGCGCATTTCCACCGCACTGATCCCCATTGTGACCATCATCCTGTTCTCCATTCCCTCGGCGCTGGGGGAGACTGGGAAACTTGTCTGGTTCGGCGTGGCCTACGTGCTGTGGGACACTGTGTACACTCTGACGGACATTCCCGCCTACGCCATGCTGAACACCATGACCGACAATCTGCCGGAGCGCAACACCCTGCTCTCCGTCAACCGGGTGTTCTCCGGGGCGGGCGTGCTGATCTACGGCGTGGTGCTGCCCATCCTCATCAGCGAAAATGTGGGCATGAGCGCCAGTCTGGCCATTGCGACGCTGTCCATTTTCAGCGCCCTGACCATGGTGCCCCTGTCCCTCAACTGCAAGGAGCGCAACTATAAGCCCGAAGAGGAAGACGAAAACTTCTCTCCCCGGCAGATGTTCTCCTATCTGGGGAAGAACAAATACCTGCTGACCTACTACGGCGGCTACTGCGCCACCGACGCGCTGAAAACCTCCGCCGCCGTGACGCTGTTCGTCTCCTTCTACCTGTTCGGCAATTCCCTTTACTCCATCGTCCTGAACCTGCTGAACATGGTGCCGGGTGTTTTCGCCGCCATGCTCATGCCCACCATTCTGAAAAAGCTGGATAAATTTAAAACGCTTTTCTGGTGCAACATCGTCAACATCATCTTAGGTCTGGTGATTTTCTTCGTTGGCTACGAAAACCGGGCGCTGTTCCTGACGCTGACCTGCGTCCGCACCATTCCCATGAGCATCGTGGGCATTCTCGCCTTCATGTTCACTCCGGACTGTGCTGAGTACGGCCAGTACAAGTCCGGCATCAGCGCCAAGGGCATCACCTTCGCCATTCAGACCTTCTCCGTAAAGATCACCGCTGCGGTCTCGTCCTCGCTGGCTTTGGCGCTGCTGGGCTGCTTCCACTGGATCTCCGTGGAGGCAGAGAGCTTCGAGGCGCTGAAAGCGCTGAACATCCAGCAGAGCGCGGGGGCGCTGGAAGGACTGTGGATCGTGTACGCGCTGGTGCCTGTCATTGGCATGATCATTTCCACGTTCTTCTATCTGGGCTACAAGCTCAACGACAAGGACGTGCAGATCATGGCGCGGTGCAACGCCGGGGAGATCACCCGTGAGGAAGCCGAGGCTCTCCTGTCCCGGAAATATTGACCTAATGCTGCAAACAGAAACGGCGCCATCCGGCGCCGTTTCTGCATGTCATACGGGGTTCCTATCAGGGTCTGTCATTATTTCTCGATAGAATGGTTAACACCATTTTATCCCGCGAATCCTTCGCAGGCCGTCCGCAGAGGCGTGCGGGCAGCAGACGGCAATCCAAAAATGGCCTCCCGCCGTAAAGCGGGAGGCCATAAGAGGATATATTACTGTGCCAGAGTGCTGGTCTTGTACTTTGCGCTCTTCTTCAGGAACAGCGCCAGGAAGCCGACCGCGGCGATAACACCGGCGACAACGGCGATGGGATAGTACACGCTCTCGGCAATTCCCATAGGCTTCCACAGCAGGCCGAGGCACTCGCCGGCCGCGAAGAAGTAGGTGATGGAAACGCCGGTCATGAAGGTGGCAGGAACCGCACAGATCCAGTAGTTGCGCTTGTTCTGCGCCAGATACATGGCAGCCGCCCACAGAGCGATCATGGCCAGAGTCTGGTTGGACCAGGAGAAGTAACGCCATACCACGGAGTAGTCGATCTGGCAGATGATGGCACCGACGCCCAGCAGGGGGACGGTCAGAAGCAGACGCTTCTTCCAATCCTTCTGGTCGATCTTGAACCAGTCGGCCAGTGTCAGACGGGCGCTGCGGTAAGCGGTATCACCGGAGGTGATGGGGCAGGCGATAACGCCCAGCATAGCCAAGACGCCGCCGATCTTGCCCATGGTGGTGGTGCAGATCTCGTAAACAACAGCGTTCACACCGGCACCGGCTTCCAGCAGAGCCTGGGTGTTCTCGTAGAAGGAAACACCGGCAGCCGCCCAGACCATGGCGATGATGCCCTCGGCGACCATTGCGCCGTAGAACACCTTGTGACCCTGCTTCTCAGAGGTGCAGCAGCGGGCCATCATGGGAGACTGCGTGGCATGGAAGCCGGAGATGGCGCCGCAGGCCACGGTGACGAACATGAACGGCCAGATGTGGATGTTCTGAGGATGCTGGTTATAGAAGTTGTTCCACAGCTCGGGCATCTGATACTCATGGGCGAACAGCAGAACACCCGCAACACCAACGGCCATGATGATCAGGCAGATACCGAAGATGGGGTAGATCTTGCCGATGACCTTGTCGATGGGAACGAAGGTGGCGATGAAGTAGTAGATGATGATGACCCACAGCCAGAAGGTAGCGTCCAGCTTCTCGGGGGTCAGCAGAGCCAGCAGACCGGCGGGACCCTTGGAGAACACGACGCCGACCATGACCAGCAGGATGACGGAGAACACGCGCATGACCTGCAGCATGACCTTGCCCAGATAAGTACCGGTAATCTCGGAAATGCTGGCGCCCTTGTGCCGCATGGACAGCATACCGCACATATAGTCGTGGACGCCGCCGGCGAAGATGGTACCGAAGACGATCCACAGATAGACGACAGGTCCAAACAGAGCACCGTTCAGAGCGCCGAAGATGGGGCCGAGACCGGCGATGTTCAGCAGCTGAACCAGGAAGATCTTCCAACCTTTCATCGGGACGAAGTCAACGCCGTCGTTGAGCGCGATGGCAGGCGTCTCCCGGTCGTCAGAGCCAAAGATCTTGTCTACGCGCTTGCCGTAGAAGATGTAGCCGACGACCAGAGCTGCAATGCAGAGAATGAAAGTAAGCATAGGTTCCCTCCTTAGTTAAGTTACCCTGCGGTGGCGTATCACCGCCTGGCGAGTATCATTATATGTCTAAACCGTGAACAAATCAACCCTTAGTATAGCGAAAAAAGATTTTCGTAGCATTAACCAAATTTATGGCGGTTTTTTCCTTCCGAGGAGTGGCGTGACCCTGATTTTTTTCGTCAGATTGCATAAAACAGCACGCAGAAGAACTGGAGCAGCGCGCCCAGGACGACGAAGATGTGAAACACGGAGTGCATCCACTTCCTGCGCTTGCCCAATCCGTACAGAATGGAGCCGACCGTGTAGGCAATGCCGCCCAGCAGCAGAAGCAGAAAGCCCGGGAAGGTCAGCGCCTGCATCGCCTGTTTCGCAAAGAAAATGATCGCCCAGCCCATGCCGATATAGCAGATCATGGAAAAGACCCGGTATTTCTTCAGGTCAATGGCCGTCAGGGTCGTGGCCAGCGCTACCATGCCCCACTCAAAGCCGAACAGCACCCACGCAAGGACGGGATTCTCCGGACGGATGGCGGACAGCAGAATCACGGTGTAGGTTCCCGCGATGAGGAAATAAATGGTGCAGTGGTCAAGTACCTGCATCACCTTTTTGCCAAGCGTTGGCTTCAGACCGTGGTAGACGCTGGAAATGGTGAACATGGTGACCATGGCGCTGCCGTAAATAGCGGAGGTGACGACGCCCCACGGATTACCGTGGAGAGCGGCAAAAATGACGCACAGCGTCAGCGCCACGACGCCTACAGCGCCGCCGACGATGTGGGTGACCATGTTCATGATCTCTTCGCCCCGGCTGTAATCCGGGAGCTGGCGGTCGGACAATTTCGTTCGTTTCATTTTGGTTTCCTTCCTTTGTGAAGATGGAGGGAGTATAGCACATTTTTCACAAAAAAGAAACCGCCATTTTGTCGAGTTCTCTCCCCGGCGGAGAAATTCGGTTTCTACCGGGGTGAGAAGTGGATACGGGGTTGACAAATGTCCTTCCATACAATACAATTCTCCTAGTCACGGCGTAAAGTACGCCGTTTTTTGCATAGAATAGAGAGGGTTCGAGCTATGAAAAAGATACCTTTTTTGACTCTGGAAAAAGCGAAGGAGATCCGCGAGCAGATCCCTACCCCGTTTCATGTTTACGATGAGGCCGGCATCCGCGCCAACGCCCGGTTACTGAAGGCGGCGTTTTCCTGGAATCCCGGATTCCGGGAGTATTTTGCCGTCAAGGCCACCCCCAACCCCTTCCTGCTGAAAATCCTCCACGAGGAGGGCTGCGGCTGCGACTGCGCCACCTATACCGAGCTGCTGCTGTCCGAGGCCGTGGGCATCACGGGACATGACGTGATCTTTTCCTCCAACGATACGCCGGCGCTGGATATGCGCAAGGCGAGGGATATGGGCGTGTACATCAATCTGGACGATGCCACCTATGTGGATTTTCTGGCATCCATGGGGCCGGTCCCCGAGACGGTGTGTCTGCGGTATAACCCGGGCGGTTCCTTCTCTCTTGGCAACACCATCATGGACATGCCCCGGGACGCCAAATACGGCATGACCGAAGACCAGATGGCAGGGGCCATCACCCGGCTGATGAAGCTGGGCACGAAGCACTTCGGCGTTCATGCCTTCCTTGCCTCCAACACAACCACCAATGAATACTACCCCGCTCTGGCCGGGCAGCTGTTCCGTCTGGCGGTGCGGCTGCGCAACGCCACCGGCGCGCATATTTCCTTCATCGACCTGTCCGGCGGCATCGGCGTGGACTACCGCCCCGAGCAGCCCAGATGCGACATCGGCGTCATCGGTGAGGGCGTGCGGGTGAAATATGAGGAGATCCTGACCCCCAACGACATGGGTGACGTCGCCATTTTCACCGAGCTTGGCCGGTTCATGCTGGCGCCCTACGGCCACCTGATCTCCACCGTCATTCATGAAAAGCACATCTACCGGGAATACGTGGGTCTGGACGCCTGCGCCGCCAACCTGATGCGCCCGGCCATGTACGGCGCTTACCACCACATCACCGTGCTGGGCAAGGAGGACGCCATTCTCGATCACGTCTATGACGTCACCGGCGGTCTGTGCGAAAACAACGACAAATTCGCCATCGAGCGGAGTCTGCCGGAAATCCAGATCGGCGACATTGTAGCCATTCACGACACCGGTGCTCACGGCTTCTCCATGGGCTACAATTATAATGGCAAGCTCCGTTCCGCGGAGGTTTTGCTGAAAGAGGACGGCAGCTTCCAGCTCATCCGCCGCGCCGAGACGCCGGAGGATTATTTCGCGACCTTCGATTTTTCTGATTTTCACTTTGGAAAATAGAACCGTCATTCCGCACAAAAACAATCGTGATTTTTTGGATGGCTGATTGCAAATTAACAAGAAAATTTCATACTTTTCCGTTTCGTTTATGCTATAATGTATAAGGCGGCAGTAAGGCATCCTCCCAATCAGCCGCGCCGAAAAGGAGAACCCCATGAATAACATTCTGTTTTTTCTGACACCAAAAGCGATGTGTGCATATTTGTACGATGATTATACCATCCGGCAGGCACTGGAAAAGATGGAATCCGCAGGCTACGCCGCGATTCCCATTCTCAACCACCGTGGCGAATACCGGGGAACATTGACAGAGGGCGACCTTCTGTGGGCCATGAAGAACATGTGCTACATGGATATGCGTCAGGCCGAAGCCCGCCGGGTCATGGAGATCGCCCGCCGGAAGGATAACGTTCCCGTCCGGGTCACCACCTCTATGCACGAGCTGGTGGAGCGGGCGTCCAATCAGAACTTTGTTCCTGTAGTAGACGACAAGGACGCGTTCATCGGCCTCATCACCCGAAAGGCCATCATCCGCTACTGCCGGGAAAAGCTGTTCCCCGAGGACTGATCGTTTACCGTCAGAATCAACTACATAGCGGCAAATCCATAATGAAAAAGCGCTGTCACTTGGAACCGATGGTTCTGAATGACAGCGCTTTTGTTATTTTCCCGTGTACGCCATAGGTTGGTTCAGATACTGCTCCCATAGAAAGTTTTCCGGGGATTTTTTCAGGCCGAAAGCCTCCCGTATCCCCTGACACAGCATTTTCAGCTTGTATTGCAGGGGCGAGGCCGCAAATAGCGGCTCGTTTCCCACCGTCATGGCATACTCAAAGATCCGCGCCCGGTCTTCCTTGGGATAGCTCATGGAGTAGGTGTCCACAAAGCTGCGGGTGTCCGGCTGCAAAAATTCGCTGCCATCCCGCTGAGCGTTGGCAAGGTAATCGTAGTCGTACTCAAATCCTACGGGATTCAGCTTTGCCCACTGGTCGAGGGCGATGCTGTTTCCTAAGATGTGGGTCTCCATCACATGGTAAAGCTCGTGGTACAGCGCTTTTTCCGAGGTATCCCCCGCCGCCAGCACGATGTAGGCGTCCGTCCCGTTCATAAACTGGATGCCGTTCGCCCTGCTCACACTGCCGGATTCGGCGCTGCCGATGATCTCCCGCACCAGACAGATCTTCAGAGAGGAAAAATGGGAAATTGCAGCTTCCAGCATCCCCTCCGGGAAATTGGCAAGGCGCTCGTTCAGCCAGTCCAGCTCCCGTTTGAAAACCGGCACCAGATATTCCGTTTCAAAATTGTAGTCCCATGGCTGCACCAGATTGGCGTCCTCCCACAATAGCACCTCAACGCCGTAGGTATCGCCGATGGTTCTCGCGTAATACTCGCACCACACCAGCCCGTGATAGTCCGGCTCCTGGTTGGAATAATAGGGGCCGGTGTAGACCTCCGTGTCGGAAACGGCGAATTCCAGCGCGGCTGTGTCCCAGCGGTAAATGACCGGCCGACCGTCGTTGTTGTAAAGCAGGAAATAGACCCAGCCGTCGGCGGACTCCTCCACCGTCAGGGGCAGGCCGAAGAACGGAAGGGTCACGGAACTGCGGCGGCGTCCGGTTTCCAGATCGTAATAGTCCAGCTTGATCTCCGTATCCGACGCAACGCTGGCCGTCACCGCGTCGGCGAAGGTCTCCAGAAGAAAGTCCTCCCCGCTCAGCTCCGCCGGGGTCAGCGCCAGAGGGGCTTCCTCCCCCGCCTGCCCGAACAGCAGCGTCCGGGTGCAGCCTGTGGGGAAGGAGATAAAATAGCTGTCGCCCCGGGAGCGCATCGTCAGCTCCTGCGCCCCTTCATATAATATCTGCCCGCTTTCCGTGGAAAGCAGCAGCGTGCTGGCATTGCCCTCGTTGTCCGCCACGCGGCATTGCAGGACGGTGTCGTTCAGGTGCAGCCCCGTCACGCTCTGTTGGGCGAACCCGGCTTCCTTGATGACCCGGCGGATGCCCGTTTCCAGATTCCATGCGCGGACGCCCGCTTTTGTGCAGTAGTACAAGGTCTCCCGGTCGCGGGACAGCAGGGGCGTTCCCTCCAAGTCCTCCGGCACGGGAATGTGGGTGATCTCCCGCAGAGAAGCATCCAGCACCACCGTCTGCCGGTTCACCGGGTCAAAATAGCTCAGGCCGCTTTCCGTGACCTGTAGGGACGGGTTATCCGGAGTAAGGCCAAAATCCAGCCGGGCGGTGGCCGCTATGTACAGTTCCTCCCCGGAAAGCCGGGTGATGCGGGTGCTGACCTCGGTGTCGGAGAACACCAGCAGGTCACTGCCCATGGCCTTCATTCCGGCCACATTGGCAGCGCTCAGGGGATACGCCCGCAGGGCGTCGCCGTAACGCACTTCCACCGGGTCATCCGGGTCATGCAGCCCGGCAGGCGGCGCTGCTTCCACGGGAACGGCCTCCGTCTGGGTGGGGAACGTCGTTTCCTCCCCCTTCCCGGAACAGCCCGCCAGCAGCAGGCACAGCAGGATCAGCGCGGGATACCATCGTTTCATCTATTGTCTCCTTGCAAGGGTGTAATCGTCGCCCTGCCGGTAAAAGGGGCAGTGCCGGGAGGGGGAATTGGCGATGCGGTAAACCTCGTCCTCGTCCAAATCCATCATGCAGTAGTATTCGTCGTACTCCTCATCATAATCATAATACCAGCAGGTCTCGCATTCTGTCGAATCCACGGTCATTCCTCCAAAATCCGAAAAGAAAATTCTCCGTTTTCATAAATCAGACAGCTGTGGCTCCCGTCCTTGGGGATGGAGACACTGCCGGGGTTCAGGCAGCGGACGCCGGAGCGCACTTCGTCCATCTTCACATGGGTGTGCCCAAACAGGAACACACTCCCCTCCGGCAGGGGCGGAAGATCATCCGGGTTGTGGTGATGTCCATGGGTCAGATAGAAGGTTTTCCCGTCCAGAAGCAGCTGGGAAAACTCCGCCATGCAGGGAAAAGGCAGAACCATCTGGTCAACCTCCGCCTCACAGTTGCCCCGAACCGCGATGATGTTTTCCCGGTACTGGCTCAGCATGGGGATCACCTGCTTCGGCGCGTAATCCCGGGGCAGGTCGTTCCGGGGGCCGTGGTACAGCAAGTCTCCCAGCAGGATCAGCCTGTCCGGTTTCTCCGTCTCTATCAGGTCGCAAAGGCGGCGGCACCAGAAGGCGCTGCCGTGAATGTCGGACGCAATCAGCAATTTCATAAGAAATCCTCCATATTCCAAATGCTGCACAAGGGTCGGTGAAGCCACCGACCCTTAATTTTTCTATAACTGTTCCAGATACGCTTTCACGTCGAAAGGCCGGAGCTTCTCATCCTTCCGCAGATACAGCGGGTGATGGGGGTGTCCCTTCCGGGAAATGGCACCGGCGCAGCACCACTCGGCCCCGTACTCCTCCCCCGCCAGCAGCATATCCCGCAGACAGTCGGGCAGGTACTTCCGCTTTTCAATGATCGCGCCCCATGCCGCCCACACCACCGGATGCTCCGAAAGAGACAACACATACCGGAACGCTTTCAGATTTTCCTTGTGCAGCAGCGGGTTGCAGACCTTTTCCATATCGTCGGGAGAGGTCGCCCGCTGGGCGTAGACGTTGAACATGATGAAGCTGTCAAACCCGTTCCCCAGGGCAATGCGTTCCACGGATTTGAGGGTATTGTCCAGCGCGTCGGGTCTGGCCGTGGAGGGGTTGATGCCAATGCAGATCAGCGGCTTTTTCCCCCGCGTCCCCAATATGTAACGGTACTCCGAGTAAAAATTGGGGGCGTAAATCCACTTCTGAATATCGTATTCGTCACTGGGGGTGTCGGCGGCTTCCAGCGCCTGCCGGAAGGTGACCAACTCCAGCTCCTGTGTCGTTCCGCTGGGAATGTGCGCCATCAGCTTTCCTCCACCGGCGGGAACCACAGGCTCTTGCTGGGGTCGTGGAAGTCGCAGCTCTCAGGGTCGCGCCCCGTCTGGAGGCACCAACCGGCAAAGGCGGTGTCCAGAAAGGGATACACACCGTCCATGGTGGATTGCAGACTGACGGTGGAGCCGTCCTTCAGGTACAGCTCCGCTACGATGCTGCCGCCCTGCACCACGTACAGCTTCTGCCCTACGATCTCCTCATAGCGGTGCACGGCGTCCTTCTTCCCGAACCGGGACATTAGGAAGCTTTCCCCGTCGTAAAAAATGCCGAAGCTCAGGTAGTACACCGCCAAAAAAATGCCCATGGCAAACACGATCAGGCCGCCCACGATCAGCACCGGCCCGTCGCCGATGCCAATGCAGAACGCCATGACGCCCAGCACCGTCAGCACCACGCCGAACACGCCGAAGCGCTTGTTCGCCCGGACGGCCATGCCGGAACGGTGCTGCGCCTTGCCCCGGAACGCCTTGGAAAAGCCCTTATCCACCAGATAGCACACGCCGAACACGGCGGCTGCGATCAGCAAAACAATGACAAACTGCATATCTTTCTCTCCTTGTATATATGCGCCTACGCCCAGAGCACCGTGTCCACGGGGATGTCATGTTCCTCGGTGTCCAGATGGGGCAGCATCTGAAAATCGTAGCACAGCGCCAGCGTGGGATGGTTCGGCTCCCGGGACAGGAACTTGTCGTAAAAACCGCCGCCGTAGCCGATGCGGTGTCCCTGGGGGTCGAAGGCCAGCCCGGGCATCAGCACCAGCGCCGTCTCGTCATGGGCGACCGGCTCGTCCGCGATGGGTTCCGGAATCCCGGCGTAGCCCTTCGCCACTTTGGTCAGGTCGTCCAGGTAAATAAACTTCATTTCGTCGCCGTAACACTTGGGCACGGCCACTTTTTTTCCGTCCCGGAGCGCCTGCTCCAGCATGGGGACGGTGCGCACCTCCTGGTTGTAGGGCATGTAGCCGTAAATGGTTTTGGCCTTGCGGTAGGCTTCCGTCGCGGCGAACTGGCGGCCAAGCTCCCGGCTCCGCTCTTCAATTTCTTCCGGCGTCATCGCCCGTTTTTTCTCCCGAATCCGGCGGCGCAGTTCTGTCTTATCCATTGTCCGTACCCTCCGCTTTCTCGCTCACCGGGTGGAACATCCGGAACCACAGGAAAATGGCGATCTGCCCCGGAATGCCCAGAAGGTAAATTTTCCAGAAATTATACCGGAAGATCAGCAGTCCGGAAACATGAATGGCGATCAGGAATCCCCACACGATGGCGGAGATCAGCAGCCGGTTTTTCCGGAAATCGTGCCACGCCGAAAGTAAACTCAGCATCACAATGGCGTTGACCGGCACGGCATAGAAAAACGCCAGCCAGCTGTAGCGCTCCACGGCCCTGAACGAGGACATGATGACGAATATCAGCAGCGCAATGAACCACACCAGCGTGGACGACAGTGCTAATATCACATTCTTGTTGGCCCTGCGCTTGAGCGCCTTTTCGGACACCTGCGTCATGGCCCGCTCCAGCGTGCCGGGGTTTCCCGGCAGGGCGTTGGGGTCGGCCAGCAGTTCCCCCACCGGTATCTGGAACAGCTCTGCCAGCTGCACCAGCGTCATCACATCCGGCACGGATTCTCCCCGCTCCCATTTGGAGACGGCCTTGTCGGAATAATTCAGTTTTTCCGCCAGTCCCGCCTGGGTCAGTCCCGCCTGCTTGCGGTACGCGGCAATATTGGAGCCGATCTGATTTCTCAAAGTCGCGTCGTCCATGGTTCCCCTCCAGCATATAGTTACAGCTATCTTATCACAAATGGGAACCCTTTGCAACAGGGAAACCGGCAGATGCTTCCGAAATAAATCCGTTTATCCCCTTGCATTTTCTTCCGATCCATGTTATGATTGGTTTGTACACCACGAAACCTTCCCGCTGTAAGGAGGCAACGCTATGAACATCCGAAAGCTTTTGACCCGGCTCGTCTCTCTGGCACTGATCGCGGTCTTTCTGCCCACCGTCGCGATGGCGGATACCTGGTACTTGGAGGACGGCAGCATCACCGTCTCCGCCACCGATAGCGGCCAGAACGTCAGCCAGGGCGGCGTGACCAAAGAGGATTCCGCCCCCGTCATCCGGAACCGGGATTCTTCCGCTTCCACCACCAACAATGTCACCATCAGGGCGGACACAGGGGCGACGGCCAACGTCACCCTTGAGGACACCAACATCGACACCACCGGCGGCGCAGGGCCGAATGGCGCAGGCGACGCGGCGGTGAGAACCGAGGGCGCCGGCAATGTCAACCTGAACGTTGAACTGGACAACACCCTGCAAAGCGGAAACCTGCACGCCGGTGTGGAAAAGGGCAACGGCGGCAATCTGACCATCGGCTCCGAATCCGGCTCCGGCCAGCTGGTAGCCGTCGGCGGCCGCTGTGGCGCGGGCATCGGCAGTGAAGACCGTCTCGCATCCGGTGACTACAACGTCGGCAATATCACCATCACCGGCGGCGATATTTTTGCCACCGGCAACGGCGGCGGCGCAGGCATTGGCGGCGGATGGTATTGCGGTGCCTCCGACATCACCATCACCGGCGGAAATGTCACAGCCGTAGGAAAAGAAGACGATCCCAACCGTATTGGCGGCGCAGGCATCGGCGGCGGCGGATATCAGCATTCAATCGTCGGCAAAGGCACCAATATCAAAATCACCGGCGGACGTGTCACGGCGGTGGGCGGCAATTTCTCTGCGGGTATCGGCGGCAGCATTGGCTCCAACGGCGAGAATATCACCATTTCCGACGCCGAAGTGATCGCCATAGGCGGCACATGCGCCGCAGGTATCGGCGGCGGCTGTCGCCTCGGCAACGGCATCGTCGGACAAGGGACGAACATCTCCATTTCCGGCAACGCAAATGTAAAAGCCGCCGGCGGCGTAACCGACGGTGAAGACGGCGCAGGTGCGGCCATTGGCGCGGGCGGATCGCATCAGGGGGGAACCCTTATCGATGCTCAGGAGGGGGCTGCGGACACCTCCGGCCTGTCTCCCGACGGCAGCGTCGAGCGCTTAGACCCCGGAACGACCTTTGACATCCCCCAGCCCAAGCCCCGCAGCAGCTTCCCGAAGCCCACGCCCGACCCCGTTGCTGCTGAGGAAGAACCCCAGCCGGTGAAAGCGGCGCTCTATCGCGTCATCGACGAGACGGGCAAGGCGCTCCCCGTGGAGACGAAGCAGGAGGACGGCGTTCTGCTGCTCACCGCCCAGGCCGACATCGCCATTCTGGAAGGCGCGATCTCCGGGCTGCAAACCCTGCAAGGCCGGGGCATCGATACCATCACCTTCACCAACGGCACCATCTCCGTCAGCTTCTCCCTGGCCGAGGTCATCGCCAAGGGCGCGTCTTCGGACATCTACCGCCTGACCCTCTCCGGCGGCGAAGCCAATTTCACACTGGCCGACGCGGATATTACCGCGCTGCTGGGCAAGTAATCCCATAAAAACAGCACGCCCCGGACATCCAAGGATGTCCGGGGCAATTTGCTGCTCAGCTCAATTATCAGCCGCCGAAGAAACGGCGGAAGTATTCGTACCAGTCGTTGTAGTCCCCCTCGCTGGGCATGGACGAATCCTCCTGCGGGGTGGTCTCGACGGTGGTGCTGTGGGGCTTTTCGTCAAAGGTGATGGTCAGCGTCAGTTCCCGTCCGCTGCGAACGACGGTGATCTGGGCAGTGTCGCCCGCCTTGTAGTTCCGCAGAGCGCGGGTCAGGTCGGTTCTGGTGGCGATCTTGTGATCGTCCACTGCGGTAATCAGGTCTTTGGACTGGATACCGGCCTTGTCCGCACTGCTGCCCGGCGTCACGTCCACGACGTAAGCGCCATCCGTGGGCAGGCCGAACTGAGCGGCGGCTTCCTTGTCGTTGTCCTTCACGGTGATGCCCATGTAAGCGCCGGTGACGTAGCCGTAGTCGATCAGGTCGGAGATAATGCCCATCACGTCGTCAATGGGGATGGCGAAGCCGATGCCCTCGATGGACGCGCCGGAGTTGGTGGTGCCGGAATATTTGGCCGTGGTAATGCCGATGACCTCGCCGTACATATTGAACAGCGGGCCGCCGGAGTTACCCGGATTGATGGCCGCATCGGTCTGGAGCATACTGATGACGGTGTTGTCGGTGGTGACCTCCCGGTTGATGCCGCTGACGTAGCCGACGGTCTCCGTTGCCGCCAGACGGCCAAGGGGATTGCCGATGGCGACTACCATGTCGCCGATGGAAAGATTGCCGCTGCTGCCGATGGTCGCGGCGGACAGCCCTTCGGCCTCCACCTTCAGGACAGCCACATCGTTGGTCGCGTCGTAGCCCTTCACCGTGGCGGCATACTCGTCGCCGCTGTGGGTGGTGACGGTGATATTGCTTGCATTCTGCACAACGTGGTAGTTGGTCACTACATAGCCGTCCTCGCTCAGGATAAAGCCGGAACCGGAGGACATTCCCTCCACGCTCTGGCCGTAGGCGGTGGTCTGCATGGTGCAGGAAATGGCGACCACGCTGTCAACGTTGCTCTGATACAGCTGCGCCGGGGTCATGGCCGAACCGTCCGCTGCCGGGAGCGCGCCGGATGTACCGCCAGAGGCAGGAGCGCTGTCGATCTGCTTTTGCAGGTCGTCGATCTGCCTGCCCAGCTGTTGGGTGATCTGGCTGGTTTTCTGCTCCCACTTCCGGTTGACGCCGGAAGCCGTAATCAGGCAGCCGGAAGCCACCAGCGCCACAACAAGAACGGCGGCGATAACGGTCTTCCAAGGCGACTTGCCGGATCTACGGGGCTTTTTCTCCCGCTTCTCTGGCGGCTGCGTCTGGGGCTGGTACTGATACTGATACGGCCGGGGCTGGCCGGTCATATAGGGGGAATTGGCGTAGGGAGACTCCCTGCGGCCCGTACCGGCGGCGTGATAGGTGCCGCACTGGGGTTCGCTCTGGCACTCCTGAGGGACTTCATTCCGTGGTTCCTGAGGAGCTTCGTTCTGCGGCTCCTGCGGGGCGTCGAAACTCGCTTCGGGAGCCGGGTTATTTTCTTCCGGATATTCGCTATTTGCAAAGGTGTCCATGGTGGTTACCTCCTTCTCTTTTCTTATCCTACTCTATCCGTCACATATGAAGAAATATGTATCGACATGTGAAGGATATTTGAATTTTACAATTTTTCCGGCTTTTCGTCAAGGGGAACATAAAGGAAGCTCTGATTAAATCGGCAAGAACTGTGAGCGAGAGATTTTTCGTCCAATCGAGGCATCGGAAACGGAGGAATACTTTGCGTATTTCCCGTTTTCGATGCCGAAGAGTGGGCGGAAAAGATCCGCTCACAGTCGCAGACGATTTATTCAGAGTTTCCTAAGAAAAAATCGCGGCAGCTTTCACTGCCGCGAAACAAGTTACTTCTTGCGGAAGGACATGCAGTCGGTACACTGATCCACGGTGGGGCAAGCCTCGTGAGTACCCACCAGAATGCGATCCAGAGAGCAGTAGTTCTCGCCCTCGCAGTGGTTGGCGCACTGCTGGACAGTACACTCGATGCTCTTGTTGGCATGACAGTTCATAGTAGCAGCCTCCTTTTCTTTGGATTCGGGAATAGTATGCGCCGCCGTCGGCAAAGCATACAGGAACTTTTTTCCAATGTTGCTTTCCCGTGGCTTTTGTGGTATCTTAGAGGAAAAGGATTTTTGCTGGAGGTCTTTCTATGCCTGTCATTGCTCCGTCTATTCTGTCCGCCGATTTTGCCAATCTGGAACGGGATATTCACGACATCGAGCGCAGCGGCGCCGACTGGGTGCATGTAGATGTGATGGACGGAATTTTCGTCCCCAACATCTCCATCGGCATTCCGGTGGTGAAAGCGCTGCGGCCTGTCACTTCCCTGCCCCTGGACGTGCATCTGATGATCGACCGTCCCATCCGCTACGCCGAGGAATTCATCAAAGCCGGTGCGGACTGGCTGACCATTCATTTGGAATCCGACCAGCCCCAGAACACACTGGCCTGTCTCGACAAGATCCGGGCGCTGGGCTGTAAAGCCGCCATTTCCCTGAAGCCGAAAACCCCGGCGGAGGCGGCAATCCCCTATCTTGCCAAATGCGACATGGTGCTCGTAATGACCGTGGAGCCGGGCTTCGGGGCGCAGAAATTCATGGCCGGCATGATGCCCAAGGTGAAAAAAATCCGCCAGATGCTGGACGAGGTAAACCCCGCCTGCATCATCGAGGTGGACGGCGGCGTAGACGCTGTGACGTACAGAACCTGCCGGGAAAACGGCGCGGAAGCGCTGGTCACCGGCTCGGCCTATTTCAAGGCCGCCGACCGGGCGGCGTTCGTCAAGACCCTTCGCGCGTAACCATTTTCCCGTAAGAAACGAACCCGGCTCCCATCTGGGAACCGGGTTCGGATTGTGTGTGCTCAGCAGTAGAAGTCCCGAATCTTCTTGGCGCGGCTGGGATGGCGCAGCTTGCGGATGGCCTTGTTCTCGATCTGGCGGATACGCTCCCGGGTGACGCCGAAAATCTGTCCGACCTCTTCCAGCGTGTGGGTGCGTCCGTCGTACATGCCGAAGCGCATCCGCAGAACGTCCGCTTCCCGCTCCGTCAGGGTGTCCAGAATCTCCTTCAGCGCCTCGGCAAGCAGGGCGTTGGAGGTGGCGTCGGCGGGGCCGGGGGTGCGCTCGTCCTCCACGAAGGAGCCGATGGAGGTATCTTCCTCGTCACCCACAGGGGTGTCCAGAGACAGCGTGTCGGCGGCGGTGCGGTTGGCCTCGATGATCTTCTCAACAGGCAGGTTCAGCTCCGCGGCGATCTCCTCCACGGTAGGCTCGCGGCCAAGCTCCTGCACCAGCTTCCGGTTGCAGCGGGTTGCCTTGTTGATGACCTCCACCATATGCACCGGGACACGGATCGTCCGGGCCTGATCCGCGATGGCGCGGGTGATGGCCTGCCGGATCCACCAGGTGGCATATGTAGAGAATTTGTTTCCCTTTGTCCAGTCGAATTTATCGACCGCGCGAATAAGGCCGGTGTTGCCTTCCTGAATCAGGTCCAGAATGTGCAGGCCGCGGCCGGAATATTTCTTTGCGATGGAGACCACCAGACGCAGGTTCGCCTCGGTGAGCTTGTTCTTCGCTTCCTGATCCCCCTCGGAGACGCGCTTTGCCAACTCCACCTCTTCCTCGGCGGAAAGGAGCTTGATCTGGCCGATCTCCTTGAGGTACATCCGCACCGGGTCGTCCAGACTGTACTCGGCGGCCAGGTCAACGGGGTCGACCAGCTCCTCCTCGTCAAGGCCCGCCAGATTGATATCGTCGTCCGGCCCCAGGTCGAGATCGTCGTCCCCCAGATCCAGTTCCAGATCGGCGGTGACCACCTGAATATTCATGGCGTCCAAACGGTCGTAAATGTCCTCGATCTTCTCCGGCGTCAGCTGCATTTTTTCCAGCTGGGCGTTCAGGTCGGAGGCACGGATCATGCCGTCCTTCTTCGCCTGCGTGATGAGCGCCTGCAATGCGGCATGAACATCGTCCATATTGGCTTTTGGAGCCTTCTTCGGCGTACTACTACTCATAGAGAATCTCCTTTTTTCTATGTAAAAATCCATAAAACTCTTGTGCCGTTAAACTATACCCCGTTTTTTTCGGTATGACAAGGGCATTTCCCAAAAATTTTTCTTTCATCGAGGACAGTTTTCCCCTGATTTCGGGAAAACATACGGTTTACTTTTTGGGAAAAATTCGTTATAATTGTGAGAATAAGGCAGTATGCCCATTTGGGGGCGCGCAAGCTCCTTCGATCCCACATTCATGAGGTAATCCATATGACCGAATTATCCAACATCCGCAACTTTTCCATCATCGCCCATATCGATCACGGCAAGTCCACCCTCGCCGACCGGCTGCTGGAGCAGTGCCACGCCATCGACCAGCGCATCCGCGCCGAGCAGATGCTGGACTCCATGGACTTGGAGCGGGAGCGGGGCATCACCATCAAATCCAGCGCCGTCACCCTGCACTATACCGCCGCCGACGGCGAAAAATACGTCCTGAACCTGATCGACACCCCGGGTCACGTGGACTTCAACTACGAGGTCTCCCGGAGCCTTGCCGCCTGCGAGGGTGCGATTCTGGTGGTGGACGCCTCTCAGGGCGTGGAAGCCCAGACCCTCGCCAACACCTATCTCGCCATCGACGCCGGGCTGGAAGTCCTGCCCGTCATCAATAAAATTGACCTTCCCTCCGCCCGTCCGGCTGAGGTGAAGTCGGAAATTGAGGACATCATCGGCATTCCCGCCGAGGACGCCCCCGAAATTTCCGCCAAAAACGGCATCAACATCCCCGCCGTTCTGGAGATGATCGTCCGGGACGTCCCTGCTCCCACCGGCGAACGGGACGCGCCATTGCAGGCGCTGATCTTCGACAGCCAGTACGATTCCTACCGGGGCGTCATCGTCTACACCCGCATCAAGCAGGGAACGGTGAAGCCCGGCATGGACATCAAAATGATGGCCACCGGCGCGGTCTACAAGGTGGTGGAAGTGGGCACCATGATCCCCGGCGGGCTGAACCCCTCGGACGCGCTGGGCGCCGGGGAAGTGGGCTACATCACCGCTTCCATCAAAACCGTGGCGGACACCCGGGTGGGCGACACCGTCACCGGCGTGGAGAATCCCGCCGCCCAGCCCCTGCCCGGCTACCGCCCAGCCCAGCCCATGGTGTTCTCCGGCATCTATCCCGCCGACGGCGCCAAATATCAGGATTTACGGGACGCACTGGAAAAACTGAAGCTCAACGACGCCTCCATGAGCTACGAGCCGGAAAGCTCCATCGCCCTGGGCTTCGGCTTCCGCTGCGGCTTTCTCGGTCTGCTGCACATGGAGATCATTCAGGAGCGTCTGGAACGGGAATACAATCTCGACCTCATCACCACCGCGCCCAACGTCGTCTACCGGATAACGAAGACCAACGGCGAATCCATGTATGTCTACACGCCTCTGGACTACCCCGACCCGGCGGACATCCAGCTGGCCGAGGAGCCTTACGCCAAGGTCAGCCTGATCTCCCCACAGGAATACGTGGGCAACATCATGGAGCTGTGTCAGAACCGCCGGGGCGAATTCAAGGACATGGTGTATCTGGACGCCAGCCGCGTGGAGCTGCACTACGAAATGCCCCTGAACGAGATCATCTACGACTTCTTCGACGCCCTGAAGTCCCGCACCCGTGGCTACGGCAGTCTGGACTACGAGCTGATCGGCTACCGTCCCAGCCGTCTGGTGAAGCTGGACATCCTGCTCAACGGCGACGTTGTGGACGCCCTGAGCTTCATCCTCTTTGCGGACAACGCCTATCCCCGCGCCCGGAAGATCTGCGAAAAGCTGAAGGAGAACATTCCCCGCGCCCAGTTTGAGATCCCCGTTCAGGCCGCCATCGGCGGCAAGGTCATCGCCCGGGAGACCATCAAGGCGCTGCGCAAGGACGTTCTCGCCAAGTGCTACGGCGGCGACATCACCCGTAAGAAGAAGCTGCTGGAAAAGCAGAAGGAAGGCAAGAAGCGGATGCGTACCTTTGGCACCGTCGCGGTCCCTTCCGAAGCCTTCATGGCCGTCCTCAAGCTGGACGAAGACTAGGGAAACTCTGAACAAATCGCCTTCGGCTGAACAGCGGATCTTTTCCACCAGCTGTGCAGTATTAAAAGTGGGAAATATAGCGCAGCCGTTGCCAGCGCAAGCTGGCTTACGGATGCGGCATACCCCTTGCGGGTACACAAAGTATTCCTCCACTTTTAATACCTTCATCTGGTGAAAAATCTCTCGCTGTCAGCTCTCGCCGATTTATCCAGAGCTTCCCCGACTATACTTTCAACACCCGGAGGTATCCCATGCCTATTCTCAATAAACGTGCGAACAAAACGCCCCTCGGACTTTACGTCCATGTCCCCTTCTGCCGCAGCAAGTGCCAGTACTGCGACTTCTACTCCATGGCCACCAAGGACGACAAGCTGATGGACGGCTATCTGGACGCGGTATGCGACCATATCAAGGAAGCCGGTGAACTGGCGCCCGGCTACAAGGTGGACTCCGTCTACTTCGGCGGCGGCACCCCCTCCTTCTTTGGCGCCGACGGTCTGGCCGTGATTCTCACCACCATCCGCCGGAACTTCGACGTGGTGCCGGATGCCGAGATCTCCGTGGAGTGCAACCCGGATTCCGTCTCCGACCGGCTGCTCCACCGGCTTTACGCCGAGGGCTTCAACCGGGTCAGTCTGGGCGTTCAGTCCGACGACGATGAAATTCTGAAAAAGCTCGGCCGTCCCCACACCTACGCTCAGGCCGCCACCGCCTACCAGCGTATCCGCAAGGCGGGTTTTCGCAACGTGTCCATCGACCTGATGTACGGCCTGCCCGGGCAGGACCTGCAGGACTGGCAGGAAACGCTGGACAACGTCCTGCGCCTGAACCCGGAGCACGTCAGCTGCTACGCCCTGAAAATCGAGGAAGGCACCCCCTTCTATGACTATAAGGAAATGCTGAACCTCCCTGACGACGAGACGCAGGCGGACATGTACCTCGCCGCCGTGGAAGCCCTCCGCAGCCGCGGCTTCCGGCAGTACGAAATTTCCAATTTTGCCCGGAAGGGTCTGTACTCCCGGCACAATATGAAATACTGGACGGGCGGCGAATATCTGGGCTTCGGCCCCAGCGCCAGCTCGGACTTTGCCGGAAAGCGCTTCACCCTGAAACGGGATTTGCAGGAATACATCGCCGGTATCCGGGACGGCGGCGACATTATGGAGGATTTGCAGGAGATCCCCATGCGGGAGCGGGCGGGCGAGTATCTGATGCTTCGTCTGCGCACCAGTCAGGGCATCAGCGCCGCGGAATACGAAAAGCTGTTCCTGCTGCCCTTCGCCCCGCTGGAAGATGTACTGGAAAAGCGCCGCCGCTACTATCAGGCGACCCAGAACGACTCCGGCCGCTGGGTGCTGACCCCTCAGGGGTATCTGGTCAGCAACGACATCATCACGGACCTGTTGCTCGCGCAGGACAGCTCCCACCCGCTCAAGCGGATATAACGTCGTATCCGCCCGAAATTTACAACGATTTTGCCGCCGGGGAATTGACATTTTTCCCGGCGGCATGTATAATGTATGCGCTAAGGAAGCTCTGATTAAATCGGCAAGAGCTGTGGGCGGGAGATTTTTCGGCCAATCGAGGCATCGAAAGCGGTGAAATACTGTATGTATTTCCCGTTTTCGATACCGA
>ENA-UONS01001117-UONS01001117.1-human-gut-metagenome-genome-assembly--contig:-CS19-NODE-1117-length-26514-cov-8.098303_pt1 | contig 26514 bp, 16 predicted proteins | sample MGYA00242458_ERZ724005 | MGnify/ENA metagenome assembly ERZ724005
AGAGTTTCTTGATTCTTTGTTCTCATATCAGCACCTCTGTTTCTATATGGGATTTTAAATCCCACAATGTTATTATACTCGTATTTTCTACAACTTCAATAGCCTATACAAAAGAAAAAACGAGGTGATGAATATGGGCATCACCTCGCTCAACTTCCGTGGCAGTCTGGAAATATATCAATTCAGCTGTATCATACTCCTAGGCCATTATTTACAAAGCTAAGCCGCACGGTTTGTTTGTGCATGTTTGTCTCTTCAAGGCAAACAGAAAATAAACAAAACCCATTTACAAGACTTCCGTTATAGTGTATAATTATTTCTGGTATATCATTCCTGTGATCAACGCGATACAGAAAGGATGTGTAAAATGGATTGCGCCTCTTATGTATTCCCTGCAGTTAGGGGGACACAAGCACAGCGTGAGTATTATGTCTCGATGGTTCCCCTGGATGTTATGTCAAAGATTTTTCAGTTTGCCGACGAAGAGCTACCGCCTGAAATCAGGGCTCAACGCATCCTTAACAAATCACGCATTCCCGAAATTCGAGATTACATATTGTCCAATCCTGATAGCTATGTTTTTTCTGCATTAACCGTTTCCGTAGACGGAAATATGGAATTCACGCCTGCAGATGAGACGAGGCCACAAGTTGGGGCAATCAGTATATCAATGACCTCTCGGTTTCTTATCAATGATGGCCAGCATAGACGGGCCGCCATAGCCGAGGCCATCAAAATGAACCCATCCCTAAAGAACGAGCATATTTCTGTTGTTTTTTACCGAGATGAAGGATTGCTTCGTTCGCAGCAGATGTTTTCCGATTTGAATCGTTACGCTATTAAGCCGACCAAATCGATCAATATTCTCTTCAATTCTCGCGAAGAATCCTCGATTATTGCAAAACGAGTTATCGACGAAGTTGATGTATTCAAGGGCTTGGTTGAAAAGGAGCGAACCGCAATTTCCAACCGCTCTAAGGCACTATTTACACTCAGCGCGATATGCACAGCGACCAGTGAGCTCCTTAACGGTTCGAATTTATCAACACAAAATAAAATTGATTTGGCCAAAGAATATTGGAGCGCTGTTGGAAGGAACATTAGTGAATGGAATATGGTCAAGTCCGGAGAGATGAAATCATCCGCTGTGCGAAAAGACTATATTTGTTCCCTCAGTATCACGCTTGTTGCACTGGGGCACGCTGGAAATGCGTTGATTCAAAACTTCCCTGAAACCTGGAAAAATCATCTCGAGAAGCTATCTATTATCGACTGGAGAAAAACAAATCCTGCGTGGGATAACCTCGTGTTTGTAAATGGTCGAGTTGCTGCAAATAGATCAACGCAAAAAGCTATGTCAAGCTATATGAAAAAAGTCTTAATAGAAACGGACGGTAATGAAGATGGCTAACCTTACCAAAGAAGATATTCGGTCGGTTATCGAAACAATTAAAGAATTGTATTTAGAGGACATGATTCCTTGGATTTGCGGGTACAGCGGTGGAAAGGACTCTACAGCTGTTGTTCAGCTTGTGTGGTATGCGCTCCAGGAGTTGCCCAAGGAAAAGCTCAAAAAGACCGTGCATGTTATCAGCACTGATACTTTAGTTGAGTCTCCTGTTGTAGCAATATGGGCAACAGAGTCCCTCAAGAAAATGGAACAGACAGCAAAAAAACAGGGTTTGCCCATTGTTCCCCACAGACTGACACCGGCAATTACGAACACCTTTTGGGTCAACTTAATTGGCCGGGGATACCCTTATCCCCGCCGCGACTTTCGCTGGTGTACAGATAGAATGAAAATCGATACCTCTAATCGCTTCATCAAGAGTATACTCGATGCCGAGAGTGAAGCCATCATGGTCCTTGGCTCCCGCAAAGCAGAGAGTGCCGTCCGTAAGGCGGTTCTTGAAGGATATGAAAAGAAGCGTTATAGAGCGCATCTTAGTCCAAATGGCTCCTTCCCGAACTCATATGTGTTTACGCCCATTGAGAACTGGCTAAATGACAATGTCTGGCAATATCTCGTTCAGGTTCCGAACCCTTGGGGACACTCCAACAAAGATCTTTTGGCGATGTATAGCGGTGCATCGGCTGACGGCGAATGTCCCCTTGTCATTGATTCCTCCACCCCCAGCTGCGGCAACAGCCGTTTTGGTTGTTGGGTTTGTACGATGGTTACAGAGGATAAGTCTATGGCGGCCATGATTCAAAACGATGAGGAAAAAGCATGGATGCTTCCCATGCTTGAATTCCGCAACGAAATCGCCGGATATGGGGACTGGCAGACCGACCGTAACCGTCGGGACTTCCGAAAGCGAGATGGTCGCCTTCAGTGGCACAACAACCGTCTTGTTCACGGTCCCTATACCAAAGAGACCCGTGAATACTTCCTTCGTAGATTGCTCGAGGTCGAACTCCTTGTTCATGAAATTGGTCCAGATGAAATCAAAGGTGTTCCTCTGATTACTATGGAAGAGCTCAAGTTCATTCGTCAGCTGTGGCTTGACGAGTTCCACGAGTTTGATGATTCTTTGCCCAGGATCTACGAGGAAGTTACCGGCAAGAAGTATTCTGATGGAACTATCAGCAAGAACAAATACTTCGGAGCTACAGAGGCGGAACTTCTAAAAGAAGTCTGTGCTGAGTTGTACCCCAACGAGCAGCTGCTTGCAGAAATGCAGAGGGCGCTATTGGACACAGAAGCGAAAGCCGCCGCTATTTCAAACAAACGCAATGTTATTCTGAATTTCGAGAAAGAAATCAAAAAGGCTTTCTACAGAGACGAGGAAGATGCAGAGAGCATTGCTTCTACTCGCGCCCTTAGAATCTCTGGCATTACGGACGAAGCAAGCCCGGATGATCTCGTGGATTGAGGTGAGTGAACATGTATTTTACTAAAGTTGAACTTCATAATTTCGGTATATACAAGGGCACTCACGAGATGTGTCTTACCGATCAGATTGGTAATCGTAACATTACACTTGTTGGCGGTCTGAACGGCAGAGGTAAAACAACCTTTCATGACTCTATTTTGATTGCCCTTTATGGCAAACAGGCACTGAAATACATACAGGAAAAGGCTCGTTCATACGACAAACTTCTGCTTGACCATATCAATAAGCACGCCACTGACGAAGAGACATATGTCGCAGTTTCTCTGTGCCTTGACGATGGCACTGTGCTGCGCGTCAAACGCTCCTGGACAGCAAGAGGCAAAAAAGTAGAGCAACAGACTATCGTTGAAAAAGATGGCGTAGTCGATAAATACCTTGGTGAGAGCTGGAGCTATTACATCGAAGAGATTTTACCCTTCGGCATTGCTCGCTTTTTCTTCTTTAACAACGAGAAGATCACTCAGCTTGCTGATGATACCTCATTTGAACAGATTAAGAGTTCGATCAAATCTGCGATTGGTGTCTCCACCATCGAGAAAGCTATCGAGCACACCGACGAGGTTATTCGACGCAAGAAAACCGCACTTGCAGCATTTGAACACAGCGAAGAGAATGTGGGCTATCAAGAGATTGAAAAGCAGATTGCTGACATTGACATTCGACTTGCAGATGCCACCAAGCAAGCTAATGAATTGGAACGCAAGTGCGAGGCCTTGACTGCCAAGTTGGAAGCCAAAGAAAAAGAGTTCTGGTCATCCGGTGGTGATCTTAGCCGCAACCGGGATGCCATTAAACTGGAAATGCAAAAAATCTCCTCTGAAGTTGAAAGGGTGAATGAGGAAATTCTTCAGATGGCTGTAGATGCTTCTACGCCGCTCTTCATGTGCCGTAACTTGGTTACGCAATCCTATGATAACGAACTTTCTTCGCAGCAGTCTGAAGCCAAGCTTTACTCTGACAAGATTATTGTGAATCTCCACCAGCAGATTCTTGAAAGGCTTGTCAATTGTGGTCTAAGCCAGGCAGATCTCAGAGCTGTTCAGGACATTATCAACGATGTCTTAGTTGGGCACATCCCCGAAAGTGCCACCAAGGAAACTATAAAGAACATGTCTGCAACAAGCATGATGCTTTATCAGCGCTTGATCGCAGAAGTGTTCCAGAGTATCACCCAGCGCATCGATTCTCTCGTCAACCATGTTGACGCTCAGGAGAGCGAACTGATGAGCCTTGATGCACATTTGGGAGCTGCGGATGAGAAAACCTTGGCTATGCAGTTGTTTGATGCGCTTAAATCCGTTGAGGGTGAAAAAGCTCTTGCAGATGCAGAATATCAGCGGCAGTTGGATAGTATTGAGAGCTTGAAACGTCAGCGTGAAATGCTTGTCACAAAGCGTATTCAGTTAATTAAAGCCATTGCAGAGAAAGAACAGGCGAACGATGACAATGCCCGTATCGTGAAGTACGCGGCCATGTCTATCGAAGTTCTTCGAGAGTTCAAGGTTCGTCTACAACGCGAAAAGGTGGCGAAACTATCCAGCACAGCAACCAAATGCTTCCGCGAGCTTGTTGAAAAGGATTCATTGGTGAGTGAGATCAAGATTGATCCCAGCACCTTGGATGTAACCATTCTGGATTTGGATGGTAACGAGCTTTTGAAGAGTCAGCTCTCTGCTGGGGAACAGCAGATGTTTGCGGTAGCCATCGTTTGGGCACTTGCGTTGACCTCCGGTTACAAGGCCCCTGTCATCATCGACACGCCCATGGCGCGTTTGGACTCTTCCCACAGAGCGAACTTTGTAACGAAGTACCTGCCTGCAGCAAGTTCACAGGTCATAGTTTTGTCCACAGACGAAGAAGTTTATGGTCGATATCTCGATCTTGTTCGTGATAATGTGGTCGATTACTATACGCTCCTCTACCGTGAAGAGGAGCAATGTACCTCTATTGTTCATGGCTACTTCGGGGAGGTGTAATCCATGATTGTAAAACACTTCAAACTATCACAGCCTGAAAAAGACAGGCTTATTCGTATTAAGGCAAAAACAGGTATTCAGAACTGGAATGTCCTGTGCCGTTGGGCGCTGTGTTGGTCACTGGCTGAGCCTTCCATTCCAGGGGGCGTCGATCCGCTGTCTGACAGCAATGTAGAAATGGATTGGTCTACTTTTGCTGGTGAGTATTCTGAAATTTATGAAGCAATCATCAGGCAGCGCTGCGTCAACGATAGCCTTGGTGACGACGAAAAAACTCTCGCAAAATATTTCAGGCTGCATTTAAACAGGGGTATCAATCACTACAGCACAAGAGATGTTCTGAAAAATTGTTCCGATCTTCTTAAATCCGCTCTCCCGAAGGAGGAAGCATAATGGCCATATATCTTGACTACAACGCTTCTGCTCCGATTGACGAAAGAGTATTGGAGCGAATGGTTGATGTGTATCGCTCGCACTATGGAAACGCCGATAGCAGGACTCACATCTTCGGCACAGACGCAAAAGAGATTGTTGCCTCGGCAAGAAAAAACATTGCGGAGATCTTAGCCGTTGACAACACCGATGTGTTCTTTACCAGCGGCTCTACCGAGAGCAACAACATGGCCATTTTAGGCCTGCTTGATTATGCCCTTGAGAGCGGGCGCAATCATTTCATCACGACCTCTATTGAGCACAAGTCTGTTCTGGAATCTATGAAGCATCTGCAGGAAAAAGGCTGTGTTGTAGACTTTGTTTCTCCGGATGCTTCTGGAAGAATTAAGTCTGAACAAATCCTTGATCTTGTGACCGACAAAACGCTGCTCGTCTCAATGATGCATGTCAATAGCGAGACTGGCATTGTCCAGCCGATTGAAGAGGTCGGTGCAGCTCTGGCAGAGACTAAAACATATTTCCATGTAGACGCTACACAAGGCTTTGGTAAGCTGAACGACAGTTTACGAAACACCAAATACAACATGCTAAGTATTACCGCCCATAAGCTCGGCGGGCCGCAAGGCATTGGCGCAATAATTATGCGACGTGACCGCACATATAGACGACCTCCGATCAAGCCGCTTATGTACGGTGGCCAACAGGAACGCGGCTATCGTCCTGGCACCACTCCGGTCGCTTTGGTGGCAGGGTTCGCCCTTGCAGCGGAGCTGTGTGACAAAGAAGCAGCTTCCCATATGGAAAGCTGCAAGGTAATCAAAGAGAGTTTCATGGAGGCTATACAGGGCTTGAACTACACTTTGAACGGCGATCAGAATTACTGCTTACCGTCCACTATCAATATCAGTTTTCATGGCGTAGATGCAGAGGGGATTTTCCTCGCAGTAAAGGAGGACTATGCTTTCTCAAATGGCTCAGCCTGCAACTCCGGCAGCCATGCTCCAAGCTATGTTTTAACTGCAATGGGACTGGACGAAGCACGAATTAGCGAAGCAGTCCGTATTTCGTGGAATCATAATACAGTGGTTGATTTTTCTGCATTAGTTGATTATATAAAATCAATCACATAAAAATGCTGAGGACCCTGTACCGTTACGGAACAGGGTCCTTGCTTTATATCAGGTTAGATAACGCTTGGTATACCTCTTAGAATCTGATTTTTAACTTACTCGTTAAATTTTTCTCCTTGAGCCATGTTAAAGTATCAGGTGTTAAATCGGCAACCGTTGCCTGCAGAGCTGAAACTTTCTTCAGAAAAACTTCAATTTCTGGATTTAAAGAGAATTCATCAGCTATCTTCTTCGCTTCAGATACATCAGCAACCAATTTCTTCACAGCCTTGATGGACGGATCGCCGGCAACAGTTTTTGTGATGTTGTCGGCAAGTTCCTTGGCTCGTTTGGGGTCGCTGGATAGGCCACCAATCATGGATAAGTAGCCTTTGGAGCCATCTGAATACTTTACGGAGGCGTCCTGCCAAACGATCTTAATCTGAGTAGCAAACGCATCGCCCTTGGACTTCAAAAGTCTGACTGCGTCCATAGATAGTCTCATCTCGGAGATCCCGTTGCCACAATCGTTAATACAAGCAAGCAAATCGGAACGGGTTGCTTCGTCTATGACGGGCGCTTCAACTATTCCGCTTTCCTTTATAGCGATGGCACAATCAAGAGTGTCTTTGATGCTTCCGGTTGTTTGAGAAAGTTGGGCCAATGCTCTTGCATAGGTTTCTGCATGCTGTTTACTTTCGATTGTTGCACGGCGCTTCTTAATAGCGGAGGTGCTGTTTTTTATTGTCTCAGTTAGCAACATTTTCGTACACCTCCATATTCTCAAGCTGAGTACACAGCGCATCCATAGAAGCTAACGCAGCTTCGGACAATGCATCCGTACCGACAAAGCCGCCCGCATTTCCAATATCCTTTTGTGCCTTTGCCTCTTCCTGCTCGGCCTTTTGTGCAATTGTTTGGATATCTCGCAGGATAACATATAGAGCATTAAGCGGGTTTGCGGCGTATACGGTCAGTTGCTTTACGGCAGGGGCATCGGCAGCATCGTTAATCAACTTTACATATGCCAAGATGCCCTTTGCTGTGTCAATAGGCGGCTTGTCATACTTCACTTGCAACTCAGCACTACCAATGATTCCGTTTGCCGCAAATACTGCGAACAGGCTTTGGATGGCCGAGAACGCAGCAATCAAGTTTTCCTGCGTGAGTTTACCAATGTATCCTTCAAGTTTGCCGACAACGGCTGCAGCTTCCTGTGCGTCCGCAGCCATTGCTCTTTTGACACTGGGATAGAGTGCTTTAAGCAGCGTAGCGGGGTTATAAAGAAGGTGCTTTTGCGGAATACTGTTGGGCAACTCTGCTTCAATATCCCAATCTGCTGCCATCAGCTTCTCGACTGCCGCAACAAGCTCATCGGCTCTAAAGCAGGACTTGGTGTTCGGATCAACGGCAAAATGGACCGCACCCATAGTGGTTGCGGAAGCCTGTTTCAAGAATATTAGAGCGCTTTCGAAATCTGCTTTGCGGTTGAGAACGAACTGAATCATATCATTCCACTCACGGGTATCGCGCTTTATGTTGTCATCCTTCTTAAAATCCTTGAACAATGATTTAATCACCGCATGAGGAGAGCTCGTGTCCACTTTTTGTCCCAAGATACATGCTTTGAGATACTGGATTGCAAGACACCATTCCAAGACGGGGAGCGATTCTGCGCCCTGCTTAGTCGCAGTAACCTTTTCGATAATTTGAGATCTTCTACGTTCCAGCCATGTAATCAATCGCTGCTGATAATAGGCGGCGTCCTCAAAGTCCCATCCCTTCGCATAATTCAGCTCGTTTAAGGCCATCAGAGCGTCGCGGCTTTCGGAGCTCCTGTCCATTTAAACAATAGCCTTATCGACATTTGCAGGGGCACTCTGATCGTCGATGTAGTAGCAGCCCAAATCAGACAGACGCTCTTCTGCAATATAGGCCGGGACACCAATATCCTGCCAGTTAATCGCGCCACATTGCTTAGAATCGCCACGAACAAGGGTACGAAGCCAACCGCGATAATCCGCATCAAATTTCAACGGTTCATTCTTCGTAAACCATGCTGTGATGTCGCTCTTAAACTTCAAATAATTTTTTGTTGCAGCATCAACAGGAGGTCTTGGTTTCGGCGGCTCCGGTACAATGGGTTTTTGATCAGGTTTCTCCCCACCATCCGTAACAGGCTTTGGCTGGACATCTGAGGATACAGTTGTTCCTGTAGTCTTGTCTACGATTTCGCCGATGCCAGAAAACGCTTCCAAGCCAATATCTGCAAGAAAAGCTTGACGCAAGCCGCCGAACCACAAGGTGCCATCAGACTCTTTAACACCGGCTGCAGAACCATCACCCCAAATTGCAAAAACTGCTTTCAAACGATTTTTGTCGTCGGTGCTGATATCCTCTAAACGGTCGATAGCGGAACTGTGTGGGTCATTCGCCATTTGAGCGTTACTGGGGTTCATTGGGAAATACCATCCGTCACCATACAACTTGCCGTCAAAATACTCTTTCAACTGAGCACGGATAACATTCTTCAAGAACATTCGTGGGCTCTTGGTTGCCAGTGCTTCATACAGAGCTAACAGCGAGTGACGGTTAAAAGGATACAGCGTAACTTGCTTTCCTTTGATAGTCGTGGTTTCCCAATCACACGGAGGAGCAAAATCACTAATCGGCAAGTCATCCAGATCAGCTCCGGACTCGTACCAACTGCGAAGATCTGCCGGATCGCTATAAATGGCATTCAAGTATCTGCCAGCCATCTGAACGATGAATTCATCTGTTCCATACGACCGATCTGTAACTTCGATTTGATGGGTTACACGGTCTTTGAAATTACCTCTGAACGCATAGTAGTAGTCATTTGTAATACCAATGACAGAAGTAACGCGGCACAAATCCTGGTAGTCGCCGCCATGCTCATAGGAGAGTGCTGTAATAAGCTCCTGGTCGATACCGGTAAAACCAGTAAAGTCCTCTATGAAGATCGTAAGATTCTTGCCTTGTTTCTTCAAATCTCTTCTCAGCTGTGCAAAAATTGTCTCAGCATTTTCACTGGAAATATCAGCACATCGCTGAATGACTTCTCTCGTGAAGCCATTCAAATAGTTGATAAGCTTGGTGATTTCAAAGTCATCACCCTTCAAAGAAGAAGCAAAGAGAGATGCCTGCGGGTCACCCTGCTTCATAACGGCACGAATGATTTTAGATACATTAAAATCTTCATCGGTAAAGATTGTAGTATCTTGAAGGATCTGATTGCTCGGTGCAGTAATGACATTATAGCACTTTGAGATTGCGCCACCCTCACGCAAAAGATACTCGCTTACACGGCTATCGGCAAGGTAACTGGCGATATCGCGGCATTTTACAGGTTTATAATTCTCACCAGATACATCGTTTCGAACAGCAGCGATATAGGCGTAGAGGATCTCCGTCTTGAAAGAGTCCTCATCCTTTGAATCAGAAGATGCAACAAACTTACGAAGCTTCTCTGCTATGTCGGGATCTTTGATTGCTTCTTGTTCCAACAACTGCGAGAAAGCTCCACGGACAGAGTTATTAAGGCGCCGCAGAAAAACCAACTGCTCCGTAGCAGGATTATATACTGTAGAGGGGCTCCTCTCGAACCTACCCTTCAGATAACGGATAAGATGTGATTTACCAGTACCATGATTGCCCCGGACAATGATCATACGGTGTTCGTTGTCCGGGTTATAAATTAGCTGTTCAAAAACCTCATCCTCACTCATCAGCTTGGTGGGAGCAGGCATTTTCCCTTCTTCGTAATAACCACCGCGGAAGAGTTCGAGAGCCGAAAACGGCATATGGGTAGACATGAAATAGGCGTCTTCGGTTGCCATATCGTCGGTCTTTATCGCATAACGCTCCATTACAGAACGATATTGTTCCCACTTCATGAGTTAATCGCCTCCTTCACAGAAATATGTGTGAAGCCATTGATGGGATCACCGTCAACATAGTAGAGCATGATTGGTGTGGAGTCAGACCACATTTCAAGCTTGATAAGCCCAAGTTCATGAAGGGTACGCAATCCTGCAGAGAGGGCCAGAGGGAGTTTACTTTCAATCTCAACCTCGGGCAATTTTGTACTTAACCATAGCATAAAATCTTGTGCAAGAATTGTCTCGTCATACCTGAACTTCTCGGTGTAAGTAGTTGCCAATATATCTTCCAGCCGTAGTTTCATGTTAGGGATAATCATGGTTCCGCTCAAATAGCCAAGCCCCAAAAAAGCGGCCCAAAAGCGCCATCCAAGAACGGCATTTTCGTTTAACGCAGACAATTCCTTTACTTCGGAACCGCAAGTTTTCGCCATCCCTTCCCACGACTTCAGAGAAAAGATTCTCTCATTTTGAGAAATCAGCCATTTGGTAAACATGTGAAAGGTTGTATCCTTGGCAGCAAAAACACGGGAGCTTACATACCGACGAAAGGTTGCAGGCGAAGCAATTACATCCGGATCAACAGCCAATACCAAGTTATCGGCCTGCGCTTTGATGATGGACAGTTCTTCAAGCGCAACATTGACCGATTTGTTGATCTGATCGAGCTCTTTTTCATCATTGGTATCTAGGGTCATGGCCTTACGAATTTCATCACGGGTCATGCTTTTATGGGCAATTAGGCGACATACCGAAAGCACTCGCTCCGGTGTAGGCTCCATTCGCATGCCATCGGGATTTGCTTTGAACATACGAATACCTCCTTAAAATTTTTGAATTGAAATATGATAAGCGTCGCTATACTCTCGTATGGTTTTCCCCCCATTGGCAACGATAATGTTTTCGTTACAATAGAGTACCTTTCGATAGCCATAAGCGTCCAGTTTTCTGAGGTTCTTATATAGTGAGAAATTAGTTCCTGTATCGCCGTCGAAGATGCAAACAACACCTTTGGCGAAGAAATACGGACAATGTGCAACCGCATAATAGAACTCGTCGTAATTCAAAAGAATACCATCATACACGATCTGACTTGCCAAACGATTAGGAACAACCAGTGCACCAATTCCGTTCTGGGAAGCCTTTTCCGCAATAACAGCCACCTCTCCCTCGTTGCAAGGTCCGTTGGATGGCCTGCTGATTATCATTTCATTGAAAGACCCCATATTCCTGTCCAGACGACGAGAAGGCCGTGCGGGAGGAAGTTTAATATTAGGGTTCATTCGCAGTTTGTAGGTATCATCGCTTGTGATGCGACCTTCCGGATCTGCAGGACAACCATTGCAAACCTCTCTAGAAAGTGGGAAAAGGTGCCTGAAAACACGCCCCCAACACAAGGATTTTGGAGAAGATACAAGCTCGCTCATAATTCTGTATCCAGCCATCTGAGCCTCATACTCTCGGGCACGGGGCTCTGTCAGCGCTGCTGCTAGACTGTCATCATCACTGAGAACATCTGGCTGCAGCAGTTTGATTGTGACTGTGTAATACTTTTTGGGTGGATTGGATTTTTTGTCGAAGACATAGCTTGCGTCCAGTAGATCGATGAAGCCTGTCCGGTGCAGGAACAGCAGCAAGTTTACATTCCATGCCACATTTCGGTTGCCTGCGTACTCCGCTTCCTCGTCAGTCATTGTTGCAGGGGTAGCAGAAGTGTTCAGAACGCACTCATCGGCATTAATCATCGCGTCAGGACTGGCCAGCATGCCTTTCCAACGAATAACAGCACGTTCAACAGTGAGTACGCGTTTGTTGACGAGGCCAAGTGCACGACGCACATCGCCCTCGCTATCATATCTGCTCTGATACGGGATGAACAGGCTGAGCGAAGGGAACTGATCTCGACCACCACGCCCTACCTCTTGATAGAAACGACTTAAATTTTCGGGGCAGCAAGCATGGATGATTGTTCTTACATCGGGTTTGTCAACGCCAATACCAAATGCGGAGGTGGCAATCACAATATCAAAATCGTGGTTTTTCCATCCAGTCAAAACTATGTTTCGATCAGATTCTTTCGTTTCACCCGTGAAAGTTGGAATGTTTTTATAGCCTGCTTGATGCAGCTTTTTCTGTAAATCTTTCGCTTCTCTCGGTTCCAGGACATATACAACCATAGGTTTGGGCAGGAGCTTGATGGCCTCAATGGTTTTGTCATCCTGCTCCTTTTTAGACTTGGCCGAGTAGAAGTAGAATCGAGGTTCCTGCCTCAGCGCATCGCAACGAACCTGTGCGTTCTTTCCTTCAGAGCCAAACAGGGCAAACAATGTGTCCACCACATCATCAGAAAGTGTAGCCGAAAGTAGGAATGTGCGGATGAACTCATCAGACTCTCGCTTCCACTTTTTGAGCACGATAGAGAATATCTGAAAGTCGGGTCTGAAAAACACGCCCCAGTCCGGAACAACATGTGCTTCGTCCACTACAACATTGGCTAGGTAGTGGTTTTCCGCTGCTGCGTCCAAGATACGGCGCAGTTCCGGATTTTTCAAAATGGCTTCGGGAGAAGTAAAAAGGATACGAGCCTTTTTGTCTTTCAAAGCCTTGATGATTGTAGACCGCTCTATCTCGGACAGTTCACCACGATAGCAATAGATCTCTGCTCCGTCGGTCAAGTTGTGCCGTGCGGCATGATACTGATCCAGGGCCAAGGCGATGGTTGGTACGATAACAACAGTTAAGCCCTCGGAAACACTTGCCAGCAGCTGAGTTACCAGACTTTTACCACCGCCTGTGGGCAGCGAGATAAGGAGCGTGTGACCGTTAGGTAAATTCAACGCAGTATGAACTGCAATTTTCTGCTCAAAACTTTTGTATGCATTAAAGACAGTGTGCTTTGCTAATGTTGCATCACCGGAAGAAGCGCTCTCCAGTTCAATACCATCATTATGGCGAAGGGCGTAAACATCCTCAACATACTGCTGAGGCTCAAGCCATTCAGGAATGTGATGCAAGCAAGACACTTGTAGATCGTTTTCACAGACGAGATCAAACTCTGAACCATACTCACGTACGACATTGAATAACTTCTCAGTCAATCTTATACGACCAAGCACCAAAACAATGTCACGGATATTTAAGCAGAGATCTTTCACGGATGCCTCATCGCACTTGAACTGGATGATGCGCCGAATGAAGCCAATCACATACCGTGACCTTGCGGCCTCTTGCATTTTCAATAGCGTAGAAGTGTCAACGAGATTTTTTTCAAGTTCTGCAATAGCACTCTTGGATTTCATAGCGCCGACTATGTACTGCTGTAATACCTCTTTACTGTCCATTAGCTCTCACCCTCAAGAAACATACTGCATCCAATACAGGTTTCGCATTTTTAAGTGCGCGGAGCGTCATATCGAACAAACGCTCCCGTTCTTCAACGCCGGACATGTCGCGCTCAAAGTAGATGCACTCAGCTCTGTATCCGTTTAAGACGCGCTGCATTTCCTTTTCGGCAGCTTCGAGATCAGACCGTTTTTCAAGTCTTGCACGGGCACGGGCATAGGCAGCTGCAGAATACTTATCTACCAACGGCTCCCATGTGCTTGGAGGAGTTCGGCTGATAAAACGCTCCAACGGAGAAATAGACAATCTACCGGCACTTCTGCGACCGACATGCCCAGCATTGTTGGGGCGCAACGTAAGTAGCGTTTTTACTACTTCTTTTTCGGGAATCTCTTTGCTCTTTATGTTAAGGGGTATTGCTACGAAAATCTGCCTCAGCGGGAGATACATCTTGTATTGAGCCAAGGTTTGCATGGGCATCTCATTTTCGAGCAGTTCGTCCAATTCGGGAGCGATGTTGTAGATGTAAACAAGGCCGTCATAATTGTACGTGCCGGTCGTTTCAATGCCGGTGCATCTACCGCGATTACAGCCAACAGCGTTAGAAATAATTGAGTCATATACGGCATCGCCGGGTGCAAAGAATAGTATGTCCTCCCGTGTAGCCGCAGTTCCTCGATCAAAGGAACCAAGAATCTTTCCTTCTCTTCGCATGATTGACGTATTGCTGTATCGTTTCCAGTCTGGGGGAATGAAAAGAGACTGCCTTGCTGCGTTTACGCTAAAGCTGCTTTCTCTGAACTCAATCAAACCGGTCTTGGTTGGCTTCTCCGGATTTAGTCCAGCTTGTTTTCCCCACCCCATCATAGCGGTAGCGAACAGATTGTCATCTTCGGATGCATATATACTTAGAACATTATCAATGCCTTGAGACAGTGGACGATACAAAGTTGCCCCAAGGTCAAAATCCTGTTCGTCTTCAACGCTCTCTCGCATTTCTTCTGCTTGGTCCAGGATGTCATCAAACGCATTGTTAAGGCCTGTGTAATAGTCATCCAACAGAGCGTCGATAATCAGCTCGTTCAGTTCACCCGTGATGATTTCCAGTCCACTCAAAGACTGTTCAAACAGCTTCATACCGTCTTTCCAAATGTGAAAGAGCTGCTCCTCGACAGAGGTATCTGCATAAATAACGACCGACTTTACATCCATATCTGGATTACGGCCGAGGCGGTCCAAACGGCCAATACGCTGCTCAAGGACATTGGCATTCCAAGGAATATCAAGATGAATGACTTGAGCTGCATTTTGGAAGTTTCGCCCCTCACCACCAGTTTCATCGCAGACAATCACACGGCATTCCGGGTCATTCTGGAAAGCATATACGCTGTCCTCCAGTTCTTCACGCTCCATGTACTTGCCGAAAGCTACGGCATGAACGCCCATATCTGCATATCTTGCATTGAACAACTTCAAGAACTCCACGAGGGTAGCGTTATGAGCCGTGAATACGACCAATTTACAGTTCTCGTCATCGAGGATATCTGTCTCCTGATCAATATAGTTCATGGCGGTCATCAAGCGACCCTTAATCAAATCAGGATCTTCGTCAAGAGCTATATTGACTAAGCTGTGCTCATTTTCTGCTTGGCGCCGCCAAGCAGCTGCGCTCTCCAATAATATGCCATCGTCGATTTTGAGCCTGCGAAGAGCATCCTCAAAAGCCCAAGGGCTACTGAACAGCGCAGAAAGGAGCGGGATGGCGGTTTCGATCACATAATTCTCATCATCCTCACCATGGTCTGAAAGATATGCGAGAGTATTCTGAATTGCACCGATTTCGTTATAGTTTTCATTAAGGGACAATGGAGTGTACGGAATAGCATGTAAAGTGCGTTTCGCCATCTTTTCCGAAATCAGTTGACGGCGATTGCGGATTACCTTTCTTTCAATTCGGTAATTCTCGCAAATATAGGCCAATGCCTGCTTGACTTTAGATAGGCCTTTATCTTCTGCGTTCAGGTCAATTTCTTGAACCATTTTTTCAAACGCAGCATCTTCCAAGGTCTCCGCGATGTTGTTCAGATCATCAATAATGATTTCAGTGTACTCATCATAACGCTCCAGATAACCCAAAAGTAAGTTGGCGGATTTTTGAATCCGCTTTTGTCTCTTGACCATCCATGCAAAGCGTTCTGCAGACATATTCTCATATTGCTCCGGATTAAGAAGCGCAAGGAGGCGGCGATACTCTTCGTTTCTATCCTGGATGGGAGTGGCAGACAAAAGCAGAATATGTTTGACTCTTCTACTGAGACTTTGTACTTGGTTGTACCAAGCATCATTCGCAAGCAGTCTATGTGTTTCGTCTACGATTGCGAGATCCCACGGAGTAGAGAGGGTCAGCAAAGACTTGCCGATATCCTCCATGGAAAGCAAACATATCCTTGAACGAGGAGAGTTGATATCTGCATTTAAACCATACTTGTAATGCAGCTCGTTTTTCCATTGACTTGCCAAGGCGCCCGGCACAACAATCAACACTCGGAGGTCCTTATTCTCGCTTGATAGTATGCTGAGAATAGAACACGCTTCTACAGTCTTGCCCAAGCCGACCTCATCTGCCAACATATAGCGGACAGGAGTAGTTTCAAAGCATCGGGCAACTGTGCTGATCTGATGTGGGAGCAAAAAGGCTCGGCAACCGGCCAGAACTCGGAAACCATAAGTGGCATTATTCACAAGATGAAGGTTCTTGCTTACCTTGAGGTGGTTGATAAACCATGTGGGATGCTGAAACTCATAGGCCCGAAGCTGCTTGTCCGGCGCGTAATTCATTTGTGAATAGTCAAACTTCAGCTCGGTCTCGCATTCCTTGGCATACTTACCGTTGGGAAACTTAATCCAATACCAATAGGGCTTATCCTCTGCGTAGGGTTCGGAGGCACGAGACACGACTATGCCTCGTCCCCATCGACTATCAACGACACCACCAGGACTAGCCTCACAACGAGCAACTGCTTGAGCAAAGAACACATTATGCTGAAAGATTTCCTCATAGTATTGTCTACTACCCAAAAGGTCGTGCATTTTGACCTTAATTGCATCGGCAATTTCGTTGTACTCGTCCAGCTGAGCAAGGACATAGAAACGGGGATGGTCTTTGTCACCTTCTTCAATGACTATGGGGCATCGATAATAACACCCTACTAACATACGCAGCTCTCCTTTCTCAGCTTGACAAGAAACCAAGGCTGCATCGGTGGTTTCCTGCAATATTATAGATTCTCAAGTTTGCATCGAATGGTTTCTTGCTCTTTCAAAAATCGCGCTGTAAAAGGAATGCCCTTTTTGACCTTCATGCTGGCAAAGCTATTCTCTGTCTGAGCCATGAAATCAGCTATGGTTTTAATACCGTTATTCTGCAGAAGCGAAATTTGGCTTGCCTCTAAATGAAGCAATTTTGTGCTGATCTTTTGTGCAAGGTACTCTTCTTTGGCTTTTGCGTGTCTCTCTGTTTCTGCGGCCTCGGCATCAAGTCGTCCTTCCCCGCTGATTTCCTGGGCTGGGGGGACTTCCGCTGCCGGTACTTCAGCGATCTGCGCTTCCATTACAGGAATAGCCGCAGGCTTTTCTGGGACGGCGGGACTCTCATCATCAAAAGAGGTCTCGGGAGGTGCAAGAAAGTCTTTTGATGTCCACACCTCAAGTCCCTCGCCAGATGCCTTGTTAGAAAGGCTTCTATCATCGGTAATGAAAATCACGGGAATGTCCGTATAGATTTTATAGCGAAGTGCGACAGCCAAAATCTTATTATCATTTTGCTCTTTCTCATCAGCTTTTGCACGATAGGCTTCAGGAACTAAACTAAGCAGGCCATCTGCATAAGCAAGCGGGAAGCGCCTCTTGTAATTAAAGATTGCCGTAATAGCTTTTTGCGCTTTGAATTTTCGATCATCCGCGCCAAATCTTGTTTTGTGGTGCTCAAGCTCATTGTTTACATCCTTGGGGACCACAACCAGCTCCCCATCGTTTACTCCATCGAGAAGATTGGGACAGTTCATAATGGAGCATGTGTCAAACACAATGATCGTAGAATACTTCCGCAGCTCGGCAAGTTCGCTCTCTGTAAACTCAAGTTCCCTTTGCTTCTTCACTTGTGCTTCACTCGTTGCAAGGCGACTCTCAGTTTCCGCAAGCTTGTCCAGAAGCTCTTGGCTTCTGTGCTCTTCGTCTTCCAATCGAGCTTGAATACGCGTAGTATCCTCGCGGCGAGACTGTCTTGCAGCAAGTTCACCCTTTAGACTCTGAATTTCCTGTCGGTTTCCCTCCACCATTTCTTGAATCTGCCGAAACATCTGCTCGAAGATACTCAATTCCGGAGACTTGGGAGTATCCACATGAGTCGGTACTTCTGCAGCAGGAGATTCCACAAAGACAACTTCAGAAGCAGGAGCTTCTACAGCGGGAACATCCACAACAGGAGTTTCCACGATAGGAGCTTCTACCGCAGGTGCAGTGTCGATAATGCTTGCGGTTGCAGGGACAATAGGTTCAGCGGGAACTGCCTCCACATCAATAACTTCCTGCTCACACACAGGAGGCAAAGTGGTTTTGGCAGGAGCATTTGCTCTGACAGAGCGATTGATGCAGGGTTCATTTCTAGAGCTGGACATGCCGACCTCGCTGCGTAGGAAAGATTCCATACAATTCTCTCTATGAACGCAATAGATACACCAATCGGAAGGAATTGCCGTCTTGTCTTTTCGGCAAGCTTGATTTAGATATAGTTTTGTCTCATTGCGAAGGATATCTGCTTTTTCCTGATTTCCGGGTAGTGGTAATCGGTGGAGAGAATAGATTTTATTCCATCCATCTCTTCGTACAAGTGCCTCAAATTCTTGATATGGATTCTTTCTTTCCACTTCAGAAACATCGACCGCAAACAATGCTGCACCAAAGTGCTTGCGCATATTCATGTGCTCGGAGTCATATGGTTTGACAAACAAACCACTGCCATTTGTAATAACTTCATGAACAAGGTAGTTTCTTGCTCTTGCTTTGAGGTCGAAGATCTCGGTCGCTTTCCAAAATTTGAAGAATGGCTCAAGTTTTTGTGCTTCCTGTTCCAGAATCTTGGGCAGGTATTTCATGGCGTCAGAACGCTTGTGTTTGCCGACCCGTTTCCATACCGCTTCGATCAGCAGATTCTCAAAATACTTTTGATACAGGAAGTTGCCCTGTACGACCGGGCTGTTTTCCATTACATAATCCAAAAAGAAACGATACGGGCATAGGAACATGTCCATCATTTGGAATCGATCATACTTGATTCCTTTGGTAAGTTCTTGGCCAACAGAAATAGAGAACGGGGCAGGCTTGTTGACGCTTTCTAAAAGTTCAGCTTTAGGCTTCAATCCCAAGATGGTCAGCAATGCATAGGGCTCGGTTGTTTCATCTCCGTACTGCTTAACATAGCTGAGACGAGCATCACAGCGGTTGTAGCACAGGCCGTAGAAAAGAGCGTATCTGAGGAAGTTACTGCGTTCGCCCAGCGCTGTGTAGTAAACCTGAAACTGCAGGTCAATAGGAGAATAAGCAGCACGAATAAACTCATCAGTCAGCGGCCACGGTAGCTGATCGTTGACGGTCATATTCATGTCACGGTCAGATACACAGGCAAAGTGGTAGACCTTGTGCTGCTCTCTTTCAAACTGGCGCTTGCTTTGCAGAATATCGCCATCAATCTGTTCGTAGTTCTTTACAATCCAGTCAACGCCTTGATCTTCGTCATTCTTCTGTTTCAGATAGTAGTAGAGGCCCTCTTTTAAGTCTCGGAATGTTCCGGAGAAAGTTGACTGTTCTGGTTTGATCTTATCCAGACGCAGCTGAAGTGCTGTAATCAAAGCTCGCTCCTGCTCATTTGCAAGTGCCAATTCACGCTGCTTGAGGAACTCTTCAAGATTGTGGAAGTGCTTACCAAAGTTGATGAAGTCCTCGCGAGAATTGTCCAATGCGAAAAGGTACGTGGCTATCTCGTTAATCTCTTCGATAGCACGAATAAGTGCATGCAAGTCCTTCTTGGTGACTTTGTACTTATTGTAGATAGACAGGTTTTTGAGCTCAGAAAGAGCATCATTGCCAGGGGTACCAGCCAGTTTGTCATAGTTCTTTGCATACCCCTCAACAATCTCGCGCTGAAACTCGTCATATGTAGTTACATTCTCAAAGAGAATCTCAACATTGTAGAAAGTTCGGAGCAGCACTTCGCCGGGGGCAACGCTTAGAATGTTAGAGGACAAGCACTCTTTAATAGCATTAACATCAAAGATAATCTTGCCATTCTCATAATCCCAAAGACGATAAATCGCAGAGAAGAACTGGCCAATAGGATAGGAGAGGAAATGGCGGTCCTTGGCATATTCAGGGTAATAGATTTTTAACAGCGTATGTACATCGCGATTTGCAGTATATACCTGCTCATCCAAATGCCGCAGAACAGCCGCATTACTCCACACATCATTGCCTCTTTCCATGACGCTACGCGATTCGGAATAGCGCTGAATGGCAGCATCAAAGTGGTTAGAAACAAAGTGCGCGTACTCGGTAATATTCGCGAACTCCATAAGCTGAACACTCTTGTACAGCTTATACCACTTTCTGAGTATGCCACTACCTACGGCATTTCTGTCCTCGCATATCTCACCAAGGGCACAAGCCAGAGCGTTGCTCGGATTCTGCATAGTGGGAGGTGTGTACTCGCGAACAACAGTATCGTGATGGATGGGCACTTCAAAGCACCCATAGATATCGTTCCAAGAGGAGTAAATCTTGGAATACTTCTTCTGATAATTGAACAGGAAAATGATGGTTATACCCATCTTTTCCATAGCAAGCAGGAGGCGGAGCTGCACTGGCGTAAACTGATGTACACCATGAACAACGATGCTGTCAAACGGCAGCTCCTTGGTTGCGCCAACCGCTCTTTCACAACGCTTTACTTCCTGTGGTGTTCCAGTACATTCTTCGACTTCCTTCTTGGCGAGCGAAACAACAATCTCCTTTAGTTTCTCGCGAGAAGGTGTTTGGGGAAAACGGAAGAGAGAGCTTTCCTGTGCCTTTTTGAGCATGTGAACAAAGAGCTTTTGCTCGGTATTGCCCTTACTTCCGTCAATAGCAGATGCGGAGATGTCAAGCTCAATAAACAGGCGTATAGCTTCGAGGAAATGATTTTGGTTCTGCTCTAAAGCCATGTGGAAAGGCTTGCTTATTCTGCGCTTCTCTAACAGCTGCTTGAAAGCAGAGGAAAAAGCGCTGTACTGCTGCACCCGAAGGCTAATATTGTCGGTCCACTGCATGTAGACCTCTTCATGCTGGACAAGTTCATCCAGCGGGCAGATTAAGCCCTTGATACTATCGCCCAATACATCCTTGAGGCCATTGACAAGGGTTCGTGCACTGCAGAAGTGGGGCAAGGCAGAAATCTCACTCCAGAAATCCGCTTTATCTAACTTGTAAGGGTCTTCGTATGTGTAGATTTTAAACGGCATTTCTTAGACCTCCGTTTCTATGAGATTCTGCCAAGACAGATTATGCTTTCCTTGGATCTCAATCCAAGAGAAGGATCGAATCGATCTTGTCATAGCAACATAGAGGACACGAGCTTCCTCGCGGGCCTTTTCAGACTTCTCAATGATTTCATCATAGAAGTCGTTCTGGACGGTTTCGCCGGAATCGCCCACGCTCATGCTATATCCAATACGATATCTACCTTGATACTTGGTGGTGCTGATCTGCAACTGCGTCCTTTTGATGAAGTCCATAGATGCCGAGCAGAATGGCATGATTACATGACCATATTCAAGGCCTTTCGATTTGTGAACCGTAATACACTGAATAGCAGTTTCTTCCTCATTTTGGGCTGGGGTTCTGCTATCGACAGATACTTGCGAAACGATACTGTTATGAAGATGTTCCTGTAGCGTATTGATGGTGAGTCGGTCTACATTGCAGGCGTTGATAATCTGCTCAAATAGAAGGTCGACATTCAACTGATAATAGTGTTGTTTCCATGGGTCATTGCTGAAATGCTTCCACGGCTCGAGAGTGTTATAGACCTTGCGGATTGCTTGCAGAATAGGCTGCGTTCTGAGGCTGGCAACGATATATTCCCACTTGTTATTCTTATCAACGGTGTTCGCAAGCATCAGGTTCATGAAGTTGATAAGGTAATTGACTTGCTCTTTTTCGTCCGTCTTTGCTCTCCAGCCGCCGGTGCGAATCTTCATGCGAATTTCGTACAGATTGGATTTAGGAATGTCGAGATTAAAAAAGTTCGATGTTACGAGGTTGTACAAGTAGTCGGCCTCATCGAAATGTACCAGCGCGTTAACCAAAGTGAGCATATCAATGGCAGGCTGGGACATATACAAGTCACCGCCTGTGTTGGTGTGTACGCTAATTCCGAGTCGGGCACAATCTGTACGAATCATGTCAGCCTGCCAGTTTTCGCGAACAAGGATTGCAATGCTCTTCTCTTTTGCAGAGAGCTTCATGCCATGGCTCTCTTCATACTGGATACGCTTCTGAATGCGCTTGATTTCTTCAACAAGAATCGGGATGCGCATCTCTTCGCTTGTGGTGGGAAGCCTGCGATAGAAACGATTTACACTGGTTAAATACTTGCCGTTATAATCCTGTGTTCCAATAAGCCTGTCCTTATCTTCATCATAAGTAAGAAGTTCTTCGTCCAGTTTCCCCCATTTGGTAAAGGACCGATCAAAGATATCAAGTAAATGTTTGTCGGTGCGGTAGTTCCGCTGCAGAGAGAACTCCAACCATTTATCGGGATTTTCTGCGATACCTAATTGGTCAAAGGCTTTTTCCTTTGCGCCACGGAAACGGTAAATACACTGCTTAATATCGCCTACAAGGAACAGCTTATAATCAAGAACCTGTGAAATACGCAGCAGAGACTCGATTTGAGAGTCATCGGTGTCCTGGAACTCATCGACGAACATAAACTGCTGGGCGTGTTTATCTTTTTTTAGTTCCCTGATTCTGCTTTCGCTTTCTGGATTGTTGATAAAACGATTGAGAACAGACATCATGGAACTAAGGTGAATTTTGTTGTCCTCAATGAGTTCCTCAAAGTATTCACGCTCCACGGCAGGAATTACACTCGCAAGAAGCTCATGCAGTTCGCCGTGAGATTCATTGTTCAGAAGGGTCCCGAAGTCTTGGGGTTCAATAGCTCCAATGTCTACACTCTTGTTGTGAAGTTTTCCGATAAAATCAAGGATACTGTCACGGATAGCATAAACAGGCATACCCAGCTTGTCGGTATAGTTTTTGCCCTGCTCCATTTCTTTTTGATAAATATAGGCATCAAGCAAATCAGAGATCTTTTTACGGCGATAAAACTCGCTGGATGTAATACTTAAGTCAATTCCATATCCAAACGAAGTACCCATCTGAGCGATAAGGTTCTTGGCGTAGGAGTGAATGGTGCTTATCTGCATATGGTCAATCTGCGAGATCATCTGCAGATAATCGGGTTTTGAGGTTACCAGGTAGCAATTTTTGAAATATGCTTTGAGCTTTTCCTCCATTTGGTCGGCAGCTTCATTGGTGAATGTAATCATCACAATGCGGTCGGCCATCTTCTGCAGCGGGACATTTTGCGTATAGCAGATAAAGCCAATGCGAGAAATCATGGTATAGGTTTTTCCAGTACCGGCACCAGCACGAATGACAATATTCTTTTCGGGGGTTGCATGTTCAACTTGGTACTGCTCAAAGTTAAACTGGCTCTGCTCACTAAGCTTTTCGAGTATGCGTTTCTGGGCAGAACTGTAACTGCCATTTGGGATTGCGAAGGAAGTCGTATTCTTATCAAAGGGCGCACTCAATACACTCATGGAACAATGGAATCCCATGAACATATCCCCAACAGACTCAGCCAGAGGAGTATGGCTTTTTTGCTCGTCAAATGCAATTTCGATGTTGTCGCGATTACGGACTAACCCCCTTTGCGTAAGGGCAGTATCAAGGGCTTTGATGACAGCAAGCATCTGTGCTTTCTTGGAGAAGACGCAGTACAGTTTGCAGCCGTGCAAATATTGAGCTACCATATCGTTGATGGTATTGCCAGACATCTGATCGAATTCGTTGAAATAGTAAAAGCGCGAATAGTCATGCCGATGATAGGACGAGGCAAGTTCTTTTTCAATTTCGGATTCGCCATCTTCGTCAACATTGATATCTGTCTCAAACAGGTTACGGACCTCCAACATGGTTCTCCGGTCAAATGGATCTCTGTTCCAATGACAAACCTCACGGAGTGCTTGATCCAGCTTATTGAAAAAGGATGTGTTGTCTTTCAAATCCTCCTTGAGAATCGTAAACTTTTCTTCCATGACCACATCCAGCCGGTGAGATTTGAAGAACGCCTTGGATACCTGTGGCAAACAGACCATTTGATATACAAGCGGGAACTTGCCGATATTCTGGCGAATATGGCGCTCAATGGAAAAACGATATCCTCGTGCTTGCTTCTGCGGTGATGCAGATACCTCACCATCGTTGGTCTGAATAATCACTGAATCATTATTTTCAATGCGTAGTATATTCTCCTCGCGCCATCCTTTAAGTTCAACTACAAGGATTCCTTTTTCGGGCATAAGAATACAGACATCGAATTCTTTCCCGAAAAGCTGACGGTTCCAGTATATGATGTTGGTATCATCCAGGTATTCTGATGCCTTGTTAATAAAAATCTGTTCGCCATAGTTGTTCGAATTGGAAGATCCCATCAGGCGCCCCATATCGCAAACCTCTCGTTCTACTCTAATTCCGCAGCTGCATCACGAATCATTGCTGCATATTGTCTTTTAGTTTCTTCAGGTCCTTTGATTCTGACCTTCCCGCCGAAGCCGAAAATCCAGCTGAAGAAGATATGGCTGATGGCCACCCGGACGATCACGCGGAAGGTGCTCATATCGCAGGCGTAGATGGTCACATCTGTCCCGAAGCGGTCGATGATTGCATCGATCACGGAGTTGTCACAAATCAGTTCTACCTCCTGACACTCGCTGCCGTACATCCGGAAGGTGGTCGCAAGAAAATCATCGACACCGAAGTCCGCCGGGACCGGTACGGCTTCCTCCGAAAGAATGTCAGGACGGGCGCTGATACGGTCCACACGGAAGCTTCCGATGGCTTGATGCTTGTCCGAATAGCCCAGTACATAGTAATAATCGCCGTTCCAGATCAGACGATAGGGGCTGAAGATGTACCGTTCGCCGTCGTGGCGCAGCTTCTTCTGCTTCCGGATGTTGTAGGCAAAGTATTGGAAGGCAATCTTCTTTCTGGCATTGATGGCCTCATTGATTGCATCCACGATCAGCAAATCCTGTCGATTTTCCGACTTCACCCTTCCCTCCACGGAAGCGTTGCGCTTCAGTTCCTCAGCCTTATGCTGTCCGGCCAGCGCGACGATCTTGGAGACCATCTGCTCGCTATGCTCTTTGGGGATGAACTTGGAGGACTGCACAGCATCGATCAGCAACTTTAGCTCAGCGATTTCAAATTGACGGCTAATGAGGTTATAACGGTTCTGAGTGGACTTTACTTCTTGGATGTCCATTCCGAACTGCTGCAGAAGCTCAATGTCCGTCTTGATGGTCTGCCGGTGCGCCGGGATACCGTATTCCTCTTCAAGAATCTGCGCCAGCTGCATCGTGGTCAGATAGTGGTCTTCATCGGTGCGCTCATATAGAATCTTCGCCAGATATAGCGGGCGGAGCTTTGCATTGTTGTCCATTGGTTATACCTCACGCATACATGGTAGAATTACTGCTTAGTTTGTTTCATCCTCTACTACTTCCATCAAGTCTCCAATGTCACAATGGAACACCTTACACAATCGGAGCATGACAGACATGGAGACGAGGCGGTTATTGTTCAACTGGGTCATGGTATGGGACGACAGGTGCGCAGCCTTGGCCAGCTCGCCTTTTTTCATTTTGTTCTTAATTAGCAAAATCCAAAGTTTGTCATAACGGACCGTCATGGGGTTCCTCCTGTTGAAAATAAAATCTCCCAAAGTGCTTATAACTTTACAGAGTATATTCTACCATAACGCCTCCGAAATTACAACAGAATACGAACAAATTCTGTAAAAACAGCAGCTATGGTGTCGATTTTGACCATCACCTGAAAAAGCCTCCCGAACCGTTCACCTATGGAAAGGCAATTCGGGAGGCTTATTTGCGTACAAGGCACTCTTACAAGCTATCTGGGCCTGCTATATTGATGATCCGCAGGCCCCTGCGGCGGGCATAGTTCACGGTATAGGCCGTGCCGCCGGTGGGTTTCGTCAGATAGCAAATACAAACGCTGCTGTTATCCACAAGGTGCCGATTGCGTTTTTGCATACAGCCCCGAAAATAGTGCTCCGAGGTGTAAGTCACCTTATCTGCGCAGCGCTTGATTTCTTCGTAGGCGTCGATATCCGCTTGTGGCCAGCCCCGAGTTTGGTTAAGGCACGGCAGTACAAGGATCAGCCGGATCTGCGGATAACGCTCCCTCAAGCGGAGGACAACCTGCGCTGCCAGAGTATCAAATCCCAAGGCACCACCTGCGCCGAAATAGCGATAGCCTTGCTCAATCAGCTTGACCAAGGTGTCCTCCAAGTGCTTGGAGATTTCGGGCAGATCATCTGCCGGCAATTCCCGATGTCCGGTGAAGCAAACTGTTTTTGTGCGCATAAACTCCGCACCCCTCTCGAATACTATAAGTGCCGAAATCTAAGAAATAATATCTATAGTATATATCCTGGCCTTTTGAATATCAATAGTCTATGGATTGGCCAAAGCGATATTTATAGACTATA
>ENA-UONS01001173-UONS01001173.1-human-gut-metagenome-genome-assembly--contig:-CS19-NODE-1173-length-25627-cov-5.798647_pt1 | contig 25627 bp, 20 predicted proteins | sample MGYA00242458_ERZ724005 | MGnify/ENA metagenome assembly ERZ724005
CGAATCCGGTTCTGCATCCGGTTCGCGGAAACATCCTCTTTGACGCTCTTTAACAGAACAGGAACAGCAGGAGCACCCACTGGAAATCCTTGACACGGAGCCTGATTTCGCGCAGCGCCAGTTCGAGGTGCTTGTCGACCGTGCGTACCGACACTCCCAGCCGTCGGGCGATCTCCTGCCGCGAGAGGTTCTCCTGTCGGCTCAGGGCGAAGATCGTCCGTCGCTGCGGCGGCATGGCGGCGACCGTCCGTGCGATCGTCTGCCGGAGTTGCTCGGCTTCGAGACCGCTTTCGGGGCTTTCGGCTTCGTCTGAGACGGCATCGAACTCCGACAGCGGACGGCGGAGCGCTTCGAGGTTGTATCGACGGCGGAAATGGTCGTAGATACGGTGCTTGGTCATCGTGAAGAGCAGATTGTAGAGCGAGCGGTGCTCGTCGAGCCGGTCGCGGCCGAGCCAGAGTTGCATGAAGACCTCCTGCACGATGTCTTCGGCGGCGACATGTTCCCTGACGACTCTTTTCGTGAAGGTCAGGAAGAGGTCGTAGTAACGGTGGAAGAGGACTTCATAGCTCTTCAAATCGTCCCGTTTCAGAAGGACGACCAGCTTTTGGTCGGAGATATCGGGGAGAGGCCTCTTCATATTCGATCCGGCATTGTCTGTCGCAGGGGTCCGGCGCGGCGTGCTTTCGGGTATCGATTATCCAAAAATAGCAAATTTTTCCGATAAAATCAACTCTCCGGAGTAGTATTTATGTCGGTTTGTCGGGGGAAGAACTCTTGTCGGTGCGGGGCAGGGATCTCAGCGGTTTGGTCGGAAACGGCATTCGGCAGGCTCCGTGGCGGGAAGAGGGGCGCGGCGGGCCGGTGCCGCAGGCAGGGGGAGGGAACGGTACCGATGCGGGCAAAGGACGTCGGAGCGAAGCGATTCGTCCGTACCCGATGAAAAAAGAGGTCACGATCCGATCGTAACCTCTTGAAAATTCGTGACTCCGACAGGATTCAAACCTGTAACCTCTTGATCCGTAGTCAAGTGCTCTATTCAGTTAAGCTACGGAGCCATTCCCTTATTGCGAGTGCAAATGTAGGGTATTTTTCCGGTTTATGCAAATTTTTTGCGGATAAAATTTATCCGACCCGGAAAATGGCGCTTTGGAAGTCGGGAATGTCTGCTGTTGCGGGCTTCTGCGGACGATGGGCGGCGGAGCGGGTGCGGGGTTCGCACGGCGGAAAATCCGGAAGCCGGCAGGGTGGGGGAGCGGTGTCCCGCTATGCGGGAGTAGGGCGGGACCGGCCCTTCGGGACGGGGCGGAACGAAAACGGCAGGACATTCGTCCTGCCGTTTTCGTTGAAAGAACTTCCCGTTACTCCTGTGTGAGCGCCCCGTAGATGACAGCCGTCTGGCTGCTGTTCGTGGCACGCAGCTGCCCCATCGTATAGACGTCGTATGCTACGTTCGTCCATTCGATCTTGAAGGTCTTGTTTTTGAGGAACTCGGTCAGGTTGTAGACACTGCCGTCGTTGAAACTTTCGGCAGTGCTGTCCATCGAGAGCGTCGAACCGTCGATGGTGAAGCTGTCTTCCGCCTGGTTGAAGGTGATCTGGTAGGTATACCGCACCTCCTGCCCGATGCCGCCGATCACCGGAGCGACCGTCAGCTGCGAGTTGCCCTCCGTATCCAGCCCGAAATAGAGGTTGATGTGCGAGAAGGAGGCGATGCCCGACGTGAGCAGCAACTTCATCTGGAAGATGTTGTGCATGAGATAGCCCAGATAGTTCTCGGATTCGTTCGTGCTGGGGAACATGCCGTCCTCCACGCGCAGGATCGTGTAGTACTTTTCGACGCCGAAGCAGGCTTCCATGCCGATATTGGCCTTGCTCTTGGCCTGTATGAGGATCGGAGTGTCGCTGTCGGTGGTGAAATTGTCCGTGTCGGCATGGTAGTTCAGCCCTTTGATCTCCACGCCGTTGATCGTAACGGGAGTGTCGAATACGAGGTCTTTCGTGACGATGTCCGTATGCGTCTCGACCGCTTCGATCTGCGTGACGTTCCCTACTTTGTAGAGGAACATGACCGTGCGGGTGCTGAGTTTCACGTCGACGGTCAGTCCGTTGACGTCCATGTAGCAGAAGAGGTTCTGCTTGTAGGAGGGCGCATTGCGCAGCGCCTCCTGCAACTGACCCTGCTTCACGGCCTGCATCTCGGCCTCCGTGGCACGTGTCAGCGTGGCCTTGATGCGGTTGATGCGGCCCGTCATGGTGAACACGTCGTCCGTCACCTCGTCGATCTCGAATTCGAAATCGGTTTTCAGTCCCAGGTTGCCCGTACCGCCGCTGATCGCATCGTTGGGGTCGCTGATGATGTGGAGGTAGTTGTAGGTGTCGAACGTGAGCACCGGACGCTGGTAGGCGTGGAACATGTAGGTCGAGGTGCGCGGGATGCCGTTGAGTTCCGGATAGTCGAGGTTGTCGGTGAACATCGTTACCATGTTGTTGTCGGCGAAATCCATCCAGAAACGGTAGAATCCCTTGCTGGTCTCGATGTCGGCGAACCAGCCGAATTCGGCTCCGGCGAGCTGTGCCTGATAGCCCTTCATGGCGGAGTCCACGCGAACGTCGACACTGTCGTCCATCGTAACCGTACTTTCGTTACAAGCCGTATGAACGGCCGCGGAAGCCAGCAGAATGAGTATGCTGATATATTTTCTCATAGTATCTTGTCGTTTTCTTACTTGTTAAAATCCGGACGTTCGCTATTTCGTGGGAGGATTCGAAACGACCTCCTCGATGGCCATGCGGAAATAGCTCTCCAAGCCCGGCTCGCCCGAGGTCTCGTTGTCGAAGAACTCGATGTTCCACGTCTCCTTGAAATAGCTGTTGACGATGGCCAGCTTCGCTTCCAGATCGGCTTTCGCATGGGGATTCTCGGTCGACTTCGCCGCTTCGGCCAGTACGGTATCCTTGAACCACTCGTAGCCGAAGACCAGAATACCCGAAACCATCTCGGCGAAATCCTTGTTCAGCATCGCGTAGTTGGTGATGAATCCCTGATGACGGGCTTCGGAGTCGTTGAGCAGCGTCCAGTTGGAGTTGTAACGTCCCGTAGAGATGGTCTGGTACTCCTGATTGAAGAGCTTCGTCTGGTGGAGAATGTGCGTGAACTCGTGGACGATGGTGTGGAGCGCCTCTTTCAGCTCGTTTTCATTCGAAGCGTCGAAGTTGTTGACGTTCAGCAGCAAGATCTTGCGTCCGCCCTCGGCCTGACCCAGTTTGAACGAGCCGTTCTGGTATTCGGGGCTGCCGACCAGCACGATCTTCTTCGGAGCGACCTCCTTGAGGAAGTCCAGACTGTTGCCCGTAGCCTGAATGTAGGGCTTGAACCATACGTCGCGCAGGGCGGCCATCATCGGCTGCACGGCATCGAACTCGACGGGCACCAACTGCACCTCCGACAGGCTGCTGTACGACTGTGCGGCATCCCAGCGGTATACGACTTCGATATTGTAGGGTACCGTATAGTTCAGGTACAGCCATTTGTCCAATTCGTTCTCGGCATACTCTTCTCCGCCCAATCCGGGGATGTAGAGGTCGTCGGCGATCTTCTCCTCTTCGCGGCAGCCGCCCAGAAGCAGCGCTGCTCCGAACAAGGCGGCAAGGAATATGTTGTTGTATCTTTTCATCTTTTTCACGATTGTATTGTTTGGCAGTTTACCACGGTTGAGGAATGTTGTTCATCGCGTTGGCTTCGACGCCGGCGAGGATCGCAGTCTGCGGAACTTGCAGGATGCGGCGGTCGTCGTCGGGGGTCAGTGTGCTCGACAGACCGGAGTTGTCGCGGTGCGTGACGGGAATGTTCCAGCGAAGGATGTCGTAGTAGCGCTGTCCTTCGTAGAGGAATTCGATGCGGCGGAAGTCGAGGATCGTCAGGATCAGCGCCTTTTGCAGACGCCCCTGTTCGCCCGCGAGGAACCGGCCCTTGTTGAATTCGCTGTTGATGAACGTATTCACGCCGTTCAGCTGTGCCGAGTAGTAACTCAGGATCTTGGCCTGCGTGAGCGAGGTCGTGGCGATGTCGAAATCGTCGGCCGGAATGCGCAGCTCGATGAAGCAGTTCAGGTCGTCGAGCGCTTCGTCGAAATTGCCGAGCATCGTATTGGCTTCGGCGCGGGCCAGCAGCATCTCGTCGGTGCGGAAGAGCGCCAGTTTGGTATAGGAGCGGCCGATGCCTGCGACGATGTCCGAATAGTAGAAATCCTGATAGTACTTCATCAGCACCTTGCCTTTGACGCCGCCGCTGTAACCGTAGACGCAGTTCGAGTAGCTCCAGTCGACGCCGGTGGCGTTCTTGGTCGCCAGCTTGGTGACGATCTCCTCGTTGAGCGTGTAGCGGGTATAGATGTTGGCCCTGATCGTCGAGGGGAGAATCGTCATCGGCTCGCTGAGCAGCAGATTGGCATTGCTGCTGGCCGAGGAGAACTCCTGACCGATCTTATCGGAGTTGTCGTTGTAGCTTCCCAGTCTGTTCCAGTCGGTGAGATAGCTGCGGCAGAAGATGCGGCAGGGATCGGTGGCCGAGGGGTAGCGGACGGGCGTTTTGGTGATCGTGTTCGAAGTGCCGGGTTTGTCGAAGAGGCTCGGCGTGGGGAAGAACTGGTTGACGTAGTATACTACGTTCTGATAGTCGCGCGTGAAGAGCGCCACGCGGGTTGCGAAGGCCAGGGCCGACTGGGGCGTGAAGTGGAACTTCGGCTCGTTGTAGTCGCTCGCGCTGCCGACGATCTTCATACCGTCTTCGAGATCTTGGAGCACCTTCGAAAGCGTCACGGCGACCGTCTCGCGCGAGTAGTCGGCGTAAGTCGTCTTCTCGGGATCGGTAGCGTAGGGAATGCCCGGATTGCTGGACATATTGTCCAGATCGAAGAAGTCGGAATAGAGCGACAGCAGGCAGAAGTGCGCGTAGGCGCGGCACAGCAGCGCCTCGCCGCGCGAGCGTTCGAGCTGCGTGGTCTGGCCGTGCTTGTTTTCCAGTTCGTCGATGGCCTCCAAGGCGTGATTGGCGGCCGCTACGGCAGCGTAGGCTGCCGACCAGTAGGCTTCGTAGCCGTCCCATACGCCTTCGCCCGCGAGCGAGTATTCGCGCCAGCGGAAAGCGTCCTCTTGGAAGGTGTAGAGCGAGTTGATGCCGGCCAGCGACGTACCGTAGTCGACGAAGCCGTCGCAGCGGGCGTCGACTACCGAGTAGAACGTGGAGGTCGGGTAGGCCGAAACCAGCAGCGCCGAGACTTTTTCCGGCGTATCGATGTAGGTACGATTGTCGGGATCGGTGCCCAGAAAATCGGAACAGCTCGAAAGGACTCCGGCCGAAGCGATCAGTGCGATAATTATTCTTCTCATATCTCTTTTTCTCTTTTTTACTGAATTAGAAACCGAGGTTCAGCGACAACGTGAACTGCGTGGTGGTCGGCATGGCCACACCGCCCGTGTTGTAGAACTCGGGATCGCGGCCGTTGAGCGCCTTGTCCGAGTAGATCAGCCACGGATCCTTGACCGTGAGACGGACACTGGCGGTCTTGAAGAAACGGCTCTTGCTGATCCAGTCCGACGAGAAGTCGTAGTTGAGCGAGAGGCTCTTCAAGCGGATGAAATCGCCCTTGGCTACACGTTTGCTCGTGTAGTTATAGGAGGCGTAGGTACCCGAGTCGTCGATCGAGATCGAATTGTGCACGTAGTCGAGGATGGCCGGAACGTCGTTGTCGCCCGACATGACGTAGCGGTTCTTGAACTCGTTGGTCAGGGCCGTCTGGTCGCCGTAGTATTGGCTGAAGATCGGGTCGAGACGGATCACGTTGCCGGCCTGATAGGTGAAGAAGGCGTTCAGCGAGAGATTCTTGTAGCGGACCGTGGTGTTGAAGCCGCCCGTCCACTTCGGGTCTACCTGGCCTTCGTAGATCAGGTAGTCGGTATCCGTTCCCTGCTTGTCGATCTCCTTGGTAATTTCACCCTTTTCGTTGATGTACAATGGAATACCCGTTCCGGGTTCGAGACCTGCATAGGGGATCGAGAAGAGGCTGTTGACGGGATAACCCTCCTTATTGCCGCCTTCGTTGCGGATCAGCTCGTTGGTCTGCGTCAGGTTTTTGGCGTTCTTGATCCGGTTCCACGTATAACCCAGCGTGAAGTTGGCCGACCAAGTCCAGTCCTTCGAGCGGATGAACGTACCGCCCAGCGTGATGTCGTAGCCGTGCGAATCGAGGTCGGCGTAGTTGGCGTATTTCCAGAACTCGCCGCCGATGCCCGACGTCTTGACCGTCGCGATCAGGTCGAAGCCCTTGCGGTTGAAGTAGTCGAACGAGAAGTTCATCCGGTTGTTGAACAGCGTGACGTCCAGACCGGCGTTGAACTGGTAGCTCTTCTCCCAGGTCAGGTCGGAGTTTTCCAATGCCTCGATGTAGATCTGGTTCTCGCTGTGGCCGGGGTTGAAGGACTGTTGGTTGCGGAAGACCACGCCTGCGCTGGCCAGCTGCGGCATGGAGGCCGTCAGACCGTAGCTCAGACGGAGGCTCAGTACGTCGACCCAGTCGGAGGCGTTCTCCATGAACGATTCGTTCTGGATGTTCCACTTGGCACCGAAGTTCCATGTAGGCAGCCAGCGCTTGTTGGCGCTCTTGCCCAATGCATTCGAACCGTCGACGCGGATCGTCGCCGAGATCGAGTATTTGCGGTCGAACGAATAGTCGGCGTTGGCGTAGGCCGCTACGAAGCGGTCGAACAACTCCTCGGCCGAGTAGAGGTCGGTCTTGCGGTCGGCCATCATGCGGTAGAAGTTGGGATCGTTGTAGACCACGCCGCCCATCTTGTACTGGTAGCCGGGCTGCGTCGCGGAGGTGATGCGGCGGTCGGTGTATTTGATCTGCATACCGGCCAGCGCGTTCAGCTCGTGCATGTGGGCACCGTCCCAGACCTTGTTGTAGTTGAGCGAGTAGCGTATGTCGTAGTTGAGCATGCGGTAGTTGTTCGTGTTGTAGAAACCTCCCAACGGCAGTACGACGATCGGCTCGGCGTTGAGATCCTCCGTATTGTGCCACAAATAGGGGTTGTTCTGACGGATGGTCGAGTTGCCGGCGGCTCGATAGGCGTTGGCGACGTTCGAATCCTCGGTGATCTTGTGGAGCTGGTCGCTCTTCACGTAGCGGAGCGCTCCCGTGAAGTTGAATTTCAGATCTTTGAGGATCGACCAGTTGAATTCGCCCTGCAGCTTGGCGTCCACAACGTTCAGCTCGATCTTGTTGTTTTCCAGCTCGTTGAAGATATTGAACGGCGCGTAGTTCATCTGGACGTATTCCAGATTGCCGTTGTCGTCGTAGGGACGCACGGCGCGCGACGTATTCAGCGCGTAGCTGAAGGGGTTGATGTCGAATTCACGCGACCATTCGCCCGTCACCGAGTTGATCTTGCGCGAATAGGAACCCGGAGCCGACTGGTCGCGGAACGATGCGACGGCCTGTACGCCGACCGAGATCTTCTCGCTGACGGTGTAGTCGTTGCGGAAATTCAGCGTGTAACGGCTTACTTCGTCGGCTACCGACCAGCCGTCGTCGCGAAGGAACCCGATCGAAGCGTAGGTGCGCGACTTGTCGGAACCGGTCGAGATGCTCAGCGTGTGCTCCTGCTGGAGGTTGTGCGTGAAAAGCTCGTCGAACCAGTCGGTGTTGGCCTTGGCGTATTTGAGCAGGAAGGCCTCGCGTGCGCTGCGCGTGTTCATCAGGTCGAATTTGCCCGTGTCCTTGTTGTAGGTCGAAATGGCCTTCCACATCAGACCGTAGGGGCCGTAGCTCGACGAGTTGAGAATGCTCTCGTTGAGCATACCCTTGCGGGCGATTTCCGACGTGACGGCTATCTGGTCGGCCGAGTTCATGATGTCGTAGTTCGAGTAGCGGGGCTTCGTGCGGATGGTGAAGTTGCCGGTGTAGTTGATGCGCGGCGCCCCCTTCTTACCCTTTTTAGTAGTGATGACCACCACGCCGTTCATGGCGCGGGCACCGTAGAGGGCCGTTGCCGAGGCGTCTTTCAGGATGTCGAAGGTCTCGATGTCCGAGGCGTTGATGCCCGCCACCGACGAACCCAGCAGCGTCGTCGGGTCGCCCGACGACAACTGGTCGTTGGAGATGTTGACGACATCTTCGAGCACGACGCCGTCGACTACCCACAGCGGCTTGTTCTCGCCGCTGAGCGACGTGACGCCGCGGATACGCACTTTGGGGGCGCTACCGAAGGTGCTCGAAACGTTCTGTACCGATACGCCGGCCACCTGTCCTTCGAGCATACGGCTCACGTCCGTGACGCCCGCGATGGCGACGTCGTCGGCCGAAATCTTGACCGACGAACCGGTGAAACTCTCTTTCTTTGCGTTTTTGAAACCCGTCACGACGATCTGGTCGATCACGACTTCCGGTTTCAGTTTTGCGTTGACAACGTGATTTTTGCCGACCGTTACATTGAGGCTTTCATAGCCGATGTAGGTGAACGTCAGCACCGGATGCTCGCCTGCTGAGGCGGGGACCGGAAGGACGTAAGTGCCGTCTGCGAGCGTCGCTACGCCCGTCGTCGTACCGATCATGACGGTGGCGCCGATAAGGGGCTGTCCGGTTTCGGCATCGACAACCTTTCCCGAAATCTTTATCTGTGCGAACGTCGCGCCGACGCTACCCAGACAGAGTACGAGCAGTAGTAAAAATTTTCTCATGCGCAAAAAATGATTAATATTGTATTCGTCTTTCGTTTCTTCGTTCGGGTGAATCGGTTTGCATAGTGCGCATCGTCTTTTCACCGCTTTCAGGAGCTTATATGTATAGTATATGTAGTCGACAAAGATAGGTATTTTTTCATTACCCCCCCCGCAATGTTAGGAATTTTTTTTGAGTTTTTTTTAATTGGTGACACAGTGATTGGAATTTATTCGATAAAATTGCAATTCGTAACTGAATTTCGTCTGGAAATTTCGGAATGTAATTAAAATGGCGGATCGGCGGGGGAAACGCTCCGAAAGAGGGTGCAGCGGCCGGACGACTGCCTGAAAACGTGTCGGTTGGGAGAGGCGGATTCGTGGACGCGAAACGGTTCGGGAAGGGCGTCGCGGAGGAACCGGATCAACGTTTGAGTTCGCGGTCGGGGTTCTCTTTGAGGAATTTTTCCCACGATTTGCTGCCGTGCGCCGACGCGGCCTTGCGGCCGCCGCCCAGCCCCTTGTTGCGTTCGTCGCCCAGTGCGGCGTTGAGCGGGCTGCACGACATGAAGTAATGGCACAGCGCCACGGCCATGCCGTCGGTCTCGTCGAGCTTCTTGGGGGTGTAGTCGATCCCCAGTATGCGGGTGACCAGTGCCGCCACCTGCTCTTTGGCTGCCGCCCCTCCGCCCGTGATGCACTGCTTGATGCGGCTCGGCGCGTATTCGAAGACGGGGACGTCGCGGCAGAGCGCGGCGGCCATCGCCACGCCCTGCGCCCGTCCCAGTTTGAGCATGCTCTGCACGTTCTCGCCGAAGAACGGCGATTCGAGCGCCACCTCACGGGGGGCGTACTCGTCGACGAGCGCCCCCACGCGGTCGAAGATGCGGCGCAGTTTGGCGTAGGGATCCGTCAGTTTGTGGAGATCGATGGCTCCCATGACCACCGAGCGCAGTTCGCGCCCCGTGACCTCCACGACGCCGTAACCCATGTAGTTGGTTCCGGGGTCGATTCCCATGATGCGGTAGGACTCTTTGTTCGGTGCAGGCATTTCGGCAGGTATGTTATTGTCCGAGCAGTTTTTCGATCTCGCCGACGGGAATGTGCGAGGCTCGGCCCCATGGCTTTCGGGCGACGATCTGCCCGTCGGAGCAGCGGATCAGCACGAAGGAGGGGAGGCTCTGGATGCCGTAGCTGTCGAAGCCGGTTTGCCAGCCGTCGAGATTGCTGATGTTGCTCCACGGCAGGCCTTCCTTCTCGATGGCGCGGAGCCACGCTTCGCGTCGGCTGTCGAGCGATACGCCGATGACCTCCAACCCCGCGGCGCGGTAGGTTTCGTAGAGTTGTTTGATGCGGTTCATGCCGCTTATGCAGGGGCCGCACCACGAAGCCCAGAAATCGACGAGCACGCACTTGTTGGCCGGGTCCTCCACCGCCTGCCGCAGCGACAGCGTGTCGCCTGCGGGTGTCGGCGCCGCGATGTCGCGGTAGGGTTGTCCCACGTCGGTGCGCAGATATTGTTCGATCCGGGGCCGCAGGTAGCGGCGGAACCGGTCGCAGCAGGCCGGAGGCACATCGCCTCCGGCCTGCCGTCGCCGGTTATTTCCCCAACAGCTCTTCGAGCTTCTCGCCGAGGGCCTTGCCGCGCAGCTGTGCGGCGACGATCTGGCCGTCGGAGCAGCGGATCAGGAAATTCGACGGGATGCTCTCCACGGCGTAGTCGAGCGAAGCCGGCGAATCGAAAGCCTTGAAATCGCAGACCTGGATCCACTTCATCTGCTTGTCGGCGATGGTTTTCACCCATGCGTCGCGTTCGTCGTCGAGCGACACGGCGTAGATTTCGAATCCCTTTTTGCGGTATTTTTCATAGTCGGCCTGCAAATAGGGAATCTCCCTGAGGCAGGGGCCGCACCACGAGGCCCAGAAGTCGACGAGGACGTATTTGTTGGCGGGATTTTCGATCACGGATTTGAGCGATACCGCTTTGTCGTCGGCGTTCGGGGCGGAGATGTCGACATAGGGCTGTCCCACCGTCGTGCGGAGCCGTTGCTCCATGACCTTGCGCAGGTCGGTCAGTTCGGTGCGCTGCTGCCACTCGGCGGGGAAGCGGTCGATCTCGGCCAGCACCTCCTGCGGCGTGAAGAACATCGACCCCGTTTCGGCCAGTATGATCATGCCGCAGATGTTGTCGCGGTTGCGGTCGATCGTTTCGCGCATCTGCTGCTTGTAGCGGTCGACCAGTTGTTTCTTGTCAGCCTCCAATTCGGTGACGCCGTAGGCTTCGCTGGTGTTGAACGTCAGTTCGTTGAAGGCGTTCATCGCCTCGTTGGCCGCGGTTCCGGTCGGGTAGACCTCGTTGGGATTGTAGAGGTTGCCGTCGATCGAGATGCGGGCGTTTTCGAGGAAAAACCGCACGAAGGGCTGCTCCTTGTCCCGGCTCAGATAGGCCACTTCGGGCAGTTCGGTCTTGCCCGTGAAGGTGAAGGCGCCCGCTTCGACTTTGGCCGAGTCGGCCACGTTGTGCGTGCCGTTGAAGGTAATCAGATAGACGTAGGGCGATTCCAGGCCCTCGACGTTGCCGCGAATCGTGTAACCGTCCGACGTGCAGGCACCCAGGAAGAGCAGGGCCGCTGCGAATGTGTAAATGCGTTTCATGGTAAAATGTATAAGTTCGGGTGAAAGGGCCGGCGCACGGCCGGCCGTCGTTGCGTTGCGGTCAGTCGCCGAGCAGCTCGCCGAGTTTTTCGCCGAGCGCTTCGCCGCGCAGCTGCGTGGCGACGATCTGGCCGTCGGAGCAGCGGATCAGGAAGTTGGAGGGGATGCTCTGCACGGCGTACGCCTCGGCCGCGGGCGTCTGGAACCCGCTGAGGTCGCTCACCTGGATCCACTTCATCCCCTGCTGCCTGACGGCGTCGATCCAGCGGTCGCGCTGCGAATCGAACGATACGGCGTAGATTTCGAATCCCTTCTTGCCGTATTTCTCGTAGTCGGCTTTCAGAAAGGGAATCTCGGCCATGCAGGGGCCGCACCACGAAGCCCAGAAGTCGAGCAGAACATACTTGTTCCTGCGGTTCTCGACGACCGATTTGAGCGATACCTCGCCTCCGTCGGCATTCTTGGCCGCGATGTCGATGTAGGGATGGCCGGCGCTCACGCGGAGCTTGCGTTCGGTGGCCTCGCGCAACTCGGTCAGTTCGCGGCGCTGCTGCCACTCGGCGGGGAAGAGCGCGATCTGCTCCATCACCTCCTCGGGCGAAAGGAAGGCGTAGGCGTTGTTCAGGAACGTGGTCACGCCGTAGATATTGTCGCGGTTCATCTCCACGGCGTCGGACATCAGCTTGGAGTACTCCTTGCGCAGGCTGTCGCGCTGCACGTCGTTGCCGGTCTTGGCGAACTCCTCTTCCAGGGCGGCGATCTTTTCGTCGAACGCCCGCTGGATGTCGTTCGACGGCGTGCCCAGTACGGCGATGTCGGCCGGTGCGGAGAGTGCGCCGTCGACGCTGATGCGGCCGTTTTCCAGGAAGAAATGGACGAAGGGCTGTTGCTTGTCGGTGCTCAGGTAGACCACCTCGGGCTGTTCGGCCTTGCCTTTGAAGACGAAGTCGCCCTTGGTGACCTTGGCCGAGTCGATGACCTCCACCTCGCCCGTGTAGCGCAGCAGGTAGACGTAGGGATTGTCGAGTCCGGCGATCTTGCCGCGGATCGTATATCCGTCGGAGGAGCAGGCGCCCAGCAGGAGCAGGGAAGCCGCGAATGCGAGTGTTCTTTTCATACTTATTTTTCTATCAGTTGGTTGACCGCCTTTTCCAGCGCGGAGAGCCGCTGCTGCAACTCGGGGAGGTTGCGGAAGACGGCGTTCGCGCGGTGGAACTTGATGCCCGGCAGCGCCGGCGTGCCCATGCGGACTTCGCCGTCGGGCACGTTCTTGTCGACGCCGCTCTGCGAGCCGATCTTCACGCGGTCGCCGATGGTGACGTGGTCCGCGATGCCGACCTAACCCGCGAGGAAACAGTTACGGACTATCTTCGACTAACACGCGATGCCCATCTGCGCCGACGAGACGGTATGCTCGCCGATCTGCACGTTGTGTCCCACCTGGATCAGGTTATCAAGTTTCACGCCACGGCGGATAATCGTCGAATCGGTTTTCGCGCGGTCGATGCAGGTATTGGCCCCGATCTCGACGTCGTCCTCGATAATGACGTTGCCCAGCTGCGGGATTTTGTCGAAGCCGCCCTCGGCGTTGGGGGCGAACCCGAAACCGTCGGCACCGATCACGGCGCCCGCGTGGAGGATGCACCGGCTGCCGATGCGGCACCCTTCGTAGATCTTCACGCCGGGGTAGAGCGTCGTCCCCTGGCCGATCTCCACGCCGTCGCCGACGTAGACCTGCGGGTAGATCCGGCAGCCGTCGCCGATGCGTGCGCCCGCCTCGATCACGGCGAAGTCACCCACGTAGCATCCTTCGCCCAACGAGGCTTCGGGTGAGATCGAAGCCCGTTCCGAGACGCCCTTTTTCTGCGGACGCGCGGCGTTGTACATCTCCAGCAGCCGCAGCACGGCCGCCCCGGCGTCGTCGACCTTGACGAGCGTGGGCTTCACCTCCCGCTGCGGCGTGAAGGAGCGGTCGACCAGTACGATCGATGCTTCGGTGGTATAGAGGAACGGTTCGTATTTCGGATTGACCAGATAGGCCATCGAGCCGACCTTGCCCTCCTCGATCGAGGAAACGGTGTGTACCTTGACCGTTTTGTCTCCGACGATGTCGCCGCCCAGAAAACCGGCGATCATTTCGGCTGTAAATTCCATCATAGCGTTATTTCGTTTGATTTGGTTAGCATTCAGAGGTAGTTCTCCAATTCGATGCCGCGGGGCAGGAACTCCGCCACCGAACGGCCGAACGCGAGCACTTCGCGCACCGTCGACGAGGAGATGTCGGCCACGTCGGGCGGCGTGAAGAGCATGACCGTGACCACGGCGGGGTAGAGCCGGCGGTTGGTGGCGGCCATCGTCCGCTCGTATTCGAAATCGGTGGTGTTGCGCACGCCCCGGATGACGGCCGCCGCACCGACCTGCTGGGCGAAGTCGCCCGTCATGCCGCCGTAGATCATCGCTTCGACGCGCGCGTCGCCGGCATAGTAGTCGTCGATGAGCCGCTTGCGGTTCTCGACGCTCAGCAGGCCCTGTTTCGCCACGTTGCTGCCGATGCCGATGATGACTTTGTCGAAGAGGTGCAGCGCCTTCTCGACGATCGCTTCGTGGCCGCGCGTGAAGGGATCGAACGATCCCGGGAAAATGGCTGTTTTCATCCCTCGCTGTGGGTTTATTGTCGACAAAGATACGAATAAGTGAGGGCAGAAGCAAGCGTCAGCTTGATTATGCCGAGCGGGAGTATCTTCGGCGCAGCCAAAGATACGAAAAGTCGAGCGCAGAAGCAAGCGTCAGCTCGATTATGCCTAGCGGGAATATCTGAAACGAAGTCAAAGATACGAATAAGCGGGGGCAATGTCAAATTTATTCGGACATTGCCCCCGCTTCGCCGGCCTACTTCGCGAAACGCACGTACTCGGCGTAGACGATCCGCGTGTGCGGATTCGACGAGACGATCTCCTGCCGCACGGCCTTCGTGCCGAAACGGATGAAGAGAAACCGGCGCGGCACGCGATGGACGACCTGCCGCAGCGTGTCGACGCTCTCGACGCGGCAGTCCGCCGAATCGCCCCGGATGCGGCCCTCGACCGTCACCCACGGATCGCGCCAGCGGAACGAGCGGACGGTATCGAAACGCACGGCCGCGGCCAGCCGCCCGCTGTCGCAGACGGCAGCGAAGTCGCGCCGCGCGATCGTGTCATGCAACGGCACCTGCACGTCGATTTCGGTTGCCGTAGCCAGCGTCGCCGCGGCTTCGACCCGCCGCAAACGGATGCCCAACTGCCGGATGCGCTCGGCGTCGCCGGCACGCAGACGTTCGAATTCGCGGCAGCGCAGTTGCAGGACTTCGGCCGATGCGGCCGCTTCGCCCGCCCGCGTGCGATAGCGTTCGACCTGCGACAGAAGGGCGCGTTGATTCTGTTCGAGACGATGTGTTTCGGTGCGATAACGACGCAGGACGCCCGCCAGCGACAGCGTGACGGCCAGTGCATAGAGAGAAGGAATTTTTTCATGAGTACGACGGTTTTCCGCACAAGATAACGCCGCGTGCGGCCGTCGTGTTTCTATATTTTCGGGAAACGCCGGTCGTCCCGTCCTGCCCGCGAGCCGGCCCGCCGCTGCGCGGAAGCGCTCCCTACCGTTCGGGAAGCGCCGCCAGTGCCGCGGCGATGCGTTCGGCCGTGAGCGACAGATAGGGCGTGCCTTCGCAGGAGGCGATCGAGCTGACCCCCTCGCAGTCGAAGGAGAAGAGTTCGTCGAACAGCCGAAGCTGCGCTGCGCCGACGGGTCGTTCCACCCACCGGATGCCTGCCCGCCGCGCCGCTTCGGCCACCAACGTCCACTCCACGTCGTCGAGGGGTGCGGCGTAGATCACGTCGTCGCGCACGGCGAACAGCGGCGCATCGCCGGCCCGGCGGACGATGCCGTCGCGGTCGCAAAGAAGCGCACAGCGCGCACCGGACCGCTCGGCCTCCTGCTGCGCCCACCGTGCCGTTTCGCGGCGTGCCGACGTGGGCCATTCGGGACGGTAGCCGTCGCAGGGAACGACCGCCGCCGCAGGACGCAGGCTTCGCAGGGCATAGGTGCGATAGAGCGACACGCCGTCGGCCGTCAAGGCGTACGTCCCGTCGGCATAGAGCCGCAGCGTGACGGTCGCGCCGCCCGCCGGATAGCCGTTGGCGTGCAGCAGCGCGCCGATTTCGTCGGCGATGCGGCCGGCCGGCAACTCCGCGGGACGGCCGAACAGAGACCCCGCACCGTCGCGCAGCCGCGACAGATGCGCCGCCGTGTGCAACGGCCGGTAATCGACCGTGCGCAGCCGTTGGTAGAGATAGACCCCGCCGGGCAGCCCTTCGCCCAGGGGTGTCAAACGGCCGTCGATGGAGCAGAAGTCGGTCATTGAGCAGAAATATCAGATCGTCAGCATTTTGAGCAGCAGTTCGCGCAGCAGCTCGCCGTCCGACGCGCCGCCTGCGTCGAGTCCCTTGCTCTTGCCGTCGTATTCGCGCAGCAGCCCCAGCACTCCGAAGACCTTGTTGTTGGGCCAGCGGGGCATGGCCTGCCGCAGTTCGTTGATCGCAAAGACGTTGCCCACCTTCAACGCCCGCATCAGCTCGGCGTCCGACGGCTCGCCCGTCCCCCGCCGCCGCGCGAGCCAGTAGAGGTAGTTGAGTACGAACAGTTGCCGGAACTGCCCGAACAGCGCCAGAACGGTCACCAGCAGCGGATTCTCCTTGGGGTTGCGGCCGAAGTGGTCGGCGATGCGCAGCGCGCGCGCTATGTCGCGGCCGAGTACGGCCTTGCACAGCTCGAAATTGTTGTATTCGCGCGAGATGCCGATGTTCCGCTCGATGTCGCGGTCGGTGATGCGCTGCGTCCCTTCGGGCAGCGAGACGAGCAGTTTTTCGAGTTCGTTGGCGATCTTCGACACGTCGCATCCCAAGTGGTCGGTCAGCATCGACAGCGCCTTCTCGTCGATACGGCACCCTTTCGAGGCGATGAATCCCGACAGCCACGGCCCGATCTCGTAGTCGCGCGGCCGCACCGACTCGAAGACCGCGCCGCAGGCGGCCGCCTGCTTGTAGAAGGCCGAACGCTTGTCGACGCTCTTCTCCTTGTGGCAGACGACGAGGATCGTCGACGCCTGCGGCTTCTGCGTGTAGAGCGAGAGCTTCTCGATCTGCCGCATCTGCTGCGCCTCCTTCAAGATCACTACTTCGTAGCTGCCCATCATCGGCATCTGGCGGCAGAAGTTGATGACCTGCCCCGGCTCCGTGTCGCGCCCGTAGAGGACGATCTGGTTGAACGACCGTTCGGCTTCGCCGAGGATCGTCGACGCCAGACGGTCGCACAGCGCGTCGATGAAATAGGACTCGTCGCCCATGAGCAGGTAGACCGGAGCGAAACGGCGGGCGGCGATATCGGCCGACAGGCGCTCGAACTGCGCCACCGAATCCCGGAAACGGACTGCACTCTTAGCCATAGTCAGATGATCTCTTTGGTGATACGCAAAACATTCTCCGTGCGGTCGGTCAGGCGGTAGCGGTCGTCGATGCGGCGGCCGACGAGCCACACGATCTCGTCGCCCGACAGGAGCACGAACTGGCGCTGTTTTTCGGGCAGCGAGACCTTGCGGTCGATCAGGTAGTCGCTCACCTTCTTGCGCCCCTCCATACCGAAGGGAATGAAGGTGTCGCCCTCGCGCCAGCGGCGCAGCCGCAGCGGATAGCGCAGCAGGTCGGCGTCGAGCAGCGCCACCTGCTCCGGCACGTCGTAAGCGCGGATGTCGTCGATGTCGCACGCCTCGAAATAGAGCACCATGTTGCCGCAGTAACTGCGCTGGGCGCCCTGCTCGACGGTCACTTCGCAGGCGTCGCCGGGGGCGATGCGTTCGACGAGGATCCGTCCGCGGTCGACCGTGGCGACGTACTCCCTGGCGTAGAACCGCCGGCCCGTCGCCGCCTCGCTCAGCGCGCGGCAGAGCGCGTCGCAGACGTCGCCCTTGAAGCCGTACTGCGAACTGAGCAGTTCGTAGACGGCGAAATTGCGCGGATAGGCCGCCTCGATCCGTTCGACGTGGATCGTGGCGATCCCGTCGGCCTGGGTCACGACCTCTTCGCGCATGTGCGCGACGGCCGCCTCGATGAAGAGCTGCGTGTCGGTCAGCCGTTCGATGTTGCGGCGCATCAGGTCGGTGAACTTGGGGTTGATCTCGCGGATGCGGGGGATCAGCCCCAGCCGGATCTTGTTGCGCAGGTATTTGGTCGAGCGGTTCGAAGAGTCCTCGCGGAAGGGAATCTTCTGCGCCACGGCGTATTCCAGAATCTCGCGGCGCGAAGCGAACATCAGCGGCCGCACCACCCGTCCCATGCGGGTGCTGATTCCCGTCAGCCCGCGCAGCCCCGTACCGCGCAGCAGGTTGATGAAAAAGGTCTCGATCGAGTCGTCGGCGTGGTGCGCCACGGCGATGGCCGCATAGCCGTGCTCGCGCCGCAGCTCCTCGAACCACGCATAGCGCAGCCGGCGGGCCGTCATCTCCATCGACTCGCCCGTGCGCTCCATTTCGGCCGCCGTGTCGAACCGCCGGTTGTAGCACGGCACGCCGTAGCGGGCCGCCTCGCGCGCTACGGTCACCTCGTCCTCGTCGCTTTCGGCGCCGCGCAGCTGGAAATTGCAGTGCGCCACGCCGAACCGATAGCCCAGCGAGGCCATGAGCGACAGCAGCACCATCGAATCGACGCCGCCCGAAACGGTCAGCAGAATACGGTCGTCGCGGGAAAAGAGCCCGTGACGCTCGACGTAGGATTGAAAACGGTCGGTCAGCTTCTATGTATCGAATTAAGAATTAATCGAAGCGGCAGAGTCGTCGGGACTTGGCGCCTCTGAGATGCGGCTCTCCGTGCCGTGCGGGCCGCAGCCGCCGGCGGACGCGGCCCGCCGATGGCCTCCTCCGCAGGCTGCACCCGCACGGCGTACCCGACAGATCGTGTCATCCGTTCATTTTATAATTATAAAACGTTTACTTCGGCGGCGATCTCCACGCCGAATTTCGCGCGCACGGCCTCCTGCACTTTATGAGCCAGCGCCAGCACCTCGCCGCCCGTGGCGCCCCCGTAATTGACGAGCACCAGCGCCTGCCGGTCGTGGACGCCCACGCAGCCTTCGCGGTGCCCCTTCATGCCCGCCTGCTCGATCAGCCATCCTGCGGCCAGTTTCATGCGGCCTTCGGCGGCGGGGTAGAGCGGCAGGGCGGGGTAGTCCGTCCGAAGCCGTTCGGCGACGGCGGCCTCCACCACCGGATTCTTGAAGAAACTGCCGGCATTGCCCAGTACGGCCGTGTCGGGCAGCTTCGAGCGCCGGATCGCACAGACCGCTTCGCGGATGTTGCGCAGCGTGGCGCCCCCGCGCGCCTCGGTCTCGCGCAGCAGATCGCCGTAACCCAGATCGGGCCGCGGACGGCGGCTCAGCCGGAAGGTGACCGCCGTGATGACGACCCGCCCCCGCAGCGCATGTTTGAAGACGCTCTCGCGGTAGCCGAAGGCACAATGTTCCCGCGAGAGGATCAGCGTGTTGCATGTATCCGTGCAAAACATCTCGACGCCCTCGATCGCATCTTTCGCCTCTGCGCCGTAAGCTCCGATGTTCTGCACCGGCGCCGCCCCGACCTTGCCCGGGATGAGCGAGAGGTTCTCGATGCCCCACAGGTCGCGTTCGACGGCCCACGCCACCAGGTCGTCCCACTCGACGCCCGCTTCGGCACGCACGGCCACGGCGTCGGGCGTCTCGGCCACGACGTCGATCGACGCGGCGCGCGGGGTCAGCAGCACACCGTCGAAATCCTGCGTGAAGAGAATGTTGTTGCCCCCCGCCAGCACCGTCCATTTCGCGGGCGCCCCCTTCCTGAAAAAGGCGGTCAGGTCGTCCGTCGTTTCGAACTCGACGAGCCGCGCGGCCCGCTGCCGCACATGGAAACTGTTGCGGCCGGAGAGGTCGATGTCATAAAAATCCCGAATCATATTGCAAAGATAGGGAATTTTTATTAACTTTACCCTTGTTTCCGACGGCCGTTTTCTCGCCTCGGCATCGCCCGCGCAAGCGCGGCTTTGCCTATTTGGCTTATCGAAAACGTTGAATTTCATTCTTCGTTTTCTCGCCTCGGCATAGTCCGAACTGCGTTCGGCTCTGCGCTCGGCTTATCGAAAACGTTCGGTCGAAACCGGAAACGGAGCGCAGCTTCCGCAACCGATCGCCATGCACTAAAACCTGAACCGCCTATGTTCACCGAACAGGATACGGCCTGCATCCGGGCTCACGGCCTCACCCCCGAAGCGGTGGAGCGCCAACTCGAAAACTTCCGCCGCGGCTTTCCCTTCCTGAAAGTCGTCCGCGCCGCCGCTCCGGGCGACGGCATTCTCGTTCCCGCGCCGCAGGAAGTGGCGGCCGCCGTGCGCCGCTACGACGAAGCGGCGGCTCGGCTCGGCATCGTCAAGTTCGTTCCGGCGTCGGGCGCCGCGACGCGCATGTTCAAGGAGCTTTTCGCCTTCGTCGAGGAGGGGCGGCGCAGCGAGGGGATCGACCGCCTGCTGCAGAACATCGAACGCTTCGCCTTCTGGCCCGAACTGCGCGCCACGCTGCCTGCCGGCGCCGACGACCGCACCGTGGTCGAACACATCATCGGCAAGGGACTCGGCTACGGAGGCCGGCCCAAGGGGCTGGTGACCTTCCACGCCTATGCGGAAGGGGCGCGCAAAGCGGCCGAAGAACATCTGGTCGAAGGGGCGCAATACGCCGCCGCAGGGGGGCGCGTACGCATCCATTTCACCGTTTCGCCGGAGCACCGCGCGGACTTCGAGGCGCTCATGGCCGAGAAAGTTCCGCTGTACGAGCGGCGTTTCGGCGTGCACTACGACATCGCCTTCTCCGAACAGAAACCCTCGACCGACACGGTGGCGGTCAATCCCGACAATACGCTCTTCCGTACCGACGCGGGGGCGCTGCTCTTCCGTCCGGCGGGACACGGCGCCCTGATCGAAAACCTCAACGAGATCGACGCCGACCTCGTCTTCGTCAAGAACATCGACAACGTGACCACCGACGCCCGCCGCGGCGACACGGTAACCTATAAGAAGGTGCTGGCAGGACTGCTGCTCGAATTGCAGGAGCGCAGTTTCGAGTATATCCGCGCGCTCGATACGGGCGGCGCCGAACTGGCCGACATCGCCCGCTTCATCCGCGAACGGCTCTGCGTGAAGCTGCCCGACGACTACAACTCGGCCGTGCTGCGCGCCGTCCTCGACCGTCCCATCCGCCTGTGCGGCATGGTGCGCAACGAGGGCGAGCCGGGCGGCGGCCCCTTCTGGGCGGTCAACGACGACGGCACCGAATCGCTCCAAATCGCCGAGTCGAGCCAGATCGCACCCGCCGACCGGCCGCTCATGCAGCGGGCCACCCACTTCAATCCGGTCGATCTGGTCTGCGGCGTGCGCAACGTGAGGGGCGAGAAATTCGACCTGCGGCGGTATACCGATCCGCAGACGGGTTTCATCTCGTCGAAATCCTATGCCGGCCGCGAGCTGCGGGCGCAGGCGCTGCCGGGGTTGTGGAACGGCGCGATGGCACGCTGGAACACCGTTTTCGTCGACGTCCCCGTCACGACGTTCTCGCCTGTGAAAGTCGTCCTCGACCTGCTGCGGCCGCAGCATCAATAAGCGTTCGATATCGATCGTTGAAGCGGCTACGGAAAACAATTCGCCCCTGCCATTGCGGCAGGGGCGAATCGTTGGTATGATATTCTGAACGAAAATCATTCCTTTACGCAACGAACTGCGAAAGCGAAAGAGGGATTGGCCACGGCAAAATGGGCGTTCACAACATCCTGCATATATTGCATGTAAGCCCGTTGAGGAGCACTAATGATCAAGCCCATTTCGATCAGCTCCTCCACCGAATAAGGGGGATTCATGTCTACTATTCCCATGGGATCTGATATCATGTAGCTGCAATTCCAAACCGTAAAAGCGGGAAACCCCTTGATGTTTTCGCCGGTATCGAACATGCGTCCGTTATTCATCGCGGGGTACCATGCGGTCTTGCCCTTGTAGGTATAAGTCGCCCCGCTCTCGTCTTCGAGAATCTTCAGATCGGAGAAAAAGTTACCCCAGCTCTTCTCCGAAGGCAACCGATAGCCGGCAGGACAAGGATCGTAGTTCGTTTTCGTTTCTCCCCAAAGCGACTGATCCTCTACCGTCCAGTTGCAGGTCTTCTGATCCGCAAAGAATGTAGTAGGTGCCGCCAATGATCCGGCAACCGACGTCAATGATTTCGAAACGTCCCAAAAGAAAAATAGTTCCGGATTCATTATCGTCCACTTGCGGGCTTCGTTGAATACTTCTTCTTCGCCCCATTCGTCGTCATAACCGGCATAAATGGGCACATTGCGCCCCCATTGGTAGAGGATATTTCCCCATGTCGCCTCTCCATCGGTCAGGTCGGCGGCAGTCGCGCCTAAAAAGCGGTCGAGGAAAACGCCGCCGTTTTCATACTCCATCTCTTCCGGCTGTTCGGTACACCAGATAAGCCATACCCAAATGCTTTTTCCGGTTGCATCGAATGCGGCGATTACGGCATTGCCCCGTTCTCCGGTCGTCGTAAAGCGGATCTTTCCACCGGCATATGCGACATTGTCAAGTAGTTTCTGTTCCTTGTCGTTTTCATCCGCCTTCGTCGCCCAGATCCAGTTCGCCGAAGCAATTCCGTCGATCGGAGTTCCGTCGACCTTTTCGGGAGTGAAAGAATAGGTTCCGGCCTTGGAGACGATATAGGTATTTGCTCCCTGCCCTAAATCAATTGCAGGATCTTTCGCCGTAGTGATTTCGGCAGTGTCCGATGCAACGGTTCCTTCCTTGCTCCTCACGGCTGCGATAACCACGTAGTCCGTGTCATAGTCCAGCCAGTCGATGACAATGGTCGAAGGTTGCGTCGCATCTATCTGAATTCCCTTTTCGAGCACCTCTTCCGCCGTGGGCTTGCTTCCCCCCCCCTCGGCGATGCAGGTATATGCCGCAGCTACGGCATTTTCTGGCGTAATCGTTATCGAAATGTCTTTTTCACCGACAGGATCGGAAATCGTTACAGAGGGTTGGCCCGTCCAATCTTTCTCTTCCTCGTCGCTATTGGAGCAAGAGGTGCATACGCTTAGTAGAATGCCAAGACATGTAAAGGATAATTTTTTCATAATCATTTGGTAATTAAATTATAAATAATAAATAAAAGGATAATTCGTGCAAGCCGTCTTGATGGCAAATTTAAGAAATAATATTAATAATTATGCTTTTTTGGGGGAGTTATTGAGTATTTGATTGATTCCGATTTATTTTTGCCCGATATGACAGACGAATTGTATTGCAAAGCACCCTCTGGCGTGCACTTGGTTGCAATGCGAAAGTAGTTGTTCCCGATAGGAGAATCATTCGAAGGAGATTCGTTGAACGCTGCGTGAAAATAGATTCCTGCAACGGCGGCCCGTTGCCGTTTTCCTGCGATTGAAAACGGTCGCGGTTTGTTCAAAAAACGGCCTATGTTGTTCAAAAAGTAAAACCTTCATACTACTTTCGAAGGACAAGCGTTTCCTTTCGAAACAAAATGGATGTAATTTGTACGATTCCGGCGCAAAAGTGTCCTAAACCAGCAAAAAACGACCTTTCGCTTTCGGACAACTTCGAAAAAAATGCCTATCTTTGACTTCGTCTTAGATACTCCGCCTCGGCAAAAGCAAATGAAATTTGCATTGCACTCGGCTTAGTCGTATCTTTGGCTGACGTCTTAGATACTCCGCCTCGGCAAAAGCAAATGAAATTTGCATTGCGCTCGGCTTAATCGTATCTTTACCGGATAGGCGTTTGTACGAGAAATTATTGAATTACGATAATCAGAACACTATGGAGAACAAACTTCAACAATTGACCCAGAAGCTCTACGACGAGGGGCTGGAGAAGGGTCGCGCCGAGGCCGAACGTCTGGTCTCGGAAGCGAAGAGCGAAGCCGCCAAGATCATCGCCGATGCCAAGGCCGAAGCCGAGGCCATCGTGAAGGCCGCCGAGGCCAAGGCCGAAGATACGGCCAAGAATTCGATGACCGAGATCGCACTGGCGGGCAAACAGGCCGTCGCCCGGATCAAGGAGGAGATCTCCTCGCTGATTGCGGCCGAGAGTACCTTCTCCGCCGTGAAAGCCGCCAATCTGGATCCCGAATTCGTCAAGGCGATGCTGCTGAGCGTCGCCCGCAACTGGAACGGCGCATCGTCGTCGAAGGTCGAACTGCAAGCGCTGCTGCCCGAAGCCGAGCGGGCGAAGTTCGACGCTGCGTTCGCCGCTGCGGCCAAGGAGCTGCTCGAAGCGGGCATCGAAGTGGGTTATTCGAAGGAGGTACGCACCGGCTTCAAGGTGGGCGCCAAGGGCGGCAGCTATTACATCTCCTTCTCGGACGACGATTTCGAGGCACTGTTGAAGGAGTATCTGCGCGGCAAGATCTCCGAACTGCTGTTCAAAGCCTGACACCGCCATGTTCGATACCAACTATTATTGTCTGGTAGCTGGACTGCGGGAGTACTCGCTCGACGGCGGCGCGAAGGGATTCGATCCGCACGCCATCCTCGACGAGATACTCCGCGAGCTGACGCCGCGCGACCTGCGCGCCGTCAGGCTGCTCTACGGCTATTACGACTGCAAAAACCTGATCGCCCTGCGTGCGGGCAGTCCGGCGCACGATCCGCTGGGCAACTTCGCGCGCGAACGGCTCAAGGAGGAGACGGAACACCCGCGCCTGCTGCCGCACGCGATCGGACTGGTGCTGGCGGCCTATGCCCGCCCCGACGGGGAGGAGGCCGAGGAGGTGGATACCTCGCGCCCCTTCGAACAGGCGCTTTTCGAAGCCTATTACGGACTGTGCGCCGCGTCGCCGAGCCGTTTCCTGCGCGAGTGGAGCGATTTCGACCGCACGCTGCGCAACGTCGCGGCGGCCACGACGGCCCGTGCCGCGGGGCGTCCCGTCGACGGGCACGTCGTGGGTAACGACGACGTGGCCGAGCAGCTGCGCCGTTCGTCGGCCTCCGACTTCGGCCTGCGGGGCGAACTGCCCTACATCGATGCGGTGATCGCCGCCGTGAACGACGAAAGCAACCTGCTGGAAAAGGAGCACAAGATCGACCGCATCCGCTGGCAGCAGGCCGTCGATCTGGCAGCCGAAGACTACTTCAACGTGAACGCCGTCCTCTCGTACCTCGTGCGCATCAATCTGGTGGCACGCTGGACGCAGCTCGACGAGGCGCGCGGCCGCGCCATGCTCGGACGGCTGCTGCGCGAACTGGACGGCAAGGAATTGATAAATAACAAATAGTCAGATATGAAAACTACAGGACGTGTAAACGGTATCATCTCCAACATCGTCATCGTCAAGGCGGACGGGCCTGTGGCCCAGAACGAGATCTGTTACGTGTGGACGGGCGATACCAAAATGATGGCCGAGGTCATCAAAGTCATCGGCGACGACGCCTATGTGCAGGTTTACGACAGCACGCGCGGTCTGAAAATCGGCGACCGGGTCGAATTCGAAGGCCACATGCTCGAAGCGACGCTGGCTCCGGGTCTGCTGTCGCGCAACTACGACGGATTGCAGAACGACCTCGAAAAGATGGATAGTCTCTTCATCGAACGCGGTTCGATCACCGACCCGATCGATTTCGATAAGACGTGGGAGTTCACGCCGCTGGCCAAGGCGGGCGACAAGGTCTCGGCCGCTTCGTGGCTGGGCGAGGTGAAGGAGCAGTGGATTCCCCACAAGATCATGGTTCCCTTCACGATGACGGGCAGCTATACGGTCAAGAGCGTCGCTGCGGCGGGCTCCTATAAGGTCACCGACACGGTGGCCGTCCTGACCGACGCCGAAGGCGGCGACCACGAGGTGACGATGGTGCAGCGCTGGCCCGTGAAGCAGGCGATCCGCAGCTACGTCGAGAAACCGCGCCCCGACCGCATCATGGAGACGGGCGTGCGTGCGATCGACACCTTCAACCCGCTGGCCGAAGGCGGTACGGGCTTCATCCCGGGGCCGTTCGGCGCCGGCAAGACCGTGTTGCAGCATGCCATTTCGAAACAGGCCGACGCCGACGTCATCATCATGATCGCCTGCGGCGAGCGCGCCAACGAGGTGGTCGAAATCTTCAAGGAGTTCCCCGAACTGATCGACCCCCATACGGGCCAC
>ENA-UONS01001228-UONS01001228.1-human-gut-metagenome-genome-assembly--contig:-CS19-NODE-1228-length-24752-cov-11.929344_pt1 | contig 24752 bp, 18 predicted proteins | sample MGYA00242458_ERZ724005 | MGnify/ENA metagenome assembly ERZ724005
CCACCTGCAGGATGTTCTGGCGCACCTTCTCCGGGTTGTCGGCGTTGTCGGTCAGCGCCTGCGCGTCGGCGATCATGATAAAGATCTCGTCATATTCGCCGGTGTTCTGCAGCCGCACCCGCTCCTTCAGAGAGCCGACATAGTGGCCAACGTGCAGGCGGCCGGTGGGACGGTCGCCGGTCAGAATAACTTTTTTCATGATGTTCTCCTTTGTCAAGGATTTGACCCCCTCCGACAAGCCTTGCGGCATTGCCGGCTCCCCCAAGGGGGCGCCTTTTCGCCTTACTGCACCGTAAAGCTGCGTGGCAAGAGGTTCCTTTTATACTTTATAGTGTGTTAAGTATAGCCCCCCGGGGCGGTGCTGTCAACAAGGCCGCCGGAAAAAGAAAAAAGCGATGGAAAATTTCCATCGCTTTGCTGGCGCCTCTTGCCTGACTCGAACAGGCGACACCCTGATTAACAGTCAGGTGCTCTAACCGACTGAGCTAAAGAGGCATCTATATAAAACGGCGTACAGCCGTTTTACTACTATAAAATGGTGACCCGTACCGGAATCGAACCGATGTTAAAGGCGTGAGAGGCCTCTGTCTTAACCGCTTGACCAACGGGCCATACGTCCATTTTGCATCGGGCTTTCGCTCCCGACTTGGCTAGTTTATCACAGAGTACGACCTTTGTCAACACCCAATTTCAACTTTTTTCAAAAGATCTGCCGCACGCCTGCCTTCACAAGGCCCAGTGCCAGCCCAAGGTAAACACTGACCACCGTTTCGTCCCCGCCAAAGTCCATGTTCTGGCGCTGCGGCAGGCCGGACAGCCACCCCTCGTACACGCAGTGCAGGTCCTGCAGGGTGGTGTAATCGTTGGGGTGCATCAGGGTGCTGTGCTTGGGCAGCTCCAGTGCCCCGCTCTTTTCCAGCACCTCGCCGACGAACTGCGAGCAGAAATAGTGCCGACGCCGCCGCCAGCGGATGTGCATGGCGCACAGCACCAGCCCCAATACATTAAAACGGTACAGCTTCCCATGGGCCATCATGTGGTTGGCACGGCGGCGGGCTCGGATGTAAGCCTCCTCCGACACCTCCAGGGCGTAGAGGGCGCAGGGCACGTCCGGGCGCAGCCGGAACACACCCCGGTCCAGGTACTCCCGGCTGGGGCCTGCGGGGAACATGGTGTAGCCGTTCTTGCGGGTGGAGCTGTACAGACAGCTGAGGTCCTCGTCAAAGGCAAGGGACGCATGGGTGTAGCGTGCCCCGGTAAGCCGATAGACCAGATTGGACAGCAGCGTGCCCGAGCGGGTGAGCAGGATGTAGATGGTCTTCATGGCAGATTCCTCCTGACGGGGGTGGGTGTTCCGGTTCCAGTATAGCACAGGCAAAGGTCCTTTGCCACAAAAACGAACGAACTTGTGCAAAGATTGCACAACTGCACCGGTTTTGCTGCAAAGCAGGCCGTTCTCCGCTCCGCCCTATAAGGCGTCCGGTGTGCAGCGGCCGCATAGCGCACCGGCTTTATAGTCAAAATTTTATCAAAGGTTTGTATTTTAATTTTTTGCCCTGTTTTTTTATTCTTTTTGCGGCAAAACGCTTTCTTGAATTTACTTCAACCGGCAAAGATTCTTTATGAAATTTGTTTCTTTTCTGCAAACAGTACGATTCGTTCATTGATTTCCAGAAACTTTTATGTATAATGATAAACAGGGGAATTTGCATCGACGCAAACCGCACCCCGCGCAGCGTCCGGCCACGCCGGAAGGCCGCTGTGCTTTTACATGCAGAATGTAAAGGATCAAACGAAAGTAGAGGTATAGCAATATGGCAAAGTTGGATCTGACCAAGTATGGCATTACCGGCACGACCGAGGTCGTGTACAACCCCTCTTACGAGCAGCTGTTCGCAGAAGAGACCAAGCCCGGCCTGGAAGGCTACGAGAAGGGCCAGGTCAGTGAGCTGGGTGCCGTGAACGTGATGACCGGCATCTACACCGGTCGTTCTCCCAAGGACAAGTTCATCGTCATGGACGAGAACTCCAAGGACACCGTGTGGTGGACCAGCGACGAGTACAAGAACGACAACCACCCCGCTTCTCAGGAAGCATGGGCTGCTGTGAAGGCCATCGCTCAGAAGGAGCTGTCCAACAAGCGCTTGTACGTCGTGGATGCATTCTGCGGTGCCAACAAGGATACCCGCATGGCCATCCGCTTTGTCATGGAAGTTGCATGGCAGGCACACTTTGTCACCAACATGTTCATCAAGCCCACCGCTGAGGAACTGGAGAACTTTGAGCCTGATTTCGTTGTCTACAACGCATCCAAGGCCAAGGTGGAGAACTACAAGGAGCTGGGCCTGAACTCTGAGACTGCTGTTATGTTCAACATCACCAGCAAGGAGCAGGTCATCGTGAACACCTGGTACGGCGGTGAGATGAAGAAGGGCATGTTCTCCATGATGAACTACTTCCTGCCGCTGAAGGGCATGGCTTCCATGCACTGCTCCGCCAACACCGATAAGGAAGGCAAGAACACCGCCATCTTCTTCGGTCTGTCCGGCACCGGCAAGACCACCCTGTCCACCGATCCCAAGCGTCTGCTGATCGGCGATGACGAGCACGGCTGGGACGACAACGGCGTGTTCAACTTCGAGGGCGGCTGCTACGCAAAGGTCATCAACCTGGATAAGGACTCCGAGCCCGATATCTACAACGCCATCAAGCGCAACGCTCTGCTGGAGAACGTTACCCTGGATGCCGAGGGCCACATCGACTTCGCCGACAAGAGTGTCACCGAGAACACCCGTGTGTCCTACCCCATCAACCACATCCAGAACATCGTGCGCCCCATCTCTTCTGCACCCGCAGCCAAGAACGTCATCTTCCTGTCTGCTGACGCATTCGGCGTGCTGCCCCCGGTCTCCATCCTGACCCCGGAGCAGACCCAGTACTACTTCCTGTCCGGCTTTACCGCAAAGCTGGCCGGCACCGAGCGCGGCATCACCGAGCCCACCCCCACCTTCTCCGCCTGCTTCGGTCAGGCCTTCCTGGAGCTGCACCCCACCAAGTACGCTGAGGAGCTGGTCAAGAAGATGCAGAAGAGCGGCGCCAAGGCTTATCTGGTCAACACCGGCTGGAACGGCACCGGCAAGCGCATCTCCATCAAGGATACCCGCGGCATCATCGACGCTATCCTGAGCGGTGCCATCAACGAGGCTCCCACCAAGAAGATCCCCTACTTCGACTTTGAGGTCCCCACCGCTCTGCCCGGCGTTGACCCCGCTATCCTCGACCCCCGCGACACCTACGCAGATGCCGCTCAGTGGGAAGAGAAGGCCAAGGATCTGGCTGGCCGCTTCATCAAGAACTTCGCAAAGTACGAGGGCAACGAGCACGGCAAGGCTCTGGTCTCTGCCGGCCCCCAGCTGTAAGCTGAACCTCGCCTGAATCATAAGCAAATAAAAATCAGCCCCGGAACGACCATCATCGTTCCGGGGCTGGTTGCTTTTTATCGTTTATTTTGCCGCCTCAAATTCGGCCTCGATGTCCGCACCGGGGGCCGGGGTGGCAAGGCTGACCACCACGCAGGCTGCCAGCGAGAACAGGAAGGCCGGCAGCAGCTCGTAGATGCCGAACACGCCGCCCAGCGGGCTGATGAGGTACTTCCACACAAAGACCATCAGGCCGCCGCAGAGCATCCCGGCCAGTGCACCCTGCCAGTTGCAGCGCTTCCAGAACAGGGCGCACAGCACCACCGCACCAAAGGCGCCACCAAAACCGGCCCATGCAAAGCTGACGATGCCGAACACGCTGGAATCCGGGTCGCGGGCCAGCACCACGCCCACCACGCTGACGCAGATGATGGTAAGCCGGGCCGCAAACAGGCTCTGCTTCTCGGTGAGCTTCATATGGCCGAACTCCTGCAGGATGTTCTGCGAGACACTGGACGCCGCTGCCAGCATCTGGCTGTCGGCGGTGGACATGGTGGCCGCCAGAATACCGGCCAGGATCAGGCCCGCCAGCACCGCCGCCAGCACACCGTGCTGTGCAATGAGGCTGGCAATGCGCACGATGAGGGTCTCGCTGGAAGAGCCGCTCAGGAATTCCAGCGCACCGGCTTTGGTCATGCCCAGACCCACCACGCCGATGACGATGGAGGCCGTCATGGCAATGACCACCCACACGCTGGCAATGCGGCGGCTGAGCACCAGCTTCTTTTCGTCCTCAATGGCCATGAACCGCAGCAGGATGTGGGGCATGCCAAAGTAGCCCAGGCCCCAGGCCATGGTGGACACGATGTCCAGCAGGCTGTAGGAGGCGGCGGTCCTGGCGGCAGCGTCGTGGCTGGCCGCCATGGTCAGGTAGCCGGAAAGGCTGCGGGCGTTTTCCATCACGGCACCCCAGCCCCCGGCCACACCGATGCCGTAGGCCAGCACCGCCACCAGTGCGATGCTCATGACCACCGACTGGATGAGGTCGGTGGTGGTCACGGCCCGGAAGCCGCCCAGAATGGTGTACCCCACGATGACCAGTGCGGACACGATCATCGCGATCATGTAGTCCACGCCGAACAGGCTGTGGAACAGCTTGCCGCAGGCCGCAAAGCCGGAAGCCGTGTACGGGATAAAGAACACGATGATGATCACCGCGCCCAGAGCGTTGAGCAGGTTGCGCTGGTCGTGGAACCGCAGCGACAGGAACTGCGGCACCGTGATGGCGTCCAGATTGGCCGAGTAGCGCCGCAGCCGCCGGGCCACGATGAGCCAGTTGAGCCAGGTGCCCACGGCCAGACCGATGGCCGTCCAGCCCGGCGACGCAATGCCGGTGAGGTAGGCAAGGCCGGGCAGGCCCATCAGCAGCCAGCTGGACATATCGCTGGCTTCCGCGCTCATAGCAGTGACCAGCGGGCCCATCTTGCGGCCGCCGAGGTAAAAGTCGGTGCTGTCCTCGTTGGACTTGCTGTAAGCAAAGCCCACCAGCAGCATGCCCACCAGATAGATCACAATGGTGGCAATGATGCAGACATTTGTCATAAAGGTTCCCCCTCTCGTTTGGCTTTTCCCGCGCAGCGCGCGGGGAAAGGATGGTGTTATTTTATCACAGTAAAGCAGCAAAGTACAGCATTTTGCGCCTGCACGGCCGATTTTCGCGCTTTTGTGGGGATTTCCGGGCCGGAACGCCGCATTCTCTGCCACTTTGCCAATAGCATTTCTCCCCTGTCCGCCTGTGCGGAGCGGCACTTCTGCTGCTTTGCGCTGTCCTTTTAAAGTGGGCTGTGCTATAATCAGACCGGATTTCGGGATATTTATTGCTACAGGGAGATGTTTTTATGCAGGATATTACCATTCGGAATGCGTCTCTGGCCGATGCGCCCCGCATTCTGGAGATCTACGCCTGGTATGTGGAGCACACGGTCATCACCTTTGAATACGACGTACCCTCACTGGAGGAATTTGAAGGCCGCATGCGCCGCACCATGCAGAAATACCCCTACCTCGTCATTGAGCGGGACGGCCGGGTGGAGGGCTACGCCTACGCGGGGCCCTTTGTGGGCCGGGCCGCCTACGACTGGGCCTGTGAGCTGACCATCTACCTGGACCACGACGCCCGGAAACACGGCATGGGCCGTGCTCTGTACGAGGCGCTGGCCGACCGGCTGCAGGCCATGGGCATCCTGAACCTGTATGCCTGCATCGGCTACCCGCAGGCGGAGGACGAATACCTGACCCGGAACAGCGCCCGGTTCCACGAGCATCTGGGCTTTGCACTGGTCGGCACCTTCCACAACTGCGGGTACAAGTTCGGCCGCTGGTACGACATGATCTGGATGGAAAAGATCATCGGAGAGCACCGCCCCGACCAGCCGCCCGTGCGGCCCTACATTTACTAAGCCCCACACACAAACAGCCCCGGACTTTTCAACAAGTCCAGAGCCGTTTGTTTAGAATGAAGGAGAAAATCCGGGAATGTCAGATGGTTTTACACCGCCGGGCCGCCGCGCTCGGCGTCCAGTGCCGCGCGGAACTTCTGGTTGGAGACTGCGTTCTGCCCAAAGCCGATGAGCGCCCGCAGCAGGCCGATGATCCAGAAGCCCTTTGCTTCCATCACGATGCCGTCCACCGTCTCCTGCCCGACCATGCCGCCGGTCATCTGGGCCAGCGCACGGACAGGCATGTTGTACTGGAACAGCAGGTTCAGGTCCGGCGTGCCCTCGCGGGAGCTGCGCTTGAGCAGGGTGTGCAGCACAGCCCAGGCCAGCCAGCACAGCGGACTGCGGCTGTGGTTCAGCTCGCCCAGCGTCATGGTCTGGTCGATGTGGGGCTTGTCCTCCGGGATGGCGTGGCCCAGCAGGGCCTCAAAGGCGGCATCCGGCACATTCTTGATGTCAGCGGTGCGGTAGCACTGCACAGCCTTGCCAGCATAGGGGTCCGGGGCACCAGTGCCCTGCACGGGCACCTCGGCGCGCAGGCGGATGTCCTGTACGCTGGCACCCACCAGCAGCTGGTAGCTGCCGCCCTCGGTCTCCCAGCGGTCCGTTTTCACGTTCCAGTAGCGGAAGGCCTTGTCGTCCAGCGGAATGGTCACGGTCTTGCACTCGCCCGCCTGCAGGAACACCTTGGCAAAGCCCTTCAGTTCCTTTTCAGGGCGGAACACGGCTGCGTCGGCCTTGGCCACATACAGCTGTGCGATCTCGGCACCGGCGCGGCTGCCGGTGTTGGTGATGGTAAAGGTGACCTTGTCCGCGTCCGCTTTCAGGTCGGAGTAGGCAAAGGTGGTGTAGCTCAGGCCGTAGCCGAAGGGATAGCGCACCGGCACATGGGCCGTTTCGTAGTAGCGGTAGCCGATGTACAGGCCCTCGCGGTACTCCACGTTCTGCTGTTTGCCCGGGAAATACCGGGCCGCCGGGGTGTCCTCGTAGGTCAGGGGCAGAGTCTCGGCCAGCTTGCCGCTGGGGTTCACCCGGCCGGTGAGCACGTCCATGATGGCACCGGCACCGGCCTGCCCGCTCAGATAGGCGTGCAGCACTGCCTTGCAGCGGCTGACCCAGCCCGTTTCCACCACGCTGCCGGCGCTCAGCACCACCACGAGGTTCTCGTTGGCCTGCGCCACAGCTTCCAGCAGCTGCTTCTGGTTCTCCGGGAGGCAGATGTGGCTGCGGTCCAGGCCTTCGCTCTCGCTGGACTCGTCCAGACCCATGCAGAGCACCGCCACGTCGGCCTTGCGGGCCAGTGCGGCGGCCTCTTCCACAAAGGCCGGGTTGGGGGTGCCGCTGCGCTCATACCCTGCGCAGAAGCCTGCCAGCGTGATGTCGTCCGCCTCGGCGGCGTCCTTCAGGTTGTCCACGCGGGTAGCATTCACCGAGCTGGAGCCTGCGCCCTGATAGCGGGGCGTCTGCGCAAAATCACCGATGAGGGCCACGCTCTGCCCGGGCTTGAGGGGCAGCAGGTCATCCTCGTTTTTCAGCAGCACCACGCTTTCGGCGGCGGCACGGCGGGCCAGCGCATGATGGGCGTCCCGGTCGAACCGCTTCGGTGCGGCCTTGACTGCTGCATCGGTGGTGAACACCAGCTCCAGCAGCTCGTCCACCCGGGCATCCACCGCGGATTCCGGCAGACGGCCCTCCGCCACGGCCTGCATCAGCCGCTTGGCCGAGCCAAAGCCGGGGCAGGGCATTTCCAGCGTGGAGCCTTCGCGCACACCCTCCACATGGTCGTTGGAGCCGCCCCAGTCGGTGACCACGGCCCCGTCATAGCCCCACTCGCCGTGCAGGATATCCTGCAGCAGGTGATGGTTCTCGTTGGCGTAGGTGCCGTTGACCCGGTTATAGGAGGTCATGATGCACTTGGGCCTGCCCTCTTTCACGGCGATCTCAAAGCCGGTGAGGTACAGCTCCCGCAGGGTGCGCTCGTCCAGCACGCTGTTGCTGGCCATGCGGCGCAGCTCCTGATTGTTGGCGGCAAAGTGCTTGGGGCAGGCCGAAACGCCCACCGACTGGATGCCGCGCACATAGCCTGCTGCCAGCTTGCCGGACAGGTACGGGTCCTCCGAGAAATACTCGAAATCGCGGCCGCACAGCGGGCTGCGCTTGGTGTTCAGGCCGGGGCCCAGGATCACATTGACGCTGTAGGAAGCGGTCTCCTCGCCCAGCGCTTTGCCGATCTCCTCGCCCAGGGCGGGGTCCCAGCTGTTGGCCACGGTGGCCGCCGTGGGGAAGCAGGTGGCCGGCTCCGAGGGGTTCAGGCCCAGATGGTCGGCCGGGCCCGCCTGCTTGCGCAGGCCGTTGGGGCCATCCGACAGCCAGATGGCCGGCACTCCCTTGTTGGGCAGGGCATGGGTCTCGAACACGGTGGCACCGGAAAGCAGGGCGCATTTTTCCCGCAGGGACAGTTTGGCGATCACATCTGCATGTTTCATTTGGCTTCACCCTCCGGGAAAATGATCTTATAGATGGGGAAATAGATCACCATCTGCACGCCGCCGTTGATCACGGTGATGAGCACGTTGTACACCGCCGGGGAGAAGAACTGCTTGCACAGGGGCACATACAGGCCCATGAGGAAGCTGCACACGATGGTGATGAGCACAAAGGCGATGACGTACCACAGGATCTGATACCAGATGTTGCCCTTGGACTTGAAGGTGATGTTGCGCTGCATGGGGAAGTTGACGCACTGCGCCAGGAACAGGGTGATGGCAAAGGCGGCAAAGTAGCCCATGCCGCCAGTGGCGTCCCCGGTGACCGGGTAGTTGAACACATAGGTGTCCACCGGGCCAAGGTTCAGGTGGATGAGCTGGCAGGGGATGCTGCACCAGTCGGTGTGGGCGTAGAACAGCCCCGGCAGAAAGGTGAGCAGCAGGTACTGCAGCAGGGTGACCAGCATGGAAAAGGCATAGAACTTGATGAACTGCCCGGCCAGCTTGGCCAGCTTGGGGTTTTTCTCTGAAATGGACATGGGTATTTACTCCTTATGAACTTGCACGGCAGCCACGGCAGAACCAACGGCGCTGTCGGCCTGCAGGGTCACACAGCCTTCGGTGCCGGCTTCCACGATGGCCATGGCCTCGCCCCAGTAGGGGGCGGTCTGGCTGGTGCGGTAGCCCTGCAGATTGAAGGGGCAGGCATTGCCCAGCGCCAGCAGGCGGCCGCCGGTCACCTGCACCCGGATGGGCTCCCGCACAGTGGGCTTGAGCACGCCGTTCTGGTCGGTGTAGCGCAGGCGGATGTAGCACAGCTGGCCGGGGCGCAGCACGGCTTCCTCCGGCTCGGCCCGCAGCTCGGTGGCAGGGCCGGCGGTGGTCAGCGCACAGCGGCCGGTCTCCTGCCCCGCTGCGTTGTAGGCCACAGCCTCCAGCGTACCGGGCTGGTACGCACAGCGGAAGCGGAACAGGCAGTCGTTTTTCGCATTCTTGCGGGCGATTTCCTTGCCGTTGAGCACCAGCGCCGCGGAAGCCGCGCGGGCATAGACCTCCACCTCAGCCTGCTTTCCCTCGCAGCCGGGCCAGGTCCAGCTCGTCATGGCGTCGGTCATCTTCCAGGCCGAGGGCGAGTGCTTGTCGCCGGTGTGGTTCACCGGGCGCACGGCCAGGAACGGCCCTTCGGCCTGTTCCAGCGCCACCCGGGTATACAGGGCCTCACCCAGCGGCTTGCCGGTCAGGTCGATGCGGCCGGAACCGGCGCTCACCCAGCCAAGGCCGCCGTCAAAGCGGGGCGCGTTGTCGGCATACTCCCAGCTGCCCACCATCACTTCGCCCAGGTAGTCCATACCGGCCCACACAAAGTCACCGATGAGCCGGGGTTCTTTCTTGGCCAGCTCCCGGAACCGGTAGGCGTCGCTGCAGAAGGTCTCGCTGCCCAAAATCAGGCGGTCGGGGTATTTTTTCAGGTCGTGCTCGTAGCGGTAGATGCCGTAGTTGTAACCAGCAATGTCCATGTTGGCAAAGGCGTCGCGGGTCTTGACGTCGCAGCCATGCAGGGTGGCACCGTGCTTCATGAACTCGCTGCCCAGCAGGCCCGCCAGATTGTTGAAGAACTGGCTGCCCACGGCCTTTTTCTTTTTAGTGGCGTCCTCGGCCTGCTTTTTGGCTTTTTTGTCGCTGTACACACCAAATCCGATGGAGCTGAGGAAGTTGAAGAAGATGTTCACACCGCAGGTCACCGGGCGGGTGTCATCCAGGCGGTGCAGATACCGGGTGAGCTGCTTCGTCAGGGCAATGCCCTTTTTCTGAGCCGTCTCGCTGACCTCATTGCCGGTGGAATACAGGATCACACAAGGGTGGTTGTAGTCCTTTTTGACCATGCTTTCCAGGTCGCTGCGCCACCAGTCGTTGAAATAGTCCACATAGTCGTGCTCGGTCTTGTGGATGTACCAGTGGTCGATGTACTCATCCATCACCAGCATACCCTGCTCGTCGCAGGCGTCCAGCAGGGCCTTGGAGCAGGGGTTGTGGGCCGAACGGATGGCGTTGTAGCCGTTCTCGTGCAGGATATGTACCTTGCGGCGCACCGCATCCGGGTGGCACACTGCACCCAGCAGGCCGTTGTCGTGGTGGATGCAGGCACCCTGCAGGATGATCCGGCTGCCGTTGAGCAGCAGGCCCTCCCTGCCCCAGGCAAGGCTGCGGATGCCAAAGCGGGCCGCTGCCGTGTCGGTGCCGTAGGCCGCCTGCAGGGTGTACAGCTGCGGGTGCTCCGGGCTCCAGAGCGCTGCCTCCGGCAGTTTCAGGCGCACCGGCTTTCCGGCCTCAGCGGACGCACTGGCCAACACGGTAGTGCCGTCCAGCACCTGCAGCTGCACGGTGCCGGGGGCGCTGGCCGCCGCCGTGACTTCCACTTCCGGCGGGTCGATGGACACGGTGCGCACCCGCAGGCCGTCCAGCAGCAGGTGTGCTTCCGGGCCCACCCACAGGGTGACCGGGCGGTAGATGCCCGCACCGGAATACCAGCGGCTGTTGGGCTGGTCGGCGTTGCGGGCGATCACCTGCAGCACGTTTTCGGCATCAAAGTCCAGCTTCCCGGTCAGGTCTACCTTGAAGTCGGTGTAGCCGTAGGGGTTGAACGCCAGCTTCTCGTCGTTGAGCCAGACTTCGGCGTTGTGGTACACGCCCTCGAATTCCAGCACAAGGGTCTGGCCCTGCAGGGCTGCGTCCGGGGTGAAGCGTTTTTCGTAAAGGTAATCATAGCCCTCGTACCAGCCGGTGTTGGTGCCGCCAGGGGCCGTCTCGGTACGGGGTTCGGCCAGTGCCGCATCATGGGGCAGGGTGACCGGCACGGCCGGCCCCTCTTCCAACAGGTGGCGGCAGGTCCAGCCGGTGTTGAACGAACAGGCGATCACAGGCATCTGCCTCCTTTCATTTGATCACAAGATAAGGTCCGGAACCCAAAATGCCGCCCGGCAGAGCTTCTCCGCCGGGCGGCTGGGGGATTCATCAGTTCTTTGCGGAGAAGCCTTCCACGATCAGGGTCACGATGCCGACCAGGTAGCACACGGCACCCACGATGGAGATGTGCAGGGCCGTGGCCTCAGAAGCCGGATAGTTGACCGGGATGAAGTAGACGTCCGCAGCCAGCGAAACGCGGGCCAGAACGAATACGGCGAAGCTGCCGATCAGGCAGACATTGGCTGCCACCAGCAGCACGTCGTTGACCACGGCGGGCAGCTTGCTGCCGGCGAACTGGCGCAGAGCCAGGCACACCAGCGCGGCCACGGTGAGCACCACCGGCAGGGTGCTGGTGGCCGAAGCCGCCAGATAGCCCACCATCGAGGTGTAACCATAGACTGCAAGGCCGATCACACTGGCCACAGCAGCCACGATCGTCTTCGTGTTCAGTTTCGTTTTCATGGCTCAGGCCTCCTTTGCAGTCTTCTGCTTCTTGCTCTTGACCGCAGACACGACGTACAGCAGGGCGCACAGTGCGGTGAGGGCTGCAAAGCCGTAGATGCACACGCGGTAGGTCATACGCCACCAGGTCATCACGCTGATGGTGCGGGTGGTGGAGTTGACGCCGTTCATGGCGGCACTGTTGGCCAGAGCGTACAGCAGGTAATGGATGTTCTGCTTGATGGCCAGCAGCATGGTGCGGTCGCCCTTCAGAGCGTCAGCATTCCAGTAGGTGATGCTGTCGTCCGTGCCGAAACCGCAGAATGCGGTGGTGCCGGCCAGGATGGACTCCTTGGGAGAAGCGTGCAGGGTAACACCGGTAAAGTCGGTGACGTTGTAGCCCTTGAAGCCCCACTCGTTGCGCATGATCTGCACCTGGACACCAGCGTTTGCGCTGGAGGCCACGGCACCAATGCGGTTGTAGGAGCTCATCACGCCCAGAGCACCCACAGTGTAGGTGTCATCGCGGGAAGGATCCGCCTCGAAGGAAGCGGGCTTGCCGTTGCCCTCAAAGGCCTGCTGCAGGTTGCGCAGCTCCAGCTCGCGGGCCTTCTGCTCAGTCATAAAGACTGCGATACCGGAGCGGTTGATCTCCTGATCGTTGAAGGCAGCGTGCTTGATGTTGACCAGGGTGCCCTTGCTCTGAGCGCCCTGCACCACAGCGGAACCGGTGTAACCGGACAGGACGGGGTCCTCGGAGTAATACTCTGCGCCGCGGGCGTTGTAGCCGTGACGATGGATGTTCATGCCGGGGCCGATCATGATGGGCAGGTTCAGCACCAGGGTGCTCTCGCCCAGGGTGATCTCACCCACGCGGTAGGCCAGTTCCTTGTTCCAGCTGTAAGCAATGTTCTCCGGGGTGGGGCCGACGCGGGTGCCGCAGTCGTAATCGGCAGCATCTGCATACGGGGTGCCCTGGTAGCTGCCCTCGGTCAGGTAGTGCGAGTCGGAACCGTTGGGGCCGTCGTCGGCTGCGTACTGCGGCAGGCCCACAGAGTCGATGTTCTGGATGTTGTGGAAGGCGTTGGAGGCAAAGTTCAGGAACTCGTCGATGGTCACTTTGCCGACCAGCTCATCCCAGCGGGGATCGTCGAAGTCAGCGCCCTTCAGGTCGTTCAGGGTCAGGGTGCTGGTGGTGTCGCCGAACACGATGTCCGAGGTGTCCTCATCGGTCTTGATGTCGATGAAGTCGTTGGCCAGCAGGGTGGCCAGACGGCCCTCGGCCTTCAGGCCGGTGATGGTGGTGGGGAAGGTGCCGTCCCAGTCGCTGCGGGACAGATAAGTAGCGGTGCCGGGAATGAAGGTGTTGATGTCCATGGAGTAGTCGCCGTCGCTCACTGCGTTGGTGATCTCCACGCCGGCCTTGCTCACAGAGAAGGTGTCGGCATCCACAGCGCCGTCCCAGGTCCACTGGTAGGTCTTGGAAGCATCGCCGTCGGCGGTCATGCCGTCGGCAGTGGTCTTGCCCTGAGCAGCCAGGATGTTGTTCAGAGCATCATGGGCGTCAGAGCCGATGGCGAAGTAGTAGTCGCCCGGGTCCACGATGAAGGTCTTGGCGTTCTGGCTGTCGTAGCTGGCCAGCAGGCTCATGTCCACATTCATGGTAATGGTCTGGCTCTCGCCGGGCTGCAGGGTGTTGGTCTTTTCGTAGTCCATCAGCTGCAGGGCGGACTTTTCGATGCCGTTCTGCTTGTCGTAGTCGGTGTAGGGTGCGCTGGCGTACAGCTGCACGACAGCCTTGCCGGCCACATCGCCGGTGTTGGTGGTGGTCACGGTCACGGTAGCGGTGCGCTTGTCACCGGTGATGATCACGCTGTCCAGGGTCTGCTCAAAGGTGGTGTAGCTCATGCCGTAGCCGAAGGGATAGACCACCTCGTTGTCGTAGCTCCAGGTGCCGTCGCTGGTGGCCACGGTGCCGTCGGCGTTGGCGTAGGTACCGGCAGAGGCATTGGCACCGCCGTTGCCCAGCACGATGTCCGCATAACGGGTCTCGTAGTAACGGTAGCCGGTGTAGATGCCCTCGTTCTCGATCAGGTAGGAGTTGACGCTGGTGCCCTCAGCAAAGTCCGAAGCGTTTGCCCAGGGGATGTTGCCAAAGTTCTGCATGGCGGGAGCCAGTGCACCGTTCTTGACGAAGGTATCGCCCAGATGGGCAGAGGGAGCCACGGTGCCGTTCAGCACGTCGGCCACGCCGTAGAAGCCGTAAGCACCGGGGTAGCCCACCCACAGGATGGCGTCAATGTCGGGGTCCTCTTCCAGGTTGGAGATCTCCATGGGGTTGGCTGCGTTGACCAGCACGATGACCTTGTCGAAATTGGCCTTTGCTTCCTCGATCATGGCCATTTCTTCATCGCTCAGGCTCAGGATGTTGCCGTTGACGGTGTGCACGCCGTCTGCCAGGCCTTCCTCGCCGGGGTAGTAGGCACCGCCCTCGCCGCCGACACGGCCCACCACCACGATGGCAGCGTCGCCGTACTCGGTGTACTTGGACTCAAAGTCGGGGTTGAGCTGCTTGAGCTCGTCCAGGGTCAGCTCGTGGGGATCATCGTAAGCGGTGATCTCGGCGTAAGCCGGCAGGATGCCGCCGCCGAACTGGGGCTTGGTCCATTCCTTGTCCGCAAAGAATGCCTTGTAAGCTGCCAGGGTCTCCGGGTTCAGCTGGAAGCCGCGCTCGGTAAAGGCGTCAAAGATCTGCACGGTGGACTTGCCGTCCGGCACGCTGCCGCCGCTGTTGCCGTAAACAGGAGCATAGCTGCGGACGCCCAGCATGGTGATCTTGGCATCCTTGGCCAGAGGCAGGGCACCGTTCTCGTTCTTCAGCAGGGCAAAGGTCTCCTGCGAAGTCTCGATGGCGAAGTCCTTGAAGCCCTCGTAGGCTTCTTTGGCCGTGGTGAATTCCGACTTGTAGGTCCAGGCATCGGATTCATCGTCCGACTGCTCGGTCACAGTCTGGGTGCTGCGGGTGCCCAGGAAGGCATCCACAGAGGTGCGGTAGAGCTCCAGGATGTTGCCTGCCATCATGGAAACGGCCAGAAGCAGGGCAAACACCATGGTCAAACCGCACCACAGGTTTTTCTTCTTCAACATTTTGTCCTCCTTTGAAAGTTGTCCGCTCTCCCCCTGTGCGGTGCGGAAGCAAACGCCGCGCAAAAAGAAACCGGCAGAGTGATTCAAAGCTCTGCCGATAGTATAGAGGTTTTGTGAAAATTTACAACAAATTTTTCCCAAACTGTCATTTTGGGGCCCTGAACTGTCATTTGAGCGGCAGGAGCGCCACCAGACGGAACATGCCGTCCTGTGCCTGCATCGTCAGGGTGCCGCCGTGCTGCTGCACGATGCGGCGGATGCTCTTAACGCCAAAACCGTGCCACCGGGCGTCCCCCTTGGTGGTCTGGGGCAGGCCGTCCACAAAGTGCAGCGGCTCGGCGGCGCAGTTCTCCATGCGGATGAGCAGCATGCCCCGCTCGGCCCGCACCTGCAGGCCGATGTAGCGGCGGTCCGGCTCCAGCGGGGTCACCGCCTCGATGGCGTTGTCCAGCGCGTTGCCGAACAGCGAGTACACCTCGCCGGGCTTCAGGAAGTCCAGCTTTGCACCGTCGGCGATGTAATCCAGCTGGATGCCGCGGCCCTTGCACACGATGGAGCGCTCCGCCAGCAGCACGTCCAACGTCTCGTTGCCGGTCTTGACCGTGGAGCCGTAGATATCCACCGCCTTTTTCAGCTCGTCCAGCTCCTCGGTCGGCACCCGGCTGCCCAGCGTGTACAGCTGCTTGCGGATGTCATGGCACTTGATGTTGATGAGCTCCACCGTCTCCTTGGACAGCTCCATCTGCTGGCGCTGCTGGCGCATCATCTGCTGCAGCACCATGTTGTCCCACTCGGCGTCGCTGCGCTGCAGGATCTCACACAGCAGGAAGAACAGCAGGATGGTGGTCACCTCGTCGTAGACGCTGTAGGTAGTAAAGATGCGCGGGGCACCGTCCACACTAAAGGCGTTGAACAGGTTGACGAAGATGTTCATGCTCAGCTGGTAGCCCACCATGATAAAAGTCATCGTGCGCCCGGGCAGTGTGCCCAGATTGCGGCTGTGCAGCCGCCGGGTGAGGGTCAGGCAGCACACCGCGAACAGCAGCACGAAAAGGCCCAGATAGACCCACCGGCTCCAGGCCCAGTACTGCCGATCCATGTGATACACCGCATTCTGCAGCAGCTTGGCCCCCCGGTAGATGATGTGCTGCATGGTGCCCGCAGCCGTAGCATAGAACACCGCCCACGCTGCCGCGATGCGGAAGCACAGCCGGATGCCCACCGCCGCGATGCTCCACAGCAGAAAGGTGCGCAGCGACTCGGTGTAGAGGTTGTGGGGCACCTGCTCCCACACGATGGTAAAGCAGACCTCCGCCAGCAGGATGCCGGTCAGCCGCACCGCAAAGCGCTCCTGCCGCTCCAGCTTCCAGGTGGTGGCCGCCACGCACGCCAGCAGTTCCAGCACATAGCCGTGGCGTTCAAACAGATCGATGACCGTACTCATAGCACAAATTCGTTGCCCATGCTGCGGGCCAGCTCCTCCATGAATTCCTTTTTGCGCAGACGGCTGATCTGCAGCTTCTCCCCGTTGGAAAGCACTACGTCGCTGCCGGTGACGGTCTGGATGTGCTTCTGGTTGACCAGATAGCACTTGTTGCAGCGCAGGAAGCCCTTGCCGTGCAGCCGCTGTTCGGCGTCCTGCAGGGTTCCGGTGCCCGGCAGCTGGCCTTTTTCGGTGTGATAGGTCAGCTTGTGGCCCTGCACCTCGATGTAATAGATCTCCCACAGCAGCAGCCGCTGGGTGCCGGTGGGCAGGGCCACCATCACGCTCTCGGCGGCGGCGCGCCAACGCTGGGCCGCACGGTCCAGCTTGATGCTCAACGGCCCATACTGGGCCGGCTTGATGATGTAGTCCAGCGCATCCACCTCATAGCCCTTGACCGCAAACTGGGCCATGTTGGTCACAAAGATCAGGATGACCTGCCGGTCGATCTCCCGCAGGCGGTGGGCCGCCTCCATGCCGTTGATGCCCGGCAGCTCAATGTCCATGAACACGATGTCATAGTCGGCACGGTAATGTTCCAGAAACGACGCCGCATCCCCGAAGGCCGTGGTCTCCAGCGGGATATCCCGCTCTGCCGAGTAGCGGGCAAGGCATTCTTTCAGATGTTCCAGCTCTCTGGGGCTGTCCTCCACGATCGCACAGCGCAGCATCCGGTTCTCCCCTTCACAAAAACTTTTCGGAATCAGTATAGCGCAATCTGTGAAAATTGGCAACAATTGCCCTTGCACACAATAAACAACCACCAGCCGAGCTGGTGATTTTTCCTTCATTTTTGTCGATTCGTGTCCATTGGGAAACAGCTGAAGGTTTTTCACGCTCACAGGGTCCGGCCTTGCCCATATTGCAAAAGCCAAAATATTTTCAACATTCAGTCAAAAAACAAGGCAATGTGTTGACTTTTGCTGAAAGTCTTGCTATAGTATGAGATACAAGGATTCCATATAGGTTCTGCGTGAGAGAATGAGAGACGCACAACAGCCCCTTTCGGCTTGTGGTGCGTCTTTTTCTTTTGCAGGGCTCTGGCTGCCGGCAGCCAGAGCCCTGCCGGTGGAAGAACGCCCTCTGCCCCCCTCGCAGGGACCGATAAATCCGTGTTTTTTATGCAGATTTTACCCTCCGTCGGTTTCAAGTTTTACACAGGACCCGGTATACTGACATCCGATGGAATCAAAACACCACGCAGAAAAAGGAGAATCGGACCATGAAAAAGATTTCCCGAAAGAGCTTTTTGAAACTGGCAGCCGCCACCACCGCAGGTGCTGCCATGACCCCTGCCCTGATGGGCTGCGGCTGGCCCTCTGCCCAGGACCTGGCCCCCTACCAGGGCGACATCGTGCTTTTGCTCAGCAACGATATCCACTCCAATCTGGGTACTTCTAAGATCATGAGTACGGACGGCTCTACCCGGATCACCGGCGGCGTGGCGCGAATGGCCGCCGCACAGGCCGGGGTACGCCACCGAGCCTTTGGCAAAACCCTGACCTTGGACGGTGGTGACTACTCCCAGGGAACTCCTTACCAGGACGGCTATCAAAAGGGCTGGGAGATCCTGGCCCTGGCCGAAATGCAGGTAGATTTCTGCACCCTGGGCAACCACGAATTCGACGTGGGCGATCAGGCCGTCGAAAACTCCTGGGTCAACGCCCGGAAAAACCGGCTGCGCTACGGGGTCTACCACAAACTGCCCCAGTTGCTGGTATCCAATATGTTCATCAAATACAACGCCAACGGCGAGCCGATCTCTTATACCAGCGCCGACATCCGCCCCAATGACCTGAGCACCAATGCTTTTGCTGCCGGGGCCTACGCCAAGACCGGAGCCAAAAACTACGCCATCCGCCAGGTAGCAGGCTACAGGGTGGGTCTGTTTGCCCTGGAAGGCGAGGAGTCCTACGGCTACTGCAAGAACTCGGACCTGACCCGGATGGACTGTGCCGAGGTTGCCAGAGTCTATGCCCGTTTCCTCAAGGAGGAGAAGGGCTGTGATCTTGTCATCGCCATCAGCCACTGCGGCATGGAAGAGGACCGGGCCACCGCGCGGGCTCAGGAAGGCTTCCTGGACGTGATCCAGAACGCTCACGACCATCTCGCCTATGACCAACCCATCGTGGAAAACGGCGTGATCATGACCTCCACCGGCTGCTATGCTCAAAACCTGGGCGTGCTGAGCCTGCAAAAAACATCTGCCGGCTGGACCTGGGTGCCCGAGGAGACCTGCTGCTATGAGCTGACGAAGGCATACGACTACGAGGATCCCCGGGATCTGTCACCGGAAGCTCTGGCATACCGGAGTATGCAGGATCTTCTGGCCCGCTACGACGCAGACCTGACGGCACCGGACGGCTATTTCTCCAAGCTGGGTCTGGACGATGTAACGCCGGACAGCGTGGTGATGACCATCCCCACCGGCTACGACTATATCCAGTACGAAGACGGAAAGGCCATCGGATACACCTACATCCAGTCTCCTGTCACCGCCTTTATCTGTGATTCCTTCAATTATGCCTCCGGCTCTCAGGTATCCTTCGTGTTCGGCGGCTACGTCCGCACTGCGCTGTATCAGGGTGACTTTACCGTCGCGGACGCCTTCAACGAGCAATCCACCGGTGAATCGGCGATCGACCACAGCGCGGGCTCCAGTCTGGTGGTCTGCGACTTGTCCGGTGCACAGCTGGCATCCATCTGTGTCTTTGATGCTGCGTGCTCCGGTGTCACCCCTCAGGGCCGGACCTACGGCGGTGCCGGCACCCTCCACACCGGAAATCTGCGCTACCGCTATCACATTTCTGACGGGCAGATCTCCTGTGATGTTTCCAGCATCGAAGTCTATTTCCCGGAGAGCGACAGCTGGCAGCCTCTGGACTTCCACAAAGCCTACTCCACCTCTTTCACCTTTGAATCCTCCCAGAACTTGGTGAGTCTGCTGCCCTGGGCCAGCAAAATGGCCACAGGGCAGGCGCTTCCCTTTGCCCCCTACGATGAGGCCACCGGCACCTACATGGATGTTCCCTCCGACAACAAATCGGAGGAATACTACCGGTTCTGGGCTCCTTATTGCCGCGGCAAGGGTGTGCTGGAGGGCACCAGCTATGAACTGAAATCCTGGACAGCCCTGTATTACTATGCCGCCAGCATGAACGGTACCTTATCCGATGCCTATACCCCGGACCATCTGATGCAGACCCGCATCCAGGGTTGATTTTCCAACAACTTCTGATGTAAAAAGCCATACGCCCACGGCAGGCTAGAAGATTAAATCAAAAACAGCTGGATGCTTCATCTGAACGATGATACACCCAGTTGTTTCTTTTATTGGCACAGCCTCTCTAACAACGCCGTGCAACCTGCCAGTACATCCCGCCATGTGTCCTCGAAATTTCCAGTAAACCACGGGTCGGCCACATCGTGCGGCGTACTGGTATACGACATCAGGAGGGAGACCTTGTGCAACGGGTCGTTCCCTACAAAACGAGCCATATCCCGCAGGTTGCTTCGATCCATTGCAACCAGATAATCATAGGTATCATAATCCTGCCGTGTCATCTGACGCGCCGTTTTGCCTACACAGGAAATGGCATGGTCTGCCAATTTTTGCCGAGCGGGTGGATAGACCGGGTTGCCCACTTCTTCCGCACTGGTCGCAGCGGAGGCGATTTCAAATTTTTCTGCAATACAGGCTTTTTCCACAAGGTCTTTCATAACAAATTCCGCCATGGGACTACGGCAGATATTTCCCAGACAGATGAACAAGATTCGGGTCATTTTCTCTCAGCTCCTTTGGGCAACAGGATACCATTGTCGGGACAGTATTGGAATGGGCTTTTCCCTGCTCTGCCAGAACGTAACGAAAAGCATACCCTCCACCAACTGTGCAAAGACATCCGTCCAGCCCGCAGAATGCCAGCTTCTTTCGGAGATTGGAAACGGTATTGCCAACCACTTTTAAGGTATCGGCGCAATCCTTTCCCCATACAGCATCAAAAAGCTCTTTTTTAGAGAGCGTCGTTCCTTCGCAGACTGCCAGCACCCACAACAGGTCGGATTCAAGACGTGTCAACGAAATATTTCTGCCGTTGGCCGAAATTTCATGTCGGGTGTTGTCAATCACCAATCCCGGCAGTTCCAGTTTTTTCTTTGCGCAGAATGTGATCTGCTCCGCCTCAATCTGCGCCTGTTGCAAAAGGCTCAGAATCGTTTGCTCCAGTACCTGGTCCGGGGTGTTCGCTCGTATCACAATCATGGAAGGCTCCTGTGTCACCGTTACTCTGCATCCATTTCGCGGATCAGATTGACCATTTCGATGGCGCTGACCGCGCAGTCATAGCCCTTGTTTCCGGCTTTCGTACCTGCCCGCTCGATTGCCTGCTCGATATTTTCAGTCGTCAGAACGCCAAATAAAACAGGAATACCGCTTTCCAGCGAAACTGCTGCGATGCCTTTTGAGACTTCGTTGCAGACGTAGTCGTAATGGCTGGTAGAGCCGCGAATCACTGCACCAAGGCAAATCACAGCATCGTACTTTCCGCTTTTTGCCATTTTGGAAGCAACCAGCGGAATTTCAAACGCTCCCGGCACCCATGCGACATGAACATCGTCCTCGCTCACATCGTGCCGGAGGAGTGCATCCATTGCCCCGCCAAGGAGCCTTGAGGTGATGAACTCGTTGAATCGTGCAGCAACGATACCGACCCGGATGTTTTGTGCAATCAGTTTTCCTTCAAATGATTTCATTGTAAAATCCATCCTTTCCTTAATAACTCAGGATATGTCCCATTCTTGCCTGCTTGGTTTTCAGATAGAACAGGTCGTGCGCGGTCGCAGTCATCTGAATTGGGACACGTTCTGTAATCTCCAGACCGAACTCGGAAAGTTGGTATACCTTATCCGGATTATTGGTCAACAGGCGCAAACTATGTGCTCCCAGCTCCCGCAAAATCTGTGCTCCCATATAATACTCCCGTTCATCCCCATGGAAACCAAGGGCGAGGTTGGCTTCCAGGGTATCCATGCCCTGTTCCTGCAACTCGTAGGCACGCAGCTTATTTATGAGACCGATACCGCGCCCTTCCTGCCGCATATAGAGCAGGATGCCACGCCCCTCCTTTTCAATTTGCGTCATCGCCGCAGCCAACTGCTGTCCGCAATCGCAGCGCAGCGAACCGAACGTATCACCCGTCAGACATTCCGAATGTACCCGACACAGGACATCCCGGCCATCACCGATTTCACCTTTTACCAATGCGATGTGATGCTCTCCGTTCAGGCGGCTCACAAAACCGTATGCGCGGAAGTCGCCGTATTTTGTCGGTAGATTTACGGCAGCCACCTGATCGACCAGCTTTTCGTGACACTTACGGTACTCTTGCAAGGCTTGGATGGTGATGAATTTGATTTGGAATCGTTCTGCCAGCTGTGCAAGTTCCTCCGTGCGCATCATAGTGCCATCGTCCCTCATGATCTCGCAGCAAAGCCCGCACTCTTTCAGCCCTGCCAGACGGCACAGGTCTACGGTGGCTTCTGTGTGGCCGTTCCGTTCCAGAACACCATTTTTCCTTGCTAAAAGTGGGAACATATGACCCGGTCGCCGGAAATCTTCTGCTTTTGCGTCTTCTGCTACACAGGCCAGCGCGGTAATAGAGCGTTCCGCAGCAGAAATGCCGGTCGTGGTTGAAATATGGTCGATGGACACGGTAAAGGCGGTTTCATGGTTGTCCGTGTTATGCCGAACCATCTGCGGAAACTTCAGCTTCTGTACAAAAGCTTCCGACATCGGCATACAGATCAGACCTTTGCCATGGGTCGCCATGAAATTGACATTTTCTGTTGTCGCAAACTCAGCGGCACAGATAAAATCGCCCTCGTTTTCGCGTTCCGGGTCATCCGTCACCAAAATGATCTTGCCTTGTCTCAAATCTTCCAGAGCTTCCGGAATGGTATTGAATCTCATTGTTGTTTCTCCTTATTCAAATCCGTAGCGTATCAGCATTTCTTTCGTTACAGAGCTTTGCCGGTGTTCCTGCGGTATCGGCTGAAACAGCTTTTCGACATACTTGCCAAGGATGTCGGTCTCCAGATTTACCACATCGTTTTTGTGCCTTTGACACAGATTTGTACAGCTGACGGTGTGAGGGATGGTGGACACTGAAAACGCATCCGAACTGACTTCTGCCACCGTCAGGCTTATACCATCGACCGCGATGGAGCCTTTTTCCACGACATAGCGCAAAAGATTCGGTTCCGCATGGATGGTAAACCAGACCGCATTGTCGTCTTTTTCGATTCGCAGGATGCACCCGGTGCCATCCACATGACCCGCCACAATATGCCCGCCGAACCGTCCATCCGCAGCCATTGCCCGTTCCAGATTGACCCTGCTCCCGACCATAAGACCTGCAAGAGAGGAGCGGTTCAGGGTTTCATGCATAACATCGGCAGAAAAGCTGTCTGCAAAAAGCCGGGTAACGGTCAGGCAGATGCCATTCACTGCGATGCTGTCACCGATTTTTGTGTTTTCCAGAACGGTCCGCGCCTGAATGTTCAGCACTTCCGAATGCTGCCCATGCGTGATCTGCTTTACGGCTCCGACTTCTTCTATAATTCCAGTGAACATGGATACTCGACCTCGCTTTCAATCAGGATATCCTCGCCAAGATGGGTCAGGCTGCTGTTTTTCAGCCGGAATGCTGCACTCGGCACAGGAACTCCTGCACCTTCCACCGGTGTTTTTGCTTCCTGTCCGCCGAACAGCTTTGGGGCAATGTACGCCTGCACCTGTTGAACAACGCCGCTTTCCAGTGCTGCCCAGTTCAGTGTCCCTCCGCCTTCCAGAAGAATGCTGTCGAGTTGTTCCTGACCAAGTTTTTCCATAAGTTGTACAAGGTCAATGTGACCGTTCCTTTTGTCCAGACAAATCACCCGGCACCCAGCCTGTCGATATATCGCCTGCCGTTTCGGGTCGGCGCAGCAGGTCGCAAGGATGGTCGGGATCTGTTTTGCTGTTGCGACCACCTGTGCTTGCAATGGTGTCCGCAGCTGAGTATCGCAGACGATGCGAACTGGATTTTTTCCGTTCTCCATGTGGCAGGTCAATAAGGGATCATCGGCAAGAATGGTTCCGACACCGACCATGATTCCGCTGAAACGATGCCGCTGTTGTTGAACATCCGCTCGGGCAGCTTCCCTTGTAATCCATTTGGATGCGCCCGTAACTGTGGCAATTTTTCCGTCCATTGTCATGGCATACTTCATAGAAACAAACGGGCGTTTTGTCGTTATAAAATGGAAGAATATCCGATTGAGTGCGTCGCATTCTTCCCGCAAAACGCCTTCCGTCACCGCTACCCCCTGCACCCGCAAAGCAGCAATTCCTTTCCCCGACACCAGCGGGTTTGGGTCTGCCGACCCCACTACGACCCGGCTGATGCCCGCTTCCAGAATAGCATTCACACACGGCGGCTGTTTTCCAAAATGACAGCAGGGCTCCAGCGTCACATACATCGTTGCCCCTTCGGGGTCAACAGCGCAGGATGCTAACGCATTTCGCTCCGCATGGGGCTGGCCATACCGTTCATGCCATCCCTGCCCGATGATCTGACCATCTTTTACAATGACAGCACCCACCATCGGATTTGGGGATGTCCATCCGCATCCTTTTTTAGCCAGTTCTAAGGCAAGACGCATATACTCTGTATCGTTCATCTCTCTGCCTCCAAATAAAAAAAGCCCCGAACCAGATTGTTCAGGACAAGGCAAACAGGCGCAGTATCTCCTGCGCAAAAAGAAAGCTCTGAAATGCAAACGCATCTCAGAGCAATTTCCATGAGCACAGAGATCTTGTGGTTTCTCTATGCTTTCCCATCTTCTTTCATCCAGACTGTACTGTCGGCTTCGGAGTTTCACCGAATCATGCCTTGCGGCTCGTGGGCTGTACCACCGGTAGGGAATCGCACCCTGCCCTGAAGATTCTTGATTCAATTTCTGGGAGCATTATAGCATGGTATATAATCGAATGCAAGCCCTTTTTGAAACCGGGACAAAACCGGGATGGAACAACATTTCGTAGAAGAACCTTGTCAAGAGGGCCGGCACCGTCCAGCCCTCTCTCTTTTTGCCAAAGTTTCTCTTGATTTTTCTTGCAAGCTGCCAAAAGCGACGTGTTTTCAAAAGTTCGCGTTTGCGAAGCGAAGCGGAGCAATGAAAGCCCCAGTGGGGCTTTTAAGCGACAGAACGGTCTTGCGCAGCAAGATGGAGGGGCCTTGCCCCGACAAGTTCACCTGATACCAATGCCGGGATC